>OQWM01001868.1_pt1 | contig 14405 bp, 9 predicted proteins | sample 1691531 | NCBI WGS metagenome assembly OQWM01 (sample SAMN03418257, study PRJEB22391) | human gut metagenome | biome: human-gut; feature: organic feature; material: feces | host: Homo sapiens | place: Tanzania | collected 2013-01
AGCGGCTCCTTGTTGAGCACACCGGCTGTACATATCACATAGTCGATATGGCCAGTCTGCTCGTGGGCATCGGTCATGGCACGCACCACATCCTCGCGCACGCCAATGTCGATATGATTTTCCGAACGCGAGTAAGAGAACACCTTGGCACCGTTCACGTGCAGCATGTCCACCACACACTTGCCGATGCCGTAGCTTCCACCGAATACTACAGCCACCTTGTCGCGGAACACGTCATTGACATGTGCTATCGAGTCGGGCTCGGTATTCTTCAGTTGGAACAGTTTGTCGAGCATGTATGTATCCTCACGATATGTAAGCTTCATGTTGCTCTCTTCGCCACGCACCACGAATACGGGTTCGTCGGTATAGCGGCGCACAACGCCACAGTCGTCGGTGGTCTTGAACGCAGGGTCTTTCAGCGCACGTTCATAGGCTTCGGCTATGAGCTGACGGTCGAAAGCCTGCGGAGTCTGTCCGCGACGCAGACGTGAGCGGTCAGGGATGGATGTTATGTTGTCGTTGTCGTCAACTTCAATAATGGTGTCGGCAGAGGGTATTGCCACATCAATGGCACGATGGTCGGCAAGAGCGTCAATCACATCGTTGATGATGCGCTGGCTCACGAGCGGACGTACGGCATCGTGGAAGATGAGGTTCACGTCCTCATTGTCGTAAGCCTGTATAGCCGAGAGTGACGAGTCGTAACGCTCCTTGCCACCCTTGAGTATCTTCTTCACCTTATGCCACTTGTTGCGTAGCACGATGTTCTCGAAGTCGGCTATGAGCATAGGGTTCGACACGATGGCTATCTCGTCGATGCGGGAGTTGCGTTCAAACACGTCGACGGTGTGTTCAACCACCATCTTGCCCGCCACCTTGAAGAATTGCTTTGGTGTGGAAATGCCGAGGCGCGATCCTACGCCTCCTGCCAGTATGACGGCTATATTTCTTTTCATGCTTTGTGAATTTAGGGTTTCAAATAAGTAGCTTTGCTTTCAGAGCTAATCGGTGCAGAACAGCATAAGAAATGCGAAGTATCGGCTGTAGTCCTTTGCCAGACGTGCAAGGGCGTTCTTCATGTGATACTTAACGGTGTTGACCGAAATGCCGAGTTCGTCGGCTATCTCCTTGTAGCTCATATTCTCAAAACGGCTCTTGGCAAACACCTGCCTGCACTCGTCGCTGCCCAGACAGTCGAGCACTCCAGCTATTGTCTCGTCAGTGATGATTGCGTCTGTGGGCAATGCCTCGGTAGTAACGCTGTCTATCCAGTTGCGGTCAGCATCGCTCAGGTGCGAAACGAGCATCTCGTTGCGCTTGTAGCTCGACTGCAGATAGTTGATGCAGGCATTGCGCACACTCGTCATAAGATAGCTCTTGAGCGATGTGCGTATGTCGAGACGGTCGCGGCGGTCCCAAATATTGAACATGATATTCTCCACAACGCATTCCGCCTGGAAGTGGTCGCGTACATATCGGTCGGCTGCATGGCACATCATAGCATAATACCGCGCATACAAATCACGGTATGCGCGGCTGTCGCCGTCCCTAAGGAGATTAATAAATTCAACTTCCGAGTTATTCATACGAGCTAATGTTGCTATCCGCGTGTCACACACAGACTGTTATTGCATTTGCAAACTTACATATTTTTTCTGAGAAACAATAAATTCTCGCTGCTTTATTGCGCATAAAGCAAGTAATAAAAAGAAATTGAAGAAGAATTACGTGAATAAGACAAAGACTGACAACCATACAAAAACAAAAGGCAACAAGAACAACACGTACAGATTATATATGCAACTGTTGACGTGCTGTTCTTGTTGTATAGTATGCTTAATACGAAAATGTCGCAAAGCACGTTTCTATATATCAAGCTTGAATTTGGTATTTACGTTCCACTGCACACGTATAGGTTTAGCCTTACGACCGTTGACCGTCGGCAAAAGGTCGACATAACAAGTACGTTTGTGTCGGCGCGGATAGGTATAGTCAATACGTATTGACTTGCGTTCGCGCGGTTGGAGCGTTATCTCATCAGGCATTTTGAGCACTGTATTGTTGGGCATACGCACAAAGCTTACCTTCATTGTCTGCTTGGTAGAATTGCCGAGCTTAAGTGTATAGCCATACTTGCTGCCTACCTCAAGGTCGGGGAACGGCAGAAACTGGAAGTTGGCATACAGTCCGTTGCCCAATGCATAAGGACACTCTTCGGTTATGGGATGATCCATAGGCGTGATGTCTGCCTTAATCCATAGGCGTACATACTGACGTCCGTCATTGAGCAGCACCACTACCTGCTTGACAAACTTGCCCTGCTTGTGGTCTGGGTCGAGCGTAACAGTCACCTCAGCCTCTTCGCCTGGACGAACAGCACGTTTGGTATAGTTGGCTACCATACATCCGCACCATGTGTTGACTGCCGATATGGCAACGGGCTTAGTGCCGGCATTCTTCAGTCGGAACACATGCGTACACTTTCCGTCGGCTTCGCGTATCTTACCGAAATCGTGTGTACGCTCGTCTGGACGAAACGTCTCAAGATATTGCGGTTCGCCTGTTGTCTGTGCTACTGCCATGAACGGCATGGCGAGCAGCAATAGCATTATGTATATTATCTTTTTCATCGTAACAGTCATTATTCTATAAAACCTGAAAAAATCTTTTACCTTAACGATTGACCAATACGCCACAATTATAAACTATAAACTAAACCATTTACTATTAACTACTTACTAACAATCAACCAAATCTATATTGGCTCAGCAGGCGTTTCGCAACGTCCGTGCTGAGTCGTGATGTTATATGCAAAATACTGTTGTATCAGTTTATTGTACTATTGACTTAATGCATTTTACGCATTAGTCGTTGAATGCGAAGCTGGTGTTAACACCAACATACGAACCGCCCCAACTATAATCAAAGTAACGCCAATAAGAACCATTAGGATCGAAAGTCACTTCTACCTTTACATAGCGTGCCTTAACTGCACCATAGAGTACATACCAGTTGTTCCAGTTATCATCTCTTACGGTATTGCATCCGTCCGTACTACCAAGGTCTATCCAGTTGGTATTGTCCTCGCTGACATATATACGATAAGATGTAATGACACCCCATGATGAAGCCTTGACATTCTGGAAACCAGTAACATTGTGTACTGTACCAAAATCAATGATATACGAACCTTCAGATATGTTCTTAGCCAATGGTTTCCACCGATAAGTAGTGAAACTATCCTTATTGAAGTTGACAGCTTCAATACATGTCCAATCGCTGTTATCGCCAGCTGAACCGATCAGCTCTGACGGGTTAGAGTTGATAAGACTCTCCTTAACACCAATAGTAGTGTACACTGGCTCATCAAACACTTTCTTTGTTCCGTCCGAATAAGTCATTGCAATATGCATCGGGACTATATACGAGCCATTGAGCTGCTTGGCTTTCTCGCTGTCCATTGTCACTGCCACGTCGCCTGAGAGTTCGCCGGGCTTGATAGTAGCTGCATTTACCTTGAGGACACTTGCAAAGTCGGATGGCAGAGCCTCATACGATGTGCCGTTTTCCTCATTGTATGCAGCAATGAGCGAGTTGTCTATCTCGGCAGAAAGCTGTACGTCGGTATAGACAGAAGCCTTGAGTGAAACAGTAAACTTAGAATCCACGCCACCGAACACACCCACCGGAGTATTAACGATATTGCAGTCTACAGTTTTCGAACCCGTCAGACTTGCTATATCTTCATCAGAAGTATGTATGACGAGATAAGCCATCGACTTGTCATCGAGTGTAGAAATCTCACGTCCATCGTCCTTGCCACCAGGGGTAGAAATACGTATCGGCAACACATAATCACTTTCGGTGAGCGAAGTACGTGCCTCTGTAGGCAGCGACACCTGCATGTCGGCGGTATTCTTTCCACCCTCCATTTCAGCAGGAGTAATCTCAAGAGCCTTAACAGCGGCATCAGGCAGAGCAGCATACTCGGTAGAGTTCTGCTCATTGTATTCTGCCACCAGCGACATGTCGGCAGCACCACCAACCTTTACAGTCTGCTGTGCAGGATACTGCATGCGCACATGTACATTGGTCAAGGCATCGCCACACAGTCCTATCGGAGTCTTGTAAACCGTGCATTCTGTAACATTCGACTGATTAGGGTCAACGAAAACGCGGTTGGTCTTCTCGCCATACACGTCGTACGTTTCGTCCTCGCTACAGCCTGTGAGGGCTGCTGCACTAAGCAGCATTGCCCCACAGAATAGTATATTGTAGATTTTCATCTTTGCTAATATTAGTAATTGATACTTTTAAAGTTTTAGTACGGACACTTGTGGTTGGGCACCCATGATGCCTTGCCACTCTTCGGTACAGCATTATAGCCGTTGCCTGTCTGGTCGAGGATAGAACCGTCGCTCTGCTCGTCAGTTCCACAGAAACGCCAATATGCGACAAGACCTTCTGAATGCGGGTCAACATAGCAGATATTGTTGAGCAACTGTGCAGGTGTACGAGCCACATTCCATACACGGAACTCAGACACACGACCATTGAGATAACGTCCACCAGCTGAATAACCGATAGCAAACGGACCATTGTTGTCGCCATACGATGTGCCGTAGTCATAACTCCATACAAGCGAGATGTCGCCGGTAGCCTTTACAGGATCGCCCATCGGCTCGCCGTCAAGATACATTGTTATCTGCTGACCGTCGTAAACACAAGCGAAGTGACACCATTTCTTCGTGGGGAAGTGTGTTGGGAATGTTGCGGCATGTGCAGTTCCCTTGTCTGGCTTGTCCCAAGAGGGAGCGCCAGTCTTGCCACCTGCAAGCTGAAGCTGGTCTGGATCGCACGAAACATCACCAAAACGCAGAAGGAAGTTCTCCTCACATCCCATCAACGAAGAAATGTATGGATTGCTGTGGCAGAAGTCATTGACATAAACCTTGCATTCCATGGTAAGCTGCGAGAGATGACCGAGTTTCTCGTTGTTGCGGAATCCCGGCACAAGGAACGGCTTGGCGTTGATGTCGGCTACCTCAGTGGTGATGATAGGTACAAACACTACATACAGCACAGAGCCTGCCTCAAGCAGATTGCCGTCGGTCTTGACGCGCACTGGCAGACAGTAGCTCTTGCCTTCCTCAAACTTTGTAGGGTCAGCAATATTGAGTTTTGCCTCGTTCGAAACAAACTGGCCTGCCTTGATAGTTACGGTAGCGTCGTCGATACTGTAGGCATCAGTTGGAGGAGCTACGTAGTCGGAATTGTTCTGGGCATTATAGGCTTCGAGCAATTCGGGAGCTGCCTCAAAGGTAGCACTCACCGGAGCCTCAACCTTACCAGTACAAGTGACGGTAAGAGGAACTTCGTCGTTGCCCTCAAAACCCTTGCGCAACGTATTCTTCTGCATTGTACCTGAGATGTATACAACGTCACGATAGTCGCCGTTGCTCTCCTGACAAGCAGCAAACACGATGGCTGTCAGCGCAAGGATAAGATATTTTATCTTTTTCATAATCGTTCAATTATTCAATCGTTCAATTTCTCTATATAATAATTAATGTATAGCAGGGTTCTGAATCTGTATGCCACGACGCATATTGGCGTAGTTGGCAAAGTCAGCATCCGAATTGATATAGTCGCGGTGCATGAAGAAGGCACCGAAACCACCCTTACGACCAGTTGCCGGTTTATAGCGTGCATAGGTCAGAAGCTTGCCACACTCGGCATTCTTCCAGTTGTCGCCTACGTTCTCGGTGTATACCACCTTCTCGGTAGGACATCCATTGAACGGCACACGACCAGGACTGCCTCCGTATGTCTGGTTGACATACCAGTTGGTGTAGTCATTGGTGTTGGCACTTGGTGCCGATCCGAAGTAGTCGATACACAACAGCATCTTCGGATTGCCCTTGATGGTGAAGCCGTCAGGATAGGTATAGGTGTTCTCCGCACTTGCCATCGGACCTACAAACTTGCCTACGAACTGTACGAAGTAGTCGAGATTGCCTCCCGACAACGGGTCGCCCTCCGGCTCGTAGTCCATATCGATGCCGTCAAGTCCCTGCTCAAAGATAGGACGCAGCAAGTGCAGTCCATAAGCTCGCATTGCAGCCTTTTGTGAGGTCTCCTCACCTTCAGGCTCACGATACGGGTCCTTGGCGAATGTGCCGTCAGCATCGTTCGACCATATTCCGTCCTTGTCATTCCAGATGTCGTAATACTCGCCACTCTCGGCTATACGTATAATAGTAGGTACAACGAACTTGGTGCCTTTGGTCTGCTGTACAAACTTCATCTCCTTGTACACCTCCGGCAGATAATGAGTCTGCTCACGTCCCTCCACATCGGTAGGTACGCCGCCCCAAAGCGAACATATATCGAGCGAATCGGGCAATCCGAGGAAACGTGTTGCAGGCGAAAAGCTCTGCGTATAATCAGAAAACCATCCCCAAGCAATCTGATGGTCGGAAGCCTTGTAGTCGCGCAGGTTCTTGTAATACTGCGCATCGTATGTAGTAGGCTTGACAATCTCGACGTTCTCGATGTCGGTGTCGCACGAAGCGAACATTCCGCCGAGCAGCATTGCAGCCAATGTATATTTTAAAGCTTTCATTGTTTATTAGATTTTTAGAATGAATATATATACTGTTTAGGCATTACTTCTTGTCCCACCACAGTTTGGTATTGCCGTTGTCCTGTCCGCCGAGCAATGTCACAGCAGCCTGAACGTTGGCAGCATTCTGCGAGTATTCGTCGGTAGGGAAGCGCAGACGGCGTATCTGCGTGTCGGTGCTGACGGCACCACTACTTGCATTGTAGTTAATGGTGAAGAGCTTAGGATAGCCGGTGCGACGGAATTCGCTCCATGCCTCCTGTCCGTCAGGGAATATGGCAAGATACTTCTGGGTAATGATGCGCTCGAGTTTCTGCTCGAAGTTGGCATTGTCGTTCCATGCAATGGTGATGGTGCTGACAGCTGAAGCGTCGCGACGACCGCCACTGTTGTCCTTGAAGTCGGCTGGCTTAGCCTCGCTGTTGGCAATGTAAGCATCGGCTCCGCCAACGCCACGCTCAGCAAACGATGTACGTATGCCCTGCTCGTAAAGGTCTTTGGCTGATGTTGCTCCAAGATCCCAGCGCAGTTTTGCCTCAGCACGGAGGAAGAAGCTCTCTGCTCCCGACATCCATTGCACCGGCGAACCTGACGCTACGTTCATGGCAGAAGTATTGTCGGTGTACGAACTTTGGTTGCTTATTCTCAAACCCGGATAGACTCCGTGTATGCCACCGCCATTCTTAGCTTCGCTGAAGTATACCGAAGCGCGCGGATCGCTATAACCGTTGAGGTAGCTCTCAATGCAAGCGCCCATACGCATGTCGTTCCAGCTGTTTGTTATCTCCCAGAACGGGTTCAGATAAGAATACTTCGAATCGTTGCAGTGCTCCGCCTTTGCCTCAAGGAAGCCCAGCGAGTGACTGATTGACTTCTCTGCCTCGGCACGAGCCAGTGCTTCGTCGGCATAGCAGACGCGCAATGCAAGACGCAGACGCAATGTGTTGGCAAACTTTATCCAGCTTGCTGTGTTGCCGCCGAACACGAAATCGAACTTGGCAAGAACCTTTGACGACGAGTTGGCTGAATAATATTCGGTCAATACGTCGATGGCATTGTCCAGCTCGTTGAAGAACTGGCGGTAAATATCCTCTTGCGAGTCGTATGCCACCTTAAGTGCTGTGCCGAACTTAGAGTAAGGTATTGGGCCGTACATGTCGGTGATGCGTGCCATACCGAACACCTTGACAATATTGCCCAGCGCTGTCACGGCCTGTGTGCCGGCAGCTTCTGAGTTCTTGTTGAGTGTCGACCAAGGCTGCATGACATTCTGATAGGTGTCATTGAAGGGTTGGTTGACCCACTTGTCGGGCATCAGGTAATGGGCATTGTGCAACGATCCGACATCGTACGACTCCTTGATGTTAGAAAAATAACCTGAGAAGAGTCCGCCCGTAAGCATATCTGTTATCTGGAAAGCTCCGCCCTTGTCCTGACCTACAATAAACACATTGTGCTCCATCTGTGCGAAGAAGCCACCAGTGCTCCAGTTGTCGCGGCTCATATCCTCCTCAGAGGCTGAGTTGCTGTCGGAGTTCCACTTCTCGAACTCGCCCGTGCATGAGCTGAGTGCGAACGCGGCAGCCAGTGTGGCTACGCCGCAAGTGATTTTCTTATTTAGTTTCATAATAGATTTCCGGTTTTTAGAAGTCAACTTTTACTGAGAATCCGAGATTGCGCAATGAAGGCATCATGAAGTTGTCGATACCGGTGAAGAATGTACCGGTAGAAGCGGTGAGTTCGGGGTCGAACGGTGCTTTGCAATAAATCATGAACAGATTGCGTCCAGTGAAGGCTACGTGCATGTTCTGAATCCACGGCACGAGCTTCTTGATAGGTACGTTGTAGCCTACCGACAGTTCTGACAGGCGTACATTGCTGGCGCTGTATATATAGTAGCTGCCGATGCTCGGTCCTACCTTCTGATAATAGTCCTGGGCAGGTATGCGTACGCCGTTGACCAGTGCACCGCCTGCATCGCGAGCGTCTGCTGTAGCCTTCGAAGCTCCGAAGTAATCCATATAACCCTGGGTTATACTTGCTACACGTCCGCCTACACGTGCTGTGAAGAGGAAGTTGAGGTCGATGCCGTTCCATGAGAAACTGTTGAGCCAACCTATGTTGTACTTCGGATTGACGTTGCCTGCCTTCACCCATTTGCCTTCGTCAAGACCTACGATGTTCTTCGTATTGTAGTCGACAATGACAAATCCGTGCTCGTCAGTCTTGGGCACTGTGGTGTAGAGGTCGCCTATAGAGCCGCCCTCAGTGAGCATAACCTTGACGGGACCGAAGTTCATTCCGTCGATGTCCATCTGCTTGAGCGATACCTCTTCGGTCATACCGTTGCCGAAGTCGACTGTCTTAGGTGCGAGCAACTGATGAATCTTGTTGCGGTTGAGGGTGTAAGTAAGAGTTGTCGACCACTTGACCGGACCGAGGGGCTGGTTGACTGTGAGCGAAGCCTCAATACCCTTGTTGTCTACACGTCCGCCATTTACCGGCATACGGCCATAACCTGATGTAGCCGAGAGTTTCGGACGGAAGAACTGATTGAATGTACGTGTAGAGTAGAGGCTGACATTGAGGTTGATCTTGTCGCCCCAGAGATTGGTCTGCAAGCCTAACTCCCATGCCTTGGTGCGCTCCGGCTCAAGATTGGTGTTGGGGAAGTCGGATGTGGTAGAGGGCTGTGCGTTCTTATACTCAAATCGCTGTGCTGCCATATAGCGCATGGCAGCAGATGCATTACCTACCTCACTGTACGATCCGCGCAACTTGAGGAACGACAGAACATTCGACTTCAGTCCGGGAATCATATCGGTAAGAATGGCACTCAAGCCTACCGACGGATAGAAGAAGCCCTTCTTCTCGAAGCTTGTTCCGCCAAGAATAGAGCTCCAGTCGTTACGTGCTGTCACGTCGAGATATACCATCGACTTGTAGCCTACCTGCGCTGTACCGAACACACTCTGTGTCTGCTCATGATAGTTCTTGTCGTAGTCCTGGTCCATATACGCTGTCGCACGTACTACGTTGTTGAGCGTAAACGAGTTGGGTACATTAAGGAAGCCGCCTGTATAAGTATAACTTGTCTCCACATCCTTGATGCTGGCACCGAGGTTGGCGGTCAACGAGAAGTCGCCGAAATACTTGTCGATGTTCAATATGGCATCGGCATATATCTGACGTGTATTGTCGTTGGTGCGGAAGTAGGCTCCGTTCTCGCCGGCGAAGAGTGCATCGGTAGAAGCGGCATACTTCTTCTCGTACAGACCCGTTGAACGGTCTACCTTGGCACGGCCTGCCAATGATATGCCCTTGGCTATATCGTATGTCAGTCCGCCCGAAAGTATGAAGCGTTCCTTATGGTTGATGGCATTGGTGCGGTGAGTTTCCCAGTAAGGGTTCATCATCGAGAGTCCCTGATTGCCAAAAGGCCAGTACATAGTCTTGAAGTTGCGCTCCTGGTCGTACTGCTCGTAAGCCATATACTTGCGAATGTCGTCGCCTGCCGGGAACATATATATAGGTATAATGGGGTTGAAATACAAGCCCTGTGAAACCATGTTCTTCTCGGCTACGTTCATGTACATGGCAGAAAGGTCGAGGTGCAGGCGGTCGTTGAGGAAACCTGTAGTGTTGCGCACGGTGAAGTTGTAGCGGTCGAGGGTGTTGTTCTCGACAATGCCTTCAGCGTTGGTAGTGGCTACCGACACAAATGTCTGGCTGTGCTCAGAACCTGTAGAAAGCGTAACGGAGTTGCCCTCGTTCCATCCTGTCTGGAAGAAATCGAGCGGATTGTACGATGACGGTGTGGCAAGCTTTGAACCCCAGCTCGAGAATGAGCCGCTGCTTGTCTGTCCGTATGTGTTCTGGAATTCGGGAGTAACGAACGGCGAGAAGAACGACGTATTGTTAGAATAGCTCACATTGACACGTCCCTTCTGTCCTTTCTTAGTAGTGATCATAACGACACCATTGGCTGCGTCGCTACCATACAGTGCCGAAGCTGCTGCGCCCGAAAGCATTGAGATGCTCTCGATATCGTCGGGATTGACCATTGAGGCAGCATCGCCCGACTGCGCGTCACCGTGATAGGCATCAGAAGTCTGATTGACCGAGAGCGAAGGCATTGGTATACCGTCAATAACGTAGAGTGCATTGTTGTTGCCCGAGAGTGATTTGGCACCACGCATCACCACCTTTACGCCGCCACCGATACCGGCTGCCGACGAATTGATTTCGACACCCGCCACCTTACCTGCCAACGAGTTCATGAAGCTGGCATCCTTTACGCCTGTGATGTCCTGCGAATTGAGCTGCTGCACATTATATGACAGAGCCTTGGCTTCCTTCTTGATGCCGAGGGCGGTGACTACCACTTCGTTGAGCACCTGCTGGTCTTGTGCCATCTTTACGGTTACGTTGGCACGGTCGGCTGTAAACTCGCGGTTCTTGTAGCCGAGATACGACACTTCCACCTTGCTGCCGTCGGCTGCATTGATTGAGAAGTTGCCGTCGATGTCGGTCACTGCCTTCTCGGTGCCGCCCTTTACACTGATAGTGGCACCAATTACGGGGTCGCCGTTCTCGTCGAGCACCTGTCCGGTAACCTTACGCTTGGGCTGTTGCTGCTTGTGCTGCGGAGCCTTGGCGGGGCTTACTACAATGGTGTTTCCCTTAATTTCGTAGGTCACATCCTGACCTGCGAGGATTTGCGACACTGCCTCCTTGACGGTTTTGGCATTGACATTCACCTTCTTGCTTGTGTTGACGGTACGGGCGTCGTACACAACCGAGCACTTGCTCTCCTTCTCGAGGTGGGCAATGGCGGCCTTCACTGTGACGCCGTTGAGCCTCATCGAAACGGTCTGGGCATTCATTGCGGCACTTGCTAAGAGCATCGCCAGCACGAGCACTGTTTGCTTTGGTTTATACATAGGTTCTTTAGATATAAATTGTTTATATGTTTTAGGTTCTTGTCTGTCTGAAACGTTGTGGTTTAACGTTGGGGTTCTGATTATATGACAAGACCGATGGGGCGTAAGGGTAGTGCAAAGGTAAAAAAAAAACAAAAAAAAATACGGCATCACTCATCAACGAGCAACACCGTAAAGCCTATGTTTAACTAAAAATCCTTTTTTCTAAAGATGAATGAAGATTCTCACGAGTCCTCATTGTTTTCCTGTTAAACAATCGATAAAAATTTACCTTAAACCTAATAACTAAAAACCTAAATCTATTACTACTAACCTAAACAATCTATTAACCTTTTGACAATGCAAAGGTACTAACATTTTGTGACATGACAAGCATTTACACTATGAATATGAATATTATCATAGTTTTATTGATTTACATCAACGTAACGTGTTCGAACACAGCTATATATTAACATATATCAACATATTTCATCTGAAAATCTGTAAGCAAATACGCCCGTTAAGTTACGATATAAAATCACTTAACGGGCGCAAAAATGCAAATATACGACAAGTACGGGTATCGTTTTAACACTTCTATCACTTCTTGAGCACGGCTCTTACCACAAACCATAAGTGCATACCTATGGTGAGGAGGAGTCCGTAGTGGCGGCGCATCACGTTGAAGCGCTCAATGAGCGAGGCACGATGGTTCTTGTTGGTCATGCCTCCGTCGAGATAGTTGACCACCACCTGCGGCAGACGCAGCAGCACCAGATGCTCGCGCTCGGCACGCTTCATGATGCGTATGCACCAGTCGACATCAGCCGAGAAGCGGTAGCGCAGGTCGTAATGTTCGGCTTGGGCGAGGTCGGTACGTGCATAGAATGCTTGATGGCATACGAGCATGCCATGACGGAACGAACGCCACGTGAGATTGTCGGGCGGAGCAAGGCGGCGCGGATGCAGCAGCTGTCCTTCATCGTCTACGATATTGGTGTCGCCATAGAGCACAGCTGGCAGTTTGCCGTCCGATCGGTTGTTTACGTCGATGGATATCTGCTCGAGCGTCTTGTCCGAAGGGAACACGTCGCCGGCATTGAGATACACAATATAGTCGCCTGTGGCACGGGCAAGACCCTTGTTCATTGCGTCGTACAGCCCACGGTCGGGTTCGGACACGATGACAACTTCGTGCTCGGTCTCCTCTTCTTCGTTCTTGCGGCTATAGTCTTGCGCCATAGCCAGGGTGTTATCCTTTGATGCACCGTCGATGATGATGTGTTCAATCTGCGTCCACGACTGACTGAGAACGCTATCGAGCGTGCGGGCGAGAACAGCCGACGCATTGTAGGTGCATGTTATGACTGAAAATTTTATCATTGTTTTTGTTGGGTTGACTATTTATTAAACGATGTAGCGCTTCAGAGCTATCAGCTCGTTGTACACCTCTATATAGCGCATTGCTACGCTCTGCCCGGAGTAGCATCGTGCCACCTTGCTGACACATGCAGAACTGAGTTGGGCTGCGTCTGCCTCTTGCAGCACCCAGTTCATGCCTGTGGCGAGGTCGTTGCTGTCCTTGAAGTTGGCTACATAGCCCGTACGGCGATGCTCTATCATTTCGGGTATGCCGCCCACACGGAATCCTACGCACGGCACTCCGCACGCCATAGCCTCCATGATGGTGTTTGGCAGATTGTCTTCGAGCGACGGCAGCACATACATGTCTGCCGAACGGTATATGTCGACAATCTTGCGCTCGTCGCTGACGTAGCCGAGCGGATATGCCTTCAATGCCAAGCGGTCGCAAACCAGTTGGGCGTTGCCGCCGAGCACAGCCACCGACGTGTTGTCCTTGAGTTCGGGATGCAGCTTCACCAGACGGTCGATGGCGTCGATGAAGTATTCCATGCCCTTGCGTTCGTCGGTCACCTTCTGCGACACAAACAGTATGATGCGGCCCTCGGCAGGCAGTCCGACGTTCAGTCGAGCCGCCTTGCTGTCGGCAGGACAGAACACACGGGTGTCGATGGTGTTGGGTATGGACGTGACGCGCTGGCCTACGAACAATGCACTCTGCTTTGCCTGCTCCTCAAGTGCGGACTTCACGGATGGGTCGATCGGCTCAACCGTGTCCTTCGATGAGTTTCCGCAAGCTGCCAGTGTAAGAACGGAAAGTGCAAGAGCAAAACAGAGAGCAGCTTTTCTAAACCACTGTTTCATTCTGTCTCCTCTCATTAAACGGTGCCACTCTTCTTGTCAGGTCTGTATACGCTCTTATAGCCGAGCATCTGAAGTGCAGCTGCGATTCTCTGTCTGGTCTCCTCCGGAGCGATGATCTCATCGACATAGCCGCGCTTTGCAGCAGCGAGTGCCGTGTTCTCGGAAGCGAACTTCTTCTCTGCCTCTGCATCGCCGTCAGCGACTACCTTGGCAGCCTGTGCAGCATCCATAACACCGATCTTTGAGCTGTTAAATGCATAAACCACGTCCGCGCCGAGTGCCTTTGCACCGAAGCTGAGACCTGCGGTACCAAGTGCGTTCTTTACAACCGTGATCATCGGAACGTCAGCATTTGCATATGCATAAGCAAGCTTGGCAGCCGATGTCGGCATGTGACTCTCCGTGCACTCTGTATTCTTATAGGATGTCACGTCAACGACCGTGATAACCGGAAGGTCATACGCATTGGCGAAAGTAACCAGCTTGGCAGCCTTCTCTGCGCCCTTCCAGGTCAGTGCCTGCTCCTTGTTTGCAACGATCGCAACGGTCTCGCCGCCGATCTGTGCAAAACCGGTTACAACATCATGGGAATAGCCCTTCTTGGTCTCGATGAATACGCCGTTATC
>OQWM01001873.1_pt1 | contig 14382 bp, 16 predicted proteins | sample 1691531 | NCBI WGS metagenome assembly OQWM01 (sample SAMN03418257, study PRJEB22391) | human gut metagenome | biome: human-gut; feature: organic feature; material: feces | host: Homo sapiens | place: Tanzania | collected 2013-01
AGGAGAAGTGTTTCATTCTCGAAAGCGGATGCAAAGGTATAGCTTTTTTCAACACGAACCAAACATTTCAACAAAAAAGTTTAAATTAAACGCAATTTTTTCGCATATTTTGACAAAATAGGCCATTTTCGCCCATTTTGTCACGATTTTAGTGGCTCCAAAGCCATTCTTCGCTTCATATCCCACCCACGCCAAAAGAGCGGGGAAAACCGCAAAAAGCACCCGAAGGCGCCTCTCGACCCTCATCACGCCCACAGCCACCACCACGACACGCCCCGACACCCATAATCGTCAAACAGGGCACCACCGATACCATTCCCGCGCGTCCATCCAGCCCCCACGTGCCTATATATAATATAATAATGTGTAGATATTGTCAAAAACTTATGAATTAAGGTCAAAAAACAAGATGCGCAATGCCAACAATCAATTAACTTTGCAGAAAAACTAAAAATCTTACACAAATCATGAAGAATAGAAAGTGTTTCTTTGCGGTTGACTTAGGCGCAACCAGCGGAAGAACTATCATAGGCACCCTTGCAGACGGCAAGGTTGCTTTGGAGGAGATTACCCGTTTTGGCAATCCTCTAATCAATGTCAATGGCTTTTTCTATTGGGACCTCTTTGCCCTATATAATGAAATCATCAAGGGACTCAAGACTGTCGCCGAGCGTGGCATTGAGATTACGAGCATAGGTATCGACACCTGGGGATGCGACTTCGTATGCATTGGCGACGACGGCCAGCCCCTGCGCAACCCACTCGCCTACCGCGACCCACACACCATGGGCATGATGGAGCGCTACTTCGAAGAGAAGATTAGCCGCGCCGAGGTATATCAGCGCACCGGCATCCAGTTCATGAACTTCAACTCCCTCTTCCAGCTCTACACCATGGGCGAGATGGGCAACGTGGCACTGCGCAATGCCAAGAAGATACTCTTCATGCCCGACGCGCTGAGCTACATGCTCACCGGCAACGCCATCTGCGAATACACCGTCGCCTCGACCTCAGAGATGCTCAACCCCACCACGGGCGACCTCGACGAGCGACTGCTTGAGAGTATAGGATTGAAGCGCGAGCAGTTTGGCACACTCACCCACCCCGGCACCATCATCGGCACCATCAACGAGGCCGTGCAGAAGCAGACCGGACTCGGCGCCGTGCCCGTGATAGCCGTAGCCGGACACGACACTGCCAGCGCCGTAGCCGCTGTGCCCGCCAAGGACGAAGAATTTGCCTACCTCAGCAGCGGCACATGGAGCCTCATGGGTATCGAGTCCAAGAAAGCCATCATCAACGACCGCAGCTACGAGCTCAACTTCACCAATGAGGGTGGCGTAGGCGGAACCACACGTTTCCTCAAGAACATCTGCGGCATGTGGCTCTACGAGCGCTGCCGGCAGGAATGGTCAGAGCTGCGCCATCTGGGACACCTCGAGCTGCAGAAGGAAGCCTGGGAGATAGAGAACAACGAGAGTTTCATCTTCCCCGACGACCCCTGCTTCACCAATCCCGACTCCATGGTAGCCACCATACAGCAGTATTGCCGCGACCACGGCATGCCCGTGCCCGAAACCCACGGACAGATTATCCGCTGCATCTTCGACTCGCTCGCCCGACGCTACAGCGAGGTGCTGGGCTACCTGCGCGAATTCAGCGAGACCGACATCAAGGTGCTCCACATCATCGGAGGCGGCTCCAAGAACGACTTCCTCAACCAGCTTACCGCCGACGCTTGCGGCATCACCGTACTGGCAGGCCCACAGGAGGGCACAGCCTTGGGCAACGTGATGCTCCAGGCCAAAGCAGCCGGAGAGGTGGATGACATCTGGCAGATGCGACGCATCATCGCCGACTCGATAGAAATCAAGAAATATGAACCAAAAAAATAACAAAATCATGAAAGTAGAAACCATTGAACAGAACTATGCCATCGCCAAGGAGCGTTACGCTGAATTTGGCATAGACACCGACAAAGCCATCGCCGAACTCGAGAAGACCCCTATATCACTTCACTGCTGGCAAGCCGACGACGTGACAGGCTTTGAGAGCAACTCGGCTCTTACCGGTGGCATCCAGGCCACAGGCAATTACCCCGGCAAGGCACGCAACATCGACGAGCTGCGTCAGGATATAGAGAAAGTACAGACCCTGCTCGCAGGCAACCATCGCCTCAACCTCCACGAGATTTACGGAGAATTCGGCGGCAAGTTTGTAGACCGCGACCAGGTAGAAGTTTCCCACTTCCAGGGATGGATTGACTGGGCAAAGGAGCACAACCTGAAGCTCGACTTCAACTCCACCAGCTTCTCCCACCCCAAGAGTGGCGACCTCTCGCTGGCCAATCCCGACAAGTCCATCCGCGACTTCTGGATTGAGCACACCAAGCGCTGCCGCCGCATCGCCGACGCCATGGGTAAGGCACAGGGCGACCCCTGTATCATGAACATCTGGGTTCACGACGGAAGCAAGGACCTCACCGTAGAGCGCTATCGCTACCGCCAGATTCTCAAAGAGAGCCTCGACGAAATCCTCGCCGAAGACCTGCCCCACATGAAGTCCTGTCTCGAAGCCAAGCTCTTCGGCATCGGTCTCGAAGCCTACACCGTAGGTTCTCACGACTTCTTCGCAGGCTACTGCTCCAAGAACAACGCCATCTACACCCTCGACACCGGCCACTACGAGCCCACCGAGAATGTGAGCGACATGGTATCCAGCCTCCTCCTCTTCGTGCCCGAGCTGATGCTCCACGTGAGCCGCCCCATGCACTGGGATTCCGACCACGTGACACTCTTCGACGACAACACCCGCAACCTCTTCACCGAGCTTGTGCGTGCCAACGCCCTCAACCGTGCCCACATCGGCCTCGACTATTTCGACGCATCCATCAATCGCATCGGTGCCTATGTCATCGGCGTACGTGCAGCCCAGAAGTCTCTGCTCCAGGCATTCCTTGAGCCGCTTGCCACACTGCGCAAGTACGAGGACGAAGGCAAGGGCTTCGAGCGTCTCGCCCTCCTTGAGGAGATGAAGACCCTCCCATTCGGTGCCGTATTCGACTACTTCAACCTCAAAAACAATGTGCCTGTAGCCGAGCAGTACATCGCAGAGGTACAGAAGTACGAGCAGGAAGTTCTGTCCAAGAGATAATGCTATATATATAATAAGGTATATAGCGCACTCATCACCCGCCGCATCATCAGTGCGGCAACCACTCACTTCAGGGTTGCAGGTTACATTCCCGCAACCCTGTTTCCTTTGTTGACCCCAAAATCGGTCATCACACTCCAGCTCATATCCATGTCGCTTTTGAGCAGATTGCTTCGAGTTGGGCTGAAGACATAGCAGACTATGCCGAAACCCAAACAGAGGGAAGATGCCAAAAGAGAACTGACTCATGGACAAAGGTTCACCATACTCCATTCTGTATACCCACCGCCCTATGAGCATTATCCCGCCACTTTAGCGTGGCAGCGATAAAAAATCGCTAAGAACAATGTAATTAAAGAACTTTGTAGTATTTTTGCTGTCCCAAAGGAATAAGAAACAGACCCAAATGATACAGCTAAAAGAAAATCAAGGTATTCCCCGCAACATTCTCCTGATGATGGCCATCATCGCAGGACTCACAGTAGCCAACTGCTACTACAACCAACCGCTGCTCGAACTAATCCGTCACGACATAGGCATTACCGAGCAGAGCGCCAACCTCATCACCGTGATTACGCAGATAGGCTATGCGCTTGGCCTATTCTTCCTCATTCCCCTGGGCGACATGTTTTCACGCAAGAGACTCATCCTCTTCAATATGAGCATCGCTGCCGTGATGGCCATCGTGATGGCAGTGGCACAAAACGTGTGGATGCTCTGGGGAGCTTCGTTGCTGATAGGAGCCTGTTCCGTGATTCCACAGTTCTTCATCCCGATAGCAGGACAGTTTTCTGCACCCAAGAACAAGAGCAGGAATATGGGCTTTGTACTATCCGGATTACTTACGGGCATCCTTACCTCACGAGTGATTAGCGGCTACATCGGCGAATGGCTGGGATGGCGCGAGATGTTTATTATCGCCGCCTTCGTGATGCTCATCTGCATGGGCGTGATGCTATTGATGATGCCAGAGATGAAACGCAACTATGAAGGTACTTATAGAGGTCTAATGAGCACCATGGCAGAGATTATCATTCTCCGCCCCTCAGTACGCATCTACTCCATCCGTGCCGCCTTTGGTTTCGGCAGCATGATGGCCATATGGTCGTGCCTCGCCTTTCATCTTGCCCAGCCACCTTTCAGGGCAGGAAGCGACATGGTAGGGATGCTCGGACTCTGCGGCATCATGGGTGCTGTGGCGGCAAGTGGCATAGGCAAACAGGTCCCTAAGTTCGGCATTCGTAAATTCAGTCTGTTCGGAGCAGGCATGCAGATTATGGCCTGGGGAATAGCCTTGCTCTTCGGCGATACCTACGCAGGGCTCATCGCAGCCATCATCCTGGTAGACATAGGATTGCAATGTCAGCAACTCAGTAATCAAAGCGGATGCCTGCAAGAGATTCCGCATGCTTCCAACCGTGCCAACACCATCTTCATGACCACATACTTTATAGGTGGTTCACTCGGTACATTCTGTGCCGGATATTTATGGAACCGAGCCAACTGGTTAGGCGTATGCATCGTGGGCATTACCTTTGCCTTCATGTCATTAGCCATCACTCTAAGCAACAGGAAATAGAGGTTTATCCGTAGCGCCGACAGCGCATGTTTCCAATGCCAGCGAGTGGGGCTTCAGAAACATCAAGATAAAGCTGAAGTTACACGATACATATCTTAACTAAGCTGTAAGTGCTGGTTGGAGGGTACATATCATAGCTACCCTGTAAGTTTTGCGATTAGCGATGGCGTCATCCATAGCAGCCTGGCGCGACGCTTGATGGCGGCAGATATCAGAGAATGTGCTCTCGGCAACATCCACCCCCACGCACCGCCGCAAAGGGCGGAGCCCTGAAAAGGGACAAGACTTTTTGCGGCATCTTCGGGTGTACCTTCCTGAAAAAAGTTGAATGGATTTTACATTAATCCCAAATCGGTCATTAGGATTTCTCAGTGTCGTACGGCAAAGAGAAATCCTAATGACCGATTTGGGTTTATCCAACGGAGTACCCATTGAAACGCTATCCAAACTGATGGGGCATACAAGCATACGGAGCACTCAAATCTATGCGAAGATTACAGCCGAGAAGGTAAGTAATGACATTGAGAATCTGTCCAAGCAAATAGAATTGATGGAGAGTTTCATTTGTCAAGCCATTTAATAACCTATAAGACCGAGAAACGATGAAACAAGAAAGATGCATCATAACAATGGACGAATACGGTAAAATCCATTTTCCTAATATCTCCAACAACGTTTGGATGAGTACTATCGAACTGATAGAGCTGTTCGGTATCACATGCCCTACTTTGAAAGCCAACATCAAAGCCATATACAAAAGCGGTATTTTAAATGAATACGAAGCACAAAAGTGTATCAAACAATCCGACGGCAACAATATCGATGTTTACCCACTGCCGTTAATTGTCGCTTTGTCATTTCGGTTGGATACATTGGGAGCATACAAGATGCGAGAGTATAACATAAACAAACTCACGACCAACCCGAGAACTGATATAGTAATTGTGAACATGCGTACGCACGAATGTATGAATGAAAACAAGTACAGGCATAATTGAGAATTTTATTCATATGTATCTTTTGGAAAATTCCCATCATGCGTTCATTCCTCTATGGGTACTTTATATGTGCGAATTTGAAATCTGCAAGTTCAAGCGGGAAACCGTTTTCGGAACAATCTTCCTCTCATACTTCGAGAGTATTGATCTGAAAAAAAATGCATATTTCAAATTCGCACATATAAAGTACCCATAGAGGAGATGACCGACCGATGAGAAACAGAAAATTCAGACGGATAGCAGAGCATGGATTGCTCATCAGCTATCCGATTTTGCATTTGATAGGGAGAATCCCTCCCTCAAAGAAACAAAAATTAGCAATATGGTATTTCTCACAGACCGACCTGCATGCTGGCTTGCAGATCTGCGGACTTTACGACTGACCGGCTTGCGGGCCATACAGCCTTGTTGCCCACAAACTTGGCAGACTGCCATATTACTTGCCGATTCTATAGCAATCCCGCCGTTTACAAACCACGAATTGAAACTTCAGACTTGTGTTCTTCTGAACACAGCAAGGTATGTTTTCAGCTGCTCCAAATGAATTGAGCTGCTTCAAACTTGATGTTCGCAGAAACATGGCAAGGTATGTTTTTGAGTAACTCTAAACCTTTCGGGTTACTTCCGAAATCTTGCACATTCCGCGAACTTCTCCCTCCGAAGTTGGGAGAATTAAGGGTTAATAAAATTTTCTTAGGCAAATATTCTTTTGTTTTCATTAAAATAAATACCTTTGCGTTAAATTCAATAGATTGATTATAATGGAGGATATAAATCGTCTTAAAATAGTACTTGTAGAAAAGAGGAAAACAGGCAAATGGTTGGCTGAGCAATTAGGTAAAAATCCGTCGACCGTATCTAAATGGTGTTCTAATGTGGCTCAACCTGATTTGGCAACACTTGTAAAGATTGCAACATTATTAAAAGTTGATGTACAGGATCTAATAAATAATAACGGTTAACCCTATCCTATTTAGGATTAAATAGGTATTTCTATGACAAGCAATACACAAAGAGCACTATTGCAAGCTCAAATATGGAAAATCGCCAATGAAGTGCGTGGAGCTGTTGATGGATGGGACTTTAAGCAGTTCGTCCTTGGCACATTATTCTACCGTTTTATAAGCGAAAATTTCACCAATTATATTGAAGGTGGTGACGAAAGTGTTGATTATGCTAATCTCCCTGATAGCATAATCACTCCTGAGATTAAAGACGATGCGATTAAGACCAAAGGATACTTCATTTATCCAAGTCAGCTATTTGTTAATATCGCGAAAACGGCAAATAAGAATCCGAACTTAAACACAGACCTTAAAGCTATATTTATGGCAATTGAAAGTTCAGCGGTTGGTTATGATTCCGAGGGAGACATCAAAGGACTATTTGCCGACTTTGATACTACAAGTACTCGATTGGGTAATACAGTTGAGGATAAGAATAGTCGTTTGGCTGCTGTCATAAAGGGCGTTGAAGGATTGAACTTCGGTAATTTCGAAGACAATCATATTGACTTATTTGGCGATGCTTATGAGTTTTTAATCCATAACTATGCTGCAAATGCTGGAAAGTCAGGTGGAGAATTCTTCACCCCTCAGTGCGTATCGAAACTTATTGCTCGTTTGGCTATACATAATCAGAGCACTATCAATAAGATTTATGACCCAGCAGCGGGTTCTGGTTCATTGCTCTTACAAGCAAAGAAACAGTTTGATGAGCATATTATCGAAGAGGGTTTCTTTGGGCAGGAGATTAACCATACCACATACAACCTTGCTCGTATGAATATGTTCTTACATAACATCAATTACGACAAGTTTAACATTGCTTTGGGTAATACCCTGATGAATCCTAAATTTGTCGATGACAAACCTTTTGATGCCATTGTTTCTAATCCGCCGTATTCCGTTAATTGGATAGGCTCTGATGACCCTACATTGATTAACGATGACCGTTTTGCGCCTGCTGGCGTATTGGCTCCTAAGTCAAAAGCGGACTTTGCTTTTGTATTGCACGCATTGAGTTACCTTTCAAGTAAGGGACGAGCTGCAATAGTATGCTTTCCTGGCATCTTCTATCGTGGAGGTGCCGAGCAGAAGATTAGAAAATACTTGGTAGATAATAACTTTGTGGAGACAGTTATAGCATTAGCTCCTAACCTCTTCTATGGAACTACGATTGCTGTCAATATCTTAGTACTATCTAAACATAAATTAGATACAAAGACACAGTTTATTGATGCTACCAGCAATAAATTCTTTAGAAAAGAGACTAATAACAACGTTCTTTATGAGGAGCATTTAAGTGAAATTATAGAAATCTTTGACAGAAAAGAAGATAAAGAAGCTATTGCAAAATCTATCAACAATAAAGTTATTGCTGAGAATGACTACAACCTTTCGGTAAGTAACTATGTAGAGGCGAAAAAAACTCGCCGGGAGACAAATATCAAGGAGCTTAATGAGCGTATCCGAGAGATTGTAGCAAGAGAAAATGAGTTGAGAACTGAGATAAATAAAATCATCGCAGAATTAGAGGAGGATGAGCTATGAGTAAATTACAGGAGTTGATAGATCAATATTGTCCTAATGGAGTACCGTTTAAGAAATTAGACGAAATACTTGATTATGAACAGCCAACTCAATATATCGTAAAAAGTACAAAATATGATGATTCATATAAAACACCGGTTTTAACAGCAGGTCAAACTTTCATATTGGGTTATACTAATGAAGACTGTGGAATTTATAAGGCAGATAAGATCGCCCCAACGATAATTTTTGATGATTTTACGACATCATTCCATTGGGTTGATTTTGATTTTAAAGTAAAAAGTTCTGCGATGAAAATGTTGAGACCCAAGTCAACGTTTGATGGCTCATTTCGATATGTCTTCTACGCAATGGAGTGTATTAATTTTGAAGCAGTTAACCATACACGTCATTGGATATCTAAATACTCACAGTTCGAGATACCCCTTCCTCCACCACCCATACAAGAGGAAATCGTAAAAATTCTCGACCGCTTCGCGGAATATGCAGCGGAGCTGCAAGCGGAGCTGCAAGCGGAGCTGCAAGCGAGACAAGAACAATATGAATACTTCCGAAATAAGTTGTTGACTTTCAATGAAATAGGGGGGGTACACAACGCATAATATGGATGAAAATGAGTGAGGCATATGATATAAAGGCAGGAAAGAGCATACTATCATCTATGATTGAGAAAGAGAAGACTCTAAATAATCCATATCCTTGTTATGGTGGAAATGGATTAAGAGGGTATGTATCAGAATACAATCAGCAGGGGGATAAAATTCTAATAGGACGACAAGGTGCCTTATGTGGTAATATCTGCTTTGCAAACAATAAGTTTTATGCGACAGAACATGCGGTAGTTGTATCAGATAAAGGCTATTGTATACCTCGTTACACATATCATCTTATGCAGTATACCATAGATACGAGCATTTCACAAGTATTTACGATACTCACATTTTGCGCCGATATATCTCCGTGCTCGTATTCCCAACATAAAACTCCGCCATATCGTCCAGCCGGAGACAGGCCAAACGGCGTTGCGCTGTTTTTTGATGACCGCAGCCGCAATCGATGTCAATGATGCCGTCACCATGCCATATCCGGAAGGGCTGGTCACTGACACCGGTCAGGAAGTTGACCGGCGTGTGGCCGACGATGCAGATGGTGTCCGGGTAAGGACTTCTATCTTCTGGCTTGATGCGTCCCCAGATGCGCGTATCACGGTCAGCACCGGGACAACCATGAACAAGGTGAAACTGCTGTCCATCAACGGTAATGTCCAGATGATCCGGCAGTCCAGCCAAGAAGCGCAGGATCATATTACGCTCATGGGGCGTGCGATGGTAGAACAGCTCCCGATAGGTGGATGAGCCGCCGTTCCGCCGCCAAAGTTCACGAGCACCAAACTCATTATGCGGCCCGAGGGTGGCGAGGCACATCTGTTCGTGGTTGCCCAGCAGCATGGTCATATTAGACGTATCCATGACCAGCCGCAGGATGTCCACACCCATGGCGCACCGGTCGATAGCGTCACCGATAACATACAGGTGGTCATTTTCGGAAAATTGGATCAGCGTCAGCAGTCGCTCAAACTTATCCAATTCGCCGTGAATGTCCGATACGCAGTAGATCATGCTGTCATCTCCTGTAAATCGTGTTGCTGATAAGCATACTCGATACGGCGGCGATTACAAGTAGGTTCGCGGCTCAAAAGCGGTGACGCAGTAAGCAAAGAATAGGATGGGGAGTAATATGAAGATACTACCCCGCTAAAGGACCGATGAAAACTATAATAGCTTGCCCGTTATGGGAAGCCGTGTTATTGTTAAATCGAGCTATTTGTGGCGGCAAAATTTCTGTAGTGTAATCGCAGGAACTAATGACTTGCCGCAGAGATAGTTGGTTTTCAGGGGAATTGCAGGCATAAATGCGATACACGTTGGGGGGAATTATTATGAGAAAGTCGTTGATTAGATGGGTGTTATTGGCGGTGATAGTGCTTGGGATTATTATTGGCGGGCCTATTATAATAAACGAGTTCTATAGAAAAAATAGCGGGTATATGACGATATGGGGAGCCGCTGATGTGCTCACCTATTATGGCGCAATTATTGCGGCTTCCGGTGCCGCAATCGGCGTATACTGCTCCATAAGATATTCTCATAAGCAGTATAGAGAAGATAAACGTCGTGATGTTTTGCCGTATTTCGCAATCAACATTCTTGGGAGAAAGTGCGTAAGCCCATTCGACTTAGGTTGGTAAAACAGCATGGCGGCGTCCTCCCGTGGGCCGCCATGCCTTTAACTGCTGGGAATGACAGAAAGAAAGCAGCGGCCTTGATTTCTCAAAACCGCCACCAGTGAATATAAATTAAGCGTGAAAATGGGTCTGCCCAGCAGCGGTTTTTTTCTTTTCTGCCGCTGGGCAGATGTTTTTTCTTTAGATACATGATAAGAGGAATTTTTGAAGATTCCATAAAGATTTGAAAAATGGACGGACATAAAAGACGTCCATTACACTATCGGAAAATCAGCAAGGAAGTTTCATAGTAACCTTTGCGCCGCCGGTTTCTTTTGAATTTTCTAAAATAAGCTGACCATTATGTTGTTCCATAATCGAATTTGTAATATATAGACCCATACCAAAGTGTAACTTTGAATTGCGGCTTTGATCGCCCATATAGAACCGTTCCTGTGCGTGGCATAATGCCTCTTTAGAAAACCCCGTTCCCTCGTCTGTGACTGAAATTTCCACGAAACCGTTGTTACTCTGAACATCCACATAAAGCGTTCCGCCTTGCGGGGAGTAGTCCAGCCCATTACTGATAACATTCATAATAGCACGTTCTATCAGCACCCTATCAAATTTCAGCATTTGAGGGAGTGAAACAGTATTCATTTGCAGCCGGATTTCTTTTGTCCGGCATAGTGATTCCATATAACCGAACAAGTGCTGCATGAACGCTGGCAAGTCTATACTTTCAATATGGAGCTGATAACCAACCGCCGCCCGTGATATATCAATCAGGGTTTGAATATATGACTGCATCTGGCCGGAGCTTTCCACGACGTAACCAGCGTATAATCGTTGCTCATCATCAAGATTTGTTTCTGTGAGTAAATCAGCATTTCCTTGAATAACCGTCAGAGGCGTTTTCAAATCATGGGCAAGCGCGGCGATTTGCTCTTTCTGTGTCTGTTCGGTTTTCCATTGCCGTTCTAACGAAATTTTCAGATTATCTTTCATATCTGAAAAAGATGCAAGGACATCTTCAAACTCTTTGATTTTGGCGTGTCCTACTTCAAAATCAAGGTTTTGCTTTGAAACCTCCGCAGTTGCTTCAAAAAGCGGGGTCAGTTGTGTACGCAGGTTCTTAGCAAATCTGGCGGTCAGTATGATAATGACCAGCAGCGAATTTACAGCCATCAGGATAAACGCAAGCGTGTCAGGAGATGGAAAATATTCCGGTAGCCATGACACTGTAAATTGAGAACCAATATAATACCTTAAAACGCAAAATTCGTTTTCCCGGACAACAAGTGCAAACTGCCTCCCCGTAGCATATTCAATATATTCTCCCTTTGCGTACAGCAGGGCAATTTCTTTTTCATCATCGTCCATATTGCTGTAAAGCTCATTAAAGTTCTTGTCCAGAATTAAGTAGCCGCATCCCTGTGGAATCACAACCTTTGTAATATCCGGGGCAATCGTCAGCGTTGGAATGATCTCTTTTACCTGCAATTCACTTAGATTTGCTCTTGTAGCTAATCCAGCATTTACAGCAAGTCCCTCCAAACCAGAAGGGACAATAATTGCCGCTACCAGCATGACAATGAGGGAGATAGCAAACTGGCGAAACAATATTTTCAATGTAGGTTTCTTTTTCACTCCCATTTATATCCTATCCCCCATACGGTGCTGATCGGACTTATTTTGAAATGCTCCAATTTCGCACGAATATTTTTTATATGCGTTGAGATCGTAGAGTTATCGCCTATTCCATCAAACCCGAAAACGGCTTCATAGATTTGTTCTTTTGTAAAAACCTGTCCCCGGTTTTTCGCAAGGTATTCACAGATTGAATACTCGCTTTTGGTAAGGGGAACCGGCTGTTCTGAAACATACAGTACCTTTGCGGAAAGGTCAAATCTTATATCAGGCTCAAATGAAAGTGTGCTGTGATGCTCCCTTTTTTCTCTGCGTAAATGTGCCGCGACACGGGCGCGAAGCTCCTGAATACGAAAAGGTTTCGTAATATAATCATCCGCACCGATGCCCAATCCAAACAATATATCTTCCTCTAATGTCTTTGCGGTCAGAAAGAGAATCGGGCAGTCTACCATATTCCTGATCTGTTTGCAAAACTCAAACCCGTCTGTGCCAGGCATCATCACATCCAAAAGAATGAGGTCATAGAAATGCAGCTTTTTGATGTCTACATCATCCGCATTTTGACAGACTGTTATCAAATATCCATCTTTCCCCAAACTGTTCTTAATCAATTCCAAGATAGAAACTTCATCGTCAACTACAAGTAAGTGGGTCAAAAAATCACCTCCCGCCCCATTATACCACATTGTCGAGGTTACTCATCATTATTTTTAATGTCAGCTTTCCGATATTCATTGTTGATATTTACAGCTACGGCATTGCTTATATCCACATCCACAATACTGTAAACGTAGCCGAAACTGAAATCTTCCCCCGCCACATTTTTGAAGCGTTTCGATACCTGCCCGATTTCTTCTTGCAGTTCTGACATTTCAAGACATTCATCCGTTATGGTATATGTCAGGCCGTTATATGAAATTTCATCATAGTTTGCGGCGTTCAGCTCATAATACGGCAGAGATTCATTTAACGCCTTATTTTTATCGGCGGTATCGCGGAGCGCACCGCAGGCCGATAAGCATATAAGACTTACAAGCACAATTACCACGGCAAACAGGCACTTTTTATTCACTGTTTTTACCTCCCTCCCAACCATGAAACCAAACCAAACTGGCAATCAGCAGACAAACAGTGCAGCATACAGAAATAATCATACCGCTGAAAAAATCGGTTTTTACCTGTGCATACAGTTGGGGGCTATCCCATGCAAGCACAGTGTAATCCATAGCACGAACGCCCCAGGCCCAGGGAATATATTTCCATGTAGCGTCACCAAGCCCTGTTATCATAAGGGCAGCTATTAAACTCCCTGCAATTCCCAATCCCATAGATGCACCTTTTCCGAAGCTCATTCCCACAAACAAATGAATCAGGTAAATGGGAAGCATGGTAATCAACAATAGAATCCCTGCTTTCAGGTAAAGGCTTGCCGGAGCATCCCTATATAGTGCAGCGAATGTTCCTAACGCTAAAAATGTTGCGCCAAAAGCACAGATCATCAGAAAACCAAGTTTACCAATATACGTTGCCATGCGAGATGGGATTGTTCCCAACAAAAGCTGATAATGCCCGGCCTGATTTTCGATCTGAACAACCAGGCCCACAATAATGCCGATCAGAAACGGGAACGCAACGGCCAGCACTTCCAGATAGGCACTGATTTTGGTTGCCAGTTCCCATCTGGATATATGATAGTAACCCGCAAAAATCGCCGCACATATAATCGGAATCATGCTGTGCATATAGAGCAAAATGCTATGTTTACACTTCTGATATTCTGCTTTCCAGCAGCGAACCACAGATACCATAGTTACCCCACCTCCTTTTTCTCAAACCATCTTGCAGTTAAAAATGACAGCGCCGCAAACCAGGCCAGCGAAATGACCAATACAAGTATAATCATCCAAAATGCCATTGCCGTACTCTGATCTGCAACCGGCTCACCATTAGGCAAAATACCTAACACGGAAATCATAAGATGCGGCACCCAGCTATACGGGCAGATCATCCACAAAGAGGTTGTAGCCGTGAAAATCCCTAAAACGCTTCCAAGTCCGGCATTAAGAATAACCGTGACAAAGATACCAACTTTTTTTGATAACCATAAGCACAGCGGAACTTCCCATAGGCTTGCAATGACAATACAAGCTGTTCCGGCCGCAGCCTGCCAAATTCCGATTGTCAGGGGAATTTCGTTGATAACTAATATTGCAAAACCGCCCA
>OQWM01001874.1_pt1 | contig 14375 bp, 11 predicted proteins | sample 1691531 | NCBI WGS metagenome assembly OQWM01 (sample SAMN03418257, study PRJEB22391) | human gut metagenome | biome: human-gut; feature: organic feature; material: feces | host: Homo sapiens | place: Tanzania | collected 2013-01
ATTTTATCTCTCTGATAAGCATGCCTTGATAGAAATCACCGCCGCTTACTTTCTTGAATGTCGTTGCGCCGAGAGTGGAGTTCGGAGCACATTCCTCCTCCGCCATGTAACGGTTGTCCCAAATGAGCGTGGACACGGGCTTTATCACTCCAACACGCTTGTAGTTTATCTTTCCGTGCTCGTCTTCTATTGCCTCCAGCACTTCGTATTTTGATTTTTCAGATACGCCTTCTTTTAGTCCGATGTATGCGGTTATAGGGTCTGTGGTTACCAATGGGGTCTTTGTCTTGAACTCTTCAAAGTTCTTCTGCAGGTTTGCCACATTCTCGTCTAAAGCTCTTTGGCAGGCTTTCCTTACCATGACGATAGGTTCATCTTCTTTTATTCCTATGAAGGAGGTGGTACTGCCGCTGCTTTCCTGTTTGCCGATATATTTCAGCTTGTAGTTGCCGCGTGCGTTGTCAAAGGCTTCTTTCTTCGTGCTGTTTCCGTTGCCGGAATACTGGTCTTTGTAGAAAGACATTGCCACGTCGTCGTTCCAGTCCAACTTGTATAGGAAAGTGTTTATCTTTACGGAGAATCCCTTGAAAGTTTCTGCAATGTCTCCAAGACCATTTCCAATGTCGGTATAGTTGTCGTTTCCTGTGTAGGCTGCTGCTACGGCTCCTAAAATCTTAAGGAATCCTCCGACGGCCTTGCTGCCTTTCGACTTGTCGATGTATCTTATGTCGTTTACAAGAACGAAAGTGTTGCCTATCAGGTCTTCTCCGGCATCCATTATGAGCGCCTTTGAGCGTTCCGACTTCTCTGCCAGCATCATGTCAAACTTGGAGGCGTTGTAAAGACCACGTTCCTTTATCAGCTCCATGTCGCAGGCTCCTGTAAAACAGTCACGGTTGAACCATTTTGCCACAAGTCGGCTGCCCACATTGTTGTTGGTCAGGAAGGCGGTGATGTCTTGGTTCTCCTTGTCGGAAGAAGCATCCTTTAGTTTCTTGTCAAGGTTGAGCACCTTTACGCTCAGGTCATGGTCGTTGTACTTGTCTGGTACCGGCATCTGTACAAAGGCCTCCCTTATCTCTTTGGCGAAATTCTGGTCGGTATGATTCACCATTAAGGAGTATAGCGAACTACGTCTGTATTTCAGTTCCTTGCCTTCGTTATCGTTGTCGGCATAGATGTTTGTTGAGGCTGCCATAAATGCGGCAGCTATAAGTATGTTGTTCAGTTTCATGATGTACACTTTTTAAATGGTTTAATAATCCCAGTTGTCTTCCTCAATAGTGCCCGTCAGCGGGTAGCTGCGCTGGCCCTTGCTCCATAGCAGGATTAGTTTCTTTGCCTGTCCTTCTGAAATCGGCTTGCCGTTGTTTCTCGTCATGGCTTCCATTGCATTCTCCCAATAGAGGGTTGTCATCGGGAACGGGAAACAGACTTTGTCGTTTGTGTCAACTATATATCCGAAGTGGTTCATTCTGTTGGCGAAAGTTGTGTCTGCAGCCTCCGTAGTGGCACTCAGACCAAGCATTATTCTTGAAATGACATCTTGTTTTACGTCCATTCTTTCCGGGCGTACCAGTGCATAGCCGTTGTCAAGGTTGTTGTTGACAGCCTTGTAGCCGGTGCTTCCGATTTTCTTCTTGTTTATATCGTAGTTGTAGTAAAGTCCGTCTTTCTTCACCCACACATATTCCGGCTTTTCTTTTGTAGGCAGGACAATGTCGTCGGCAATGAAGTCCATCACGGTATTTCCTGCGGCGTTGACAATGCCGTATTTCTTGTCTTTCCCCAGCAATACCCAATCGTATTTTGGGGCAAGAGCCATGTCGTATGCGAATTCCGTCTTTGCGTTTCCGTTAGCGTCTATTATGCCCCATTTGCCGTTTTGCTTTACGGCATATATTGTTTCGCTCCCTTTTGTTTGTGGCAGCAGAACGGCTTCAAACGTCTTGCCGCCGAGAAGTTTCTCTCCGCTGAAGCCCAGGATGGATGTTCCCTGTCCGTCGGTTACGGTCCATGCTTCGGCAGCCTCCCCGCATTTTATACTTTTGAATCCTTCGGCAACCGTCTCTCCTTGTTTGTTTATGAACGACCATGTCTTGCTGTTTATAACAGGATCGGTGTTTACGGGAGCGATGTTGCCGGTGAAGTCGCCATGAGTCATGACGCTGAGTCCATCCACAAATATGTCAAAAGTCTTCACTCTGACATCCTTTTTGTTCTCCAGGTCGAAATATCCGCAGTCTGTGCTCTTCTTGTTCCAGATGTAGTATCTTACCATGCCGCTTCTTGGAGCGGTAATGAAAGAATAGGTCTTCTGCTTTATGATTTCTTCACCCGTGTTGCCGTCTATCAAGCCTCCGTTTTTACAGGCTGTAGGGTCTTCTGATATAATAAGGTATTTGCAGTCTGTAATGAGAGTGTCTTTTGTCGTCATTTGGTTCGTGTTCGGGATAATGCACTCTCCGAAAGCCGAGCTTGCATTCTCCCATTTTCTTGAAAACTCGAATATTCCTTTATGTGCAGGCGTTACGAGTTCTTTGCCGTCTGCATCAATGATGCCGTATTTGCAGCCTGTCACAATGGTTTTGTCTCCTACTTTGCCCACTTTGCCTCCCATGGCAATCCATGCCCTGCCATAGACGTTGGGCTTGCTTATGTGACTAAGCTTCTTGTCAAGAACGACTGTGCCGTCTGGCTTTACAAGACTTTTTATCTTGCCTGCTGTCGCAATATACAGGTTGTTGCCCCATTCCTGAATGTCGTCATATTCTATTGGCAGTACCTCTTTTCCTGTGACGTCAATGAATCCGTACTGTTTCCCCTTCATCACCTTTGCGTATCCATTCTGGAATGCCGTTCCGGCATCGTATGTCTGCTTGATGACGATGGTTCCTTGTGTGTCGGAATAGCCAACTTTTCCCTTTTCGCTTACTGATAACTTTAGGTCCTGTGCACAGACAATGCTACTGAATGACAAGAGTCCTACAATGGTTAATAGTTCTTTTTTCATATCATCTGTCTTTTAATTTGTTGTTGGTATTATTGCTTTTCAGGAGTCTTGTAGTAATAACACAACATTGATTTGTTATATAATTCGTTTCGTATGTGTCGATTCTTTATAATCATTTGCAAATATAAAAAATATTCTAATATATGTCAATAGTATTTTTTGTTTAAAAGGCTCAAATGTATGAAATTTAGGTTTATCCGCTGTTTTTTAGGGTTTATTTGTCGAAAATAATGAAATTTTATATAAAGAAATATCTTTGGAAATGTTAGAAACGTCCAATGGTAGTTGTCAATTCCATATTGGCTCACTCTTTTTTTAAGCACATATTTTGGGCTCATCCGATATTTGGAGTGATGTAAACAGGAGATTGTTTGAAACTATAGCTACAATATCACGTGTACAACTTTTTCTTAGCCAGTAGACTTTATCCAACATATCATAAGCCTATCAAACTCTCTCAATCAAGAAGTCAAACTGCCTCTCCCCCTTCAGGGGAGACGGGAGAGAGGTAAGAAAATGTAGCACTTTTGTTTTAATTACCGACCCCCTCTATCTCCCCCTAAAAATCCGATTAAGCGAGAGAAGAAGAAGCTTGTTTGTTCTTCCGAGCGTGAGGATTTTATCTAAAGCGGGGAGGACCAGTTTGTCCGTATCTTGAGGGTCCTCTTGAATGGTTTGCTAATTGTATTTTTATACAATTACGCTGTGAATATCCTATGCATAAAAACAGGAGATGGATATGGCTTTTATTGCTTGTTGAAGCAACCTGAAATAGATGTCCAATCAACTTCAAATAGAAAGTTACCGAATTTCTATGAGAAAGTTACGGACTTTCTATGGGAAAGTTACCGAATTTCTAAATGATGACAAAATAGCGTACTTACAGAGGCTTGGCGTGATTGTCATAATCAACGTGTATTGACGTACTATACCAACTGGATATTTATACAGACTATGCGTTTATTTATGCATTCTTGTCGCTTGCTTATGTTGTTTAATCCATAATGGTTCTTGTTGTCTTTGAAATTGTTAATCGGGTGTTATATCCCAACGCCCCGTAAGCCTATGGGATATGACTCGTTACCCTATGGGTTATTGGACGTAAGAATATAGATTATAAGGGGAAAGTTATATGGTTATACCTTATTATATATATATGGTTTCGCAGGTTGGGAACTTGTAAAACAAGTTGACGAGTAGACGAGTAGTTGACAAGTAAACGAGTAGACGAGTAAACCTGGAGATTTGTTTCCTTTGATAACAGCTGTTCGCAAGCCTTAAACAAGCAATGCTAATATCCTTGTCAACTCGTCTACTTGTCTACTCGTCTACTTGTCTACTCGTCTACTTATATAATAAAATCCGCTTAGGTCTGTGGCTTCAAAAAGCGTGAGACCTAAGCGGATTTTTTTTGTGAATTATCTGTGTTGCACAGACTGTAGGAAAACTGGTGTCGCCCCAGTCTATGCAAGAAAATGGCAATTACTTCTTGTAGTTGTCGAGACCCTCCTGCAGGAAGTTCAGATAGTCGGTAACGTCTTCCTTATATGAGAACGGACGTGCGAGCGGATTTCCTTCTGCATCAAGAGCCACATAGTATGGCTGAGCAAGGGCTCCGAACTTGCTCTGCTGCAAGTAGCTCCACTTGTCTCCTACGGTACGCAGCGTGCGCTTCTGACCATTCACCGTCACCTCTATATTCTTTGCCAACGGCTGCTTGTCGTCAACATAGAGCGAGATAAGGATATAGTCGTTGTTCAGTTTCTCTGCCACGCGAGGATCAGTCCATACGGCAGCCTCCATCTTACGGCAGTTGACACAGCCGAAGCCTGTGAAGTCAATCAATACCGGCTTGCCCTGTGCTGCAGCGGCAGCCATACCCTCCTCGTAAGAAGTGTATTTCGGCTTAATCTCATTGGTGTTGAGGTTGAAGTCCTGAGTGTTTACAGGAGGTGCGAAGGCACCGACAGCCTTACATGGAGCGCCCCACAATCCAGGCACCATATATATAGCGAAAGCGAACGATACGAGACCCATCATCACGCAAGGCACCGGCATCGGCTTGCTCTCACCCATCATAACGTCGCTCTGGAACTTGAGCTTGCCGATGAGATACATACCGAGCAGGAAGAAGATTGCAATCCAGAGGGCGAGGAAGGTCTCGCGGTCGAGGATGTGCCATCCGTAAGCGAGGTCGGCAACCGACAGGAACTTCAGCGAGAAGGCAAGCTCTACGAATCCGAGAGTAACCTTCAGGGTGTTCATCCATGAACCAGACTTAGGTGCAGACTTAAGCCATGCGGGGAACATGGCGAACAGTGTGAACGGCAAAGCCAATGCGATAGAGAAGCCCAACATACCGACAGCAGGTGCAGCGATATTACCGGATGTGGAGAACTCAGCGAGCAGCAGTCCGATGATAGGTGCCGTACAAGAGAAGGAAACGAGCACGAGCGTGAATGCCATCAGGAAGATAGAGAGCAGTCCGCTTGTTGCAGAAGCCTTGTTGTCGACAGAGTTGGTCCACTTAGAAGGCAGTTCCAGTTCGAACCATCCGAAGAACGACACTGCGAATACCACCAATACGAGGAAGATGATGATGTTGAAGACAGCGTTTGTAGACAAGCTGTTCAGTCCGTTACCACCCGAGATAAGAGTGATGAGGAATCCGAGCAGCACGTATATTACGATGATAGACACACCGTATGTTATAGCATCTCTGATGCCCTTCGCCTTGTCTTTGTTTCTCTTCAGGAAGAAGCTTACGGTCATCGGTATGATAGGCCAGATGCAAGGCATGAGCACAGCGAGGAGACCGCCTACGAAGCCCATGATGAGGATGTAGAAGAGGGAGTGTGAAGTAGCGCCACCGTCCTGGTAAGCCTTCAGTTCGTTGATAACCGGCTTCCAGAGGTTAGCGTCGTCACCTACCGATGCAGAAGCGACAGCAGTAGAGTCTCCTTCCGCATTCTGTGCGGCAGCCACCGTATCTTTGGCAGCCTCATCAGCCGTCTCGTCAGTAGCCTCCGGAGCGTCGGCAGGTCCATTGCCCTTATAAGAGAACTCCACCGATGTAGGTGGCATACAGCCGGAATCGTTGCAGGCGCCATACTCCAGATAGCCCTTCACTTTGTAGGTCTTGCCCGTAATCTTGTAACGCTGCACGAAGGTCACGCTGTTTTCATAATAGCGCAGCTGCATACCGAAGATCTGGTCAAACTCCTTGATCTCCTTACCCTGTGCCTTCAGCTTGCCCACAGCCTTCACGCCTTCCGCCTTCTCCGTTGTCAGAGTGGCAGGTATCGGTCCGTCGGCAGGAATGTTAGGGGCATAGACGTGCCATCCGGCAGCGATCTTTCCCTTGAAGATTACGTCAATCTCCGTGTCAGACACTTGCTTCTGACTTACGGTGAAGTGCACCGGATTGCTCTGAGCCCATGCCATTACTGCCATGAGCATCATGAAGGTGGTCAGAAACACCTTCTTCATAATTTTCTTTTTCATTGCTTATTTTTGTTGTTATTGTTTCTGGTGTAGCATTTATTATTCACGTTTCACTCCTTTGTGCGTCATAATGTCGAGCACGAAGCGGTCGGTATCGTCCATGCCTCGGCTGCCGATGGCAGTAAGGTTGCGTATGCTCTGGTCCACATCGTCGTCGATGATGCCCTCCACCGAGGTCACATACTTATGCTGCATGGCAAGCATAGCGCTCAGCACAGCGGTGCTTACTCCCGTTGTCAGCTTCAGGGCGCAGCTTGGCTTGGCACCGTCGCATATCATACCCGTAAGGTTTGCTATCATATTCTTCACGGCAAATGATATCTGTTCGAACGAGCCGCCCATCAGATAAGTGATTCCGCAGCTGCTTCCTGTGCTTGCCACCACGCATCCACAGAGTGCAGACAGCGCACCAAGGTTCTGCTTTATGTATATAGCCGTAAGGTTGCTCATGATGAGAGCCCTTATCAGCTCCTCCTCGGTGTTGTGGTTTTCCTTTGCGAACACGACCACCGGCATTGTCGTACAGATGCCCTGGTTGCCGCTTCCGCTGTTGCTCATCACCGGAATCATGGCTCCTGCCATACGGGCGTCGCACGCACAGCTTGTTGCGGAGAGTATTCTTGAGAAGATGCTCTCGCCCATTATGCCATGTCCGAGCGGGCTACACAGGGTCTTGCCCAGCTCATGACCGTAGTTTTCTTTCAGTCCTGCCTCTGCAGCAGCCTCATTGAGCTTCTTGGCATCGAGTATGAAGCGGATGTCGTCCAGGTCGGTTGTCGATGCGAACTCATACACCTTGCCGAGGGTCAGCTTTATGTCGTCGGTGGCAGCGCCCGTTGTCTTGTCGGCGCATGAGCCTCCGTCAAGGAGTACATCATTGCCGTTGCGCAGGAACACGAAGTTGGTGTGTGCATGCTTTATCCTTGCTTCCGCCTCCTTGTCGCCGGCAGAGCATACCACATTGATATACAGTTTGTCGGCATCTTCCTTCTCCAGCGTGATGTTTATGCGGTTTTCGGAGATGTATTTCTTTCCCTTCTCCACATCGTCCTTCTTGCAGTCGCGCAGCACCTCAAGCTGCAGTTCCGGTTTTCCTGCCAGCGCTCCAAGAGCAATTGCGATGGGCAGACCGATCATTCCCGTGCCGGGTATGCCTACTCCCATAGCATTTTTGAAGATGTTTGCACTTAGTCTCACCTCGATGTGTTCCGGTTGTGAACCAAGCATTTCAGCAGCCTTTGCAACGCAAAGAGCCACGGCAATAGGCTCCGTGCAACCGATTGCAGGAACCACCTGACGATGTATCAGGTCGAGTATCGCCTTCTTTTCCGATGATGTTATCATAGCTATTAAATATGTGTTATTATAAATAATGTGCAAATTTAAGCATAAAAACAGTAAGAAACATGCTTTTCCGCATTTTTTTGTTTTGACATTCAAAAATAATTGCCTAACTTTGCATCGGAAACAATAAAAGAGGGCACCCAAGATAATGGATTTCGGCATATATTGCTGCCGGAATCCATTATCTTATTTGCCTGAAGAAAACACGTAAAATCTAAAAGAAAGGAAAGTTTAAATTATGGCTTACATGTCACAGGATGGCTACGACAAGATGGTAGCCGAACTAAAGCGTTTGGAAAGTGTAGAGCGTCCGAAGGCGTCTGCTGCGATAGCAGAAGCTGCCGACAAGGGCGACCTGAGTGAGAACTCGGAGTATGATGCAGCAAAAGAGGCACAGGCTCACCTCGAGGACAAGATCAACCAGCTGAAGCTTTCTATTTCGGAGGCCAAGATTGTTGACGTCTCACGCCTGAGCACCGATGCCGTACAGATCCTCTCCAAGGTGCAGATGACCAATCTCGCCAACAAAGCGAAGATGACCTACACCATTGTCAGCGAGAGCGAGGCTAACCTCAAGGAGGGAAAGATTTCCATCAAGACCCCTATCGCACAGGGACTGCTCAACAAGAAGGTGGGCGACGAGGTGGAGATAAAGATACCTCGCGGCACTCTGAAACTGAGAATCGACAACATCTCCATCGACTAATTCTATCATTATGGATATATTCGCAAAGATTGCAGCCGGAGAGATTCCGAGCTGGAAATGCGCCGAGGACAGCGAGTTCTACGCTTTTCTCGACATCAACCCGCTGGTGAAGGGCCACACTCTGGTCATTCCTCGCCGCGAAGTGGACTATTATTTCGACATGACAGACGAGGAAATCGCCCGCATGGCGGTGTTTGCAAAGAAGGTGGCAACTGCCATCAAGAACGCTTTCCCGTGCCGCAAGGTGGGAATGGCGGTGCTTGGTCTTGAGGTTGCCCACGCACATGTGCACCTCGTGCCTATGCAGAACGAGAAGGACATGCTCTTCTCCAACCCTAAGCTGAAGCTTTCTGACGAGGAGTTTCAGGAGATTTCACGTAAAATCTACGCTGAGTTCCAGAAGCTGTAAAAGGCCGTTCTGCCACAAACAAGAATACCAATGACCGGTTAACGGACTGTCCGACGTTTAAGCACCCATATCCGTCTTCAACGCCGACATCCATTAACCGATCATTTCTTTACCAACATACAAAAAGCAAGCAACAAAGAAAACAAGGAAAACACACCAACCGCCACCCTCGTTTTTCCAATCTTCAAAACAGCAAGAAATACAGCCCGAAATAGAAAGTTACCGAATTTCTAAATAAAACGACTTTTGTTTTTTTTTGGGGGGGTGGTATTATTTTTGGTACCAAAACGGTTGCCGATATCAAAAAGAATGCTTATCTTTGTGGCATAACATAAAGGTATATAGACATGACAATAGTAAGTGCAAGAGATTTTAGAGCCAATCAGGGAAAGTATTTCTCTATGGTAAATTCTGGTGAACACGTGATTTTAAAGTCACGTGAAGGCAGTTTTCGTTTGGTTCCGGTTACGCCTTCTGACTCTGTTTCTGAGAACACTCAGAATATTGCAGAGGATTTGAGAGGTGCACTTCGTGAGCTGAAAGAAGTTATTGCAGGTAAGAAGCAACTGAATACACTTGATAAATTGATAAATGAATTATAGTATAACAACTTCAAGTTACTTTGATGTGGCAGCGAAGAAACTTGCGAAGAAATACTCTTCATTTAAGGACGATTTGGTCAACTTCGGTAAATCTCTTCTTGAAAACCCAAAACAAGGTACTGAATTAGCACCAGGCATCCGCAAAATACGAATGGCAATAAAGTCTAAAGGTAAAGGAAAATCTGGTGGTGCCAGGGTCATCACTTACAATTTTATTACACATGAAATGGATGGAGAGATTGTTCTTTTGCTCATTTATGACAAGGAAGATGCTTCTACAGCAAAGGTCAATGTCCTCAAAGACATTATTAAGGAAGAAGGCTATCCTATTCTATGAGCCTAACAAGGTGTATTCTATGATTCTGACGTCTGTCGTATGCTTCACGACAAAGACCTCGGGCTGCATCTGATGAGCGACACGTATATTGTTAACGACTTGATAGCGGAGCTGAGGAATAAGCAATAGTATTAGTGTAGCTGAAAAAATCCACCATATCTTCCAGTTTCGCCGTAACTCGCACATTATTAACACGATAAAGGCTGGCAGATAATCTCATAAACGGGTTATCTACCAGCCTATCTACCAGCCTATGACGGGTGTCTTCCAGTCGCAATGCTGCGTTTTTATGGTCGCGCAAGCAGAATGAGGTTTACCATAATTGTTCGTTTTTGAGTTCTGCTACGAAATCTTCAAGTGTTGTGCCAGTTAGCTTTTCTGCATTTTCCACTCTTTTTATAGCTTCGTCTATTGATGCAGGACCAAAGAGAGGTTCTGAAACGCTCGTCTGTGTATTTCCCTTTAATGTAGTCGATGCCATATCTTGTTGCTTTATATTACTGATGTTTTTGCAAATCTACTCATTATTTCGTTTACTACCAATTTTTTGTTCCAAAAACTATTGCAGTCCGGTAAAACTAATAAGGCGGTCAAAGACGGGCTGAAAGCCCAATAATCACATAGCCCAGGGCAGCGCCCTGGGTAAACATTACAACCCCACATCTCCATTCGCCCTGCAAGGGCAAAAGCCTAATTATTAAGGTGTTGCCCTTGCAGGGCGAACAGCTCGGTATACAAATGTAGTAAAAATAATCCACAAAATCATATTGGTTACTAATATTTATAGAGTGAATAGGCTCGTTACCCCTGCGTGGTAACTCTATTTTAGCTATGCGGTAACAATATAGCCGCGCTGTGGTAATGATGTGCCCACGCTGCGGTAATCGGATAACCAACGTGCGGTTGGGATATAAAAAGCAAATAGGCTGGAGACAAACGCTGTCGTTGCGTTGTCTACAGCCTATTTTTTATGTAATAAGGAGTCTTATTCTATTTAATAAAGAGTCTTATTCTGTATTATAAAGAGTCTTATTCTGTGTAATAAAGAGTCTTATTTCTTATTGTATGGAGTGGGGCAGAGCCGCCGTTTTACTCCATCAAGTCCTCTCCGAGGTGGGTTGTCTGCTCGCGCTTCATGCGCTCTTCCACCTCGCGTGGCTTTGTGGCGTAGGTGATCATGCGGATAGAGTCGTTGTAGCTCACGTACTTCCAGAGCCAGTTGAGCAGCACCATCATCTTGTTCTTCACACCGAGGATAGAACGCAGGTGGACGACGAGCCACAACACCCAGGCGAAGAAGCCCTGACTGCGGAACTTACCTATTTCTACGACAGCCTTGTTGCGTCCGATGGTAGCCATAGAGCCGAGGTTCTTGTAGTGGAACGCGGTGAGCTCGCTGCTGTCTGCGCCCTGGTTGATGAGCTTGAGGTTCTTGGCGAGGTTCTTAGCCTGCTGTATAGCCACCTGCGCCACCTGCGGATGTCCGTTCGGGTATGCAGCGTCGGAGGTCTGCAGACATTGGTCGCCGATGGCGAACACGTCTTCGACGCCCGGTATGCGGTTGTATTCGTCCACCTTGAAGCGGAAGCCGCGACCCAAGTGGCTCTCGTCGATGCCCGGCATGGCGTTGGCTCTGATGCCCGACACCCAGAGGAACGTACGTGTAGGAATCTCGGTGCCGTCCTTCATGACTACCTTGTGGTCGCGATAGTCGGTCACCATCTTGCCGAACTGTATGTCTACGCCCATGCTCTTGAGGAACTCGTACGCCTTCTGCGACGACTCCTGCGAGAGACCGGCAAGCAGGCGGTCGCCCGCCTCGATGAGGTATATGTGCATCAACGACGAGTCCATGTCGGGGTAGTCGTACGGTATGACGTAGCGTCTCATCTCTGCAAGTGCGCCGGCAATTTCTACGCCCGTTGCGCCGCCGCCCACGATGACGACGTTGAGCAGTTCCTGGCGTTCCTCCTCAGTGGCGCAGGTGAGAGCGCGCTCGAAGTTGGAGAGCAGGGCGTTGCGCAGGCCCATCGCCTCGGGCACCGTCTTCATCGGTATAGCCCACTCCTCGATGTTCTTGTTGCCGAAGAAGTTGGTCGTAGCGCCGGCAGCCAGCACGAGATAGTCGTAGTCGATTTTGCCGATAGATGTCTGCAGAATCTTCTTCTCGGTGTCTACCATACGAGCCTCAGCCATGCGGAAATAGAAGTCTTTGCGCTTGCGGAAAATCTGTCGGAAGGGGAACGAGATGCTGCTCGGGTCGATACCTGCCGACGCTATCTGATAGATAAGCGGCGGAAACTGGTGGAAGTTGTTCTTGTCGATCAGCACTACCTGCATGCCCGACCCGTAGAGGTCTTCTGCAAGGCGCAGTCCGCCGAGTCCGCCACCAACGATTACTACTCTTTTCTTCTGATTTCTCTGGATATTGATGCTCATATTGCTTATAAAAATAGGTTTGTTTAGTTACTCTTTCCGACTGCGAAGTTAGTCATTTCGGAGTATACTTCTTGATTCTTTTCTGCCTTATTTTGTGCAAACGATTGCGGAAACGTTCCCAATTTACGCAAACGTTTGCAATGTGCTGTGGAGTTATTCTGAATTACACTACAAAGTTACTGCATTTTTTTTGAAATATGTGTTACGTTCGTCCTCAGACTGCGATTTCATGCTTTATATCAAGAGTTATTCGGCTGAATTTTGTATTTTTGCACCAGATATCTAACCCCGATACAATCACTTATCCTTTCAACACTCAATGAAACACGTAACTATAAAAGACATAGCCCGCGAGCTCTGCATCTCGGTGTCGACGGTGTCGCGCGCGCTCACCGACGACAAGAACATACGCCGCGAGACCCGCGAGGCTGTGCTGCGCGAGGCTGAGCGCCTCGGCTACCGCCGCAACCCCGTCGCCATGAACCTGAAGATGGGCCGCACGAACACCATCGGCGTCATAGTGCCCGAGATGCACACGCCCTATGCCTCGCAGGTGGTGGCGGGCATACAGAGCGTGCTCTACAAGAACAACCAGAAGGTGATGATAGCCGAGTCGGACGAGGACCCGAACCGCGAGCACGAGAGTCTGCTGATGATGGAGGAGTTCATGGTAGACGGACTCATCGTGAGCATGTGCAGCCACAAGCACAACCTTGAGACCTACCGCCGCCTTGCCGCTGCTGGCATGGCTATCGTCTTCTACGACCGCATACCCCACGGGCTCGACGACATGCCGCAGGTGATGATAGACGACAACAACGACTCCTACTTTATGGCAGAGCATCTCGTGCGGCTCGGTCGCCGCCGCATAGCCTATCTCTACGGACCCGACGACGTATATAACGCCGTAGAGCGTGCGCACGGATACCGCGAGGCTATGGAGAAGTTCGGCGTGTACGACCCGCAGCTCGTTGTGAAGACCGGCATGACCTTCGTCGATGGCGCAGCGGCTGTAGATGACCTCGTGCGCCGCGGTGTGGAGTTTGACGCCGTCTACGCCTTCACCGACACACTCGCCATCGGAGCCATGAACCGCCTGCGCGAGCTCGGACGACGCATACCCGAGGATGTGGCTGTGGCAGGCTTCTCGGGCACAGAACTCTCAACCATCGTCTACCCGAAGCTCACCACCGTTGAGCCGCCGCTCGGCGAGATGGGCCGCCGCGCCGCCGAACTGGTGCTCGAGAAGGTGAACAACCCCGACGCCGAGAACCGCCGCATACTGCTGCGCACAGAGATGAAGTGCAGAGCCTCTACGGGCGAGTAGAACGGTTGCGGAGAGCGGCTCCGCAACCAGAAAAACCGATTTAAAACGTTTGCAGATTTTGGGAACGTTTGCGGAAACGTTCCCAAAGTTTGCCTCCGTTTTTTTCTTTGCCATAATCTTTTTGCAACTTAATTTTGCAAGCGAAAAGAGAAACGAATAACTAAAAAACAATAACTAATAACTTAAAAAGATTATGGCAACAAACGTTATCAACAAGTATTCTTACGACCGCAATTCGGTAAAGGCTGGTATCCTTCATTTTGGTGTAGGCAACTTCCATCGCGCTCATCTCGAGTACATGACATCGCATCTGCTCGAAGACCCCACACAGCGCTCTTGGGGCATCTGCGGCGCAATGATCCTGCCCGGCGACGAGCGTCTGTACAAGGCTCTGAAGGAGCAGAACGGCGAGTACACGCTCACCGTATGCGGACGCGACGGCAAGAACGAGGTGTATCGTCTCGGCGCTCTCGTAGAACTCTACTGGGGCATTGAGCAGAAGGAGGCTATCCTCGACAAGATTGCCGACCCCGACATACGCATCATAACGCTCACCATCACCGAGGGCGGCTATAACATATCAAGACAGACGGGCGAGTTCATGCTCGACAACGCGCAGGTGGCTCACGACCTCGCCAACCCTGCCAATCCGCTCACAGCCTTCGGCTACGTAGCAGAAGGACTCCGCCGCCGC
>OQWM01001880.1_pt1 | contig 14371 bp, 10 predicted proteins | sample 1691531 | NCBI WGS metagenome assembly OQWM01 (sample SAMN03418257, study PRJEB22391) | human gut metagenome | biome: human-gut; feature: organic feature; material: feces | host: Homo sapiens | place: Tanzania | collected 2013-01
CTATGCGCAATAATAGAAAAGAATATTATGTTTATAAGTATAAATTTATTGATAATCCTGCGCTGAAAATTAAAAGATTTTACTCGTTAAGTGAAGAGTGGTTGGAATTTATAAAAAAGAACCGTTTAAAAGGTGGAATCCAACATGGTTATGATGTTGTTATTGGTCCGGTTGCTGATGATAATACAATGGAAACGGTGCAATTATATGTTGCTGGGGTATTGCATACCGAGGAAGCTGTCAAGCGGTTACGCTATAATAAAGTTAACAATCAAATTTCTTTTCATACAGAGAAAGCTATCAAAAGTTTAGAGTTAGTAGAGAAGGTGGTTTACAATGGAAACAATCTACACATTTAATGGTGAAGATATAACAATGCTTATGTGCGTTGTAATTCGTGAAGTAATTCGTGAGATTGCGGACTTGCAGGTAATTTCTGTTGAAGATTTTAAACAAAGAAAGATGGTTATAGATACTGATCTAGGACAGAGGATAAAAGAGCTTATCTCAGATCTTGAAGATCTTTTAGAGATGTATAAGCAAGGTCTATTAAGAGAAAGATTGACCGATGAAAAGGGTAATCCTTTTATCTAGATTTTATCTGTGAACCCCATAGAGTCTATTTAAGAAATAATATAGTTCATTTAAAAACGTTAGGTACTCAATTTAAATAACGTTACGATAGTTTATAAAGATCACAAAAATAGCCACGTGAATTTTGAATTTAGGTTTAAACATGAATTTTTTAATTTAAAATTTTCAAAAATTTGAGGTTAATTAACCTTTATAAAAAAATCTTTACAATTAGGCTTGCTTTAAGAGTTTACTAGGTTAATTAACTGAGTTTAATAATCGCAATTGTTTAAAATCTTTCTAACTCCTTGTAATAAAGCCATTTCTGAATTAAATCGGTATTTTTTTGCAAAAACATTACATCGGTCTACTAGGAAAAATAGGACCTTATCTATATAATCTTCTTGCTTACGAAAGCAATTATGTTTCAGTTATAAAAGAACAGAAACGTTTACGACAGATAAAAAAATCTGTTTGAACTTAATTAGGAGTAATCATGAAAGAACAGTGGCGCGGTTTTACCGGCTCTCATTGGGTCGATGACGTTAACGTTAGAGACTTCATTCAGCACAATTACACACCTTATGATGGCGATGAGTCATTCTTAGCAGGTCCTACAAAAGCTACCGATAAGCTATGGGGCGAGTTACAGCAGTTACAGCATGAAGAACGCGCAAAGGGCGGTGTTCTTGATATGGAAACAGAGGTTGTTTCTGGTATTACTGCTTACGGTCCAGGTTACATCAGTGCTGATAGCAAGGATCTTGAAAAGGTTGTAGGTTTACAGACTGATAAGCCTTTAAAGCGTGCTTTCATGCCATACGGCGGTATCAAGATGGCAGAAGAAGCTTGCACCACCTATGGTTATACCCCTAACCCTAAATTCCACAAGATTTTCAACGAGTACCACAAGACTCACAACCAGGCTGTATATGATGCATATACTCCTGAAATGAGACTTGCTCGTAAGAACAAGATCATCACTGGTCTTCCTGATACCTATGGTCGTGGCCGTATCGTTGGTGACTACCGTCGTGTAGCTCTATACGGTATTGATTTCTTAGTAGCTCAGAAGAAAGCTGACTTTGCAAACTGCGGTTGCGGTACCATGACTGATGACATCATTCGTCAGCGTGAAGAGTTAGCAGATCAGATCAAAGCTTTAAATGCTATGAAGGTTATGGCTGAGAGCTATGGTTTTGATATTTCACAGCCAGCTAACAACGCTCGCGAAGCAGTTCAGTGGTTATACTTCGGTTACCTAGCTGCTATCAAGACTCAGAACGGCGCTGCTATGTCAGTAGGTCGTGTATCAACATTCCTTGATATTTATATTGAGCGTGACTTAAAAGAAGGTACCTTAACTGAGGAAGAGGCACAGGAGTTAATCGACCATTTAGTTATGAAGTTACGTATGGTTAAGTTCGCACGTATTCCTTCATACAACCAGTTATTCTCAGGCGACCCAGTTTGGGCAACTCTAGAAGTTGCAGGTTTCGGCATGGACGGCCGTCACATGGTAACTAAGAACGATTACCGTTTCTTACATACCTTAGAGAACATGGGGCCATCACCAGAACCTAACTTAACAGTTCTATACACTGAGAAACTACCATTAAACTTCAGAAAGTATGCTGCTAAGATTTCTGTTGATACCTCATCAATCCAGTATGAGAACGATGATGTAATGCGTCCAGTATGGGGTGATGATTACTCAATCTGCTGCTGCGTATCTGCAACACAGACTGGTAAGGAAATGCAGTTCTTCGGTGCTCGTGCAAACTTAGCTAAGGCTCTTCTATACGCAATGAACGGCGGTATTGATTGCAAGACCGGTATGCAGGTTGGCCCAAGATTACCTAAGATCACCTCAGAGTACTTAAACTACGATGAGTTAATGGCAAACTACGACATCGTTCTAGAGTGGTTAGCTGATCTGTACGTTAATGTATTGAACTTAATTCAGTACATGCACGACAGATACTACTACGAAGCTGCTGAAATGGCTTTAATCGATACTGATGTACGTCGTACCTTCGCAACTGGTATTGCAGGCTTCTCACACGTAGTTGACTCATTATCAGCAGTTAAGTACGCAAAGGTTAAGCCAATCCGCAACGAGAACGGCATTGCTGTTGACTTTGAGGTTGAGGGTGACTTCCCACGTTACGGTAATGATGATGATCGTGCTGATAAGATTGCAGTATGGTTATTAAGAACCTTCTTAACCAAGTTAAAGAAGCGCCATACCTATCGTAACTCAGAGGCTACAACCTCAATTCTTACCATTACTTCTAACGTTGTATACGGTAAGGCTACAGGTTCATTACCTGATGGCAGAAAGGCAGGCGAGCCTTTATCTCCTGGTGCAAACCCATCATACGGTGCAGAGAAGTCTGGTTTATTAGCATCTCTAAACTCAGTTGCAAAACTACCTTACGAGTATGCTTTAGACGGTATTTCAAACACCCAAACCATCAGCCCAGATGCATTAGGTCACTCAGAGGAAGAGCGTGTTAAGAACTTAGTTCAGGTAATGGACGGTTACTTCGATCAGGGTGCACATCACCTCAATGTAAACGTATTCGGTAAAGAGAAGCTCATCGATGCAATGGAGCATCCGGAGAAAGAGGAGTACGCAAACTTCACAATCCGAGTATCAGGATACGCAGTTAAGTTCATCGACCTCACAAGAGAGCAGCAGCTCGATGTAATCTCACGTACATGCCACGAGAGAATGTAATATAAAAGTAAAGTAACTATTAAAATATCCAACATTCCAGAATGTGCAGGCCAAGTGCCTGCATATTCTGATTTCCAAATAAACTGCATATGTACTAAATTACACCACAGCGTAAGGAATTTTCGGAAGCCCGACGACCGGGACTTTGCAATGCGAATTTCGCAGGGCTTAGAGGCTGTTAGAATTATGAACACAGCCAGCGATGCCCATGCATGGACGCATGGGCAAGGCGTTATGCGCCATGGAAGGCGCGTAAAAGCCGGTCGCGTCAAGCATAGAAAACCTAAATCATAATTCATACAGCCTCTTGGCCCGAAGAATCTGAGCATTGAAAAGTCCCGGTCGTCGGGCTTACGAAAATTCCGTACCATAAAATAAAAGTAGCAGTAACAACAACTTAGGAGGTAAAACATGGGAGAGACACTAGGAAGAGTACACTCAGTAGAAAGCTTCGGCTCAGCCGACGGCCCGGGAGTGAGATATATAGTATTTTTGAAGGGCTGCAATATGCGCTGCAAATATTGCCACAACCCGGATACATGGGCCAAATGCGGCGAAAATGACGGCGCAAAGCTGATGACACCGCAGGAGGTGCTAAAGACAGCCATGCGCTATAAAGCGTACTGGAAGCAAACAGGCGGCATCACTGTAAGCGGAGGTGAGGCGCTCCTTCAGATAGACTTTGTCACAGAGCTATTTAAGCTTGCAAAGGAAAAGGGCGTAAACACCTGCCTTGATACATCAGGAAATCCGTTTACCAAAGAGGAGCCGTTTTTCGGCAAATTTAATGAGCTGATGAAATACACCGACCTGCTGCTGCTCGATATCAAGCTGATTGACGACAAGGCGCACAGAGAGCTGACCGGCTGCACCAACGAGAACATCCTCGATCTGGCGCGCTACCTCGACGAGATCGGCAAACCGGTCTGGATCCGCCACGTCCTCGTCCCGGAACGCAGCGACTACGACGAATACCTGATTCGCCTCGATGAGTTTTTACACAGCCTGCACAACGTACAGCGCGTAGAGGTTCTCCCATACCACACCCTCGGCGTGTTCAAATGGGAAACCTTAGGGATTCCATACAAACTCGAAGGGATCAACCCGCCGACCAAAGAGCGCGTGGAAAACGCCAATAAACTGCTGCATACGGCGGAATATACGGGATATCTGAAATAAAAAGCAGAACAACAAGAAAAGTTTGTGAAAAAGTAACAATTTTTATAAAAACTTTATAGTATTTCTGTTCAAAAACCAGAAGAAAAGGAGTATAATCTCTGTTATGGACGAGGGCATGGTTACAATGTGACGGACATGCCAGGGACGACAGCAAGAACACTACGAACCTTTTTGATTCGCCGCGGCAGTTGCTGCATCCACCAAAAATAAGAGCAAAAAGAAAGAAGGATTTACAATGTTTGGTTCAAAAGAGGCATCGGAAGACAAGCTGAAAAAAATGGTGGAAAAAGGAAAATGGGACAAATTAAGAAAACAGTATCTGGATTCGGACAAGACAACGCAGGTAGCGCTTGCAAAAGCCTGTGCAGCTTCGAGAAATGATGGTTCTGTTAATATTCTGACTTCTCTTCTGGAAGTAGACGATGTGGACGTAAAAATTGCGGCCGTTACGAGCCTTGGTGAGGTTGGAGACGATCACGTAACAGCACTGATCCGTCAGCTGGCCGTCAAGACACCGGCAGATCAGACGGAGCTGAAAGCAGTGATCACAAAAGCGCTGGAGAAGATTGTCGAAAGAGCATAAGAGCAGGACCGGTGAAAAAAGGAAAGGCGAAGAAGTTTCTGTAAAAAGAAGCTCCTTCGTTTTTTTAGTGCAAGGCATATCAGAATCTGCTCCAGCGGATTGTTTTTGCCCGAACAGAAATCTTACAAAATCGTAATAATAATGCAGTTGTATCTATCCCGCAAAAAATGCTATAGTGAAAACAACACAGACACAAAAGCAGAACGCGGAGCGAAAAGCATCCGCAGAAAAAAGGGAGGAAACAAGATGGAATTTGTATTCGAACATGCAACCATGATTGCCGTGATCGCCGTTGTGGTGATCATTCTTGCCATTCTGGCGAGCGGTTATGTGAAGGCACCGCCGGATACCGCATTTATTATTTCCGGTTTCAAAAAAGGCCAGCGGATCCTGATCGGTAAAGCCGGCATCAAGATCCCATTCTTTGAGCGGCTGGACAAGCTGAGTCTGAAGCTGGTAGCGATTGATGTGAAGACGAGCGACGCTGTGCCGACTGCCGATTACATCAATATTCAGGTGGATGCAGCCGTCAACATCAAAGTCGGGGACGAACCGCAGAAGCTCCAGAAAGCATCCCAGAACTTCCTGAACCGCGACAGTGAATATATTGCCAAGGTCGCAAGAGAAGTCCTCGAAGGAAACATGCGTGAGATCGTCGGAAAGATGCGTCTGGAAGAGATGGTTTCCGACCGTCAGAAGTTTGCGGAGCTGGTCAAAGAAAATGCAGAACCGGATCTGGCTGCGATGGGACTTGACATCATCAGCTTCAACGTACAGAACTTCGTCGATTCCAATCAGGTCATTGAAAACCTCGGTATCGACAATATCGTAAAAATCAAGAAATCTGCGGCGATTGCCCGTGCCAATTCCGAGAAAGAAATCAAGATTGCCCAGGCGCGTGCCAACAAAGAGGCGAACGATGAGCGCGTTCTTGCCGAGACCGAGATCGCAAAGAAAAACAACGATCTGGAAATCAAGTCAGCAGAGCTGAAAAAAGAGTCCGATATCAAAAAGGCAGAGGCAGATGCAGCGTACAAGATTCAGGAAGAGCAGCAGAGAAAAGAGCTGGAAATCACTTCCGCGAATGCGAACATCGCCCGTCAGGAGCGTGAGGTTGAGCTCCGTGCCAGAGAAGTAGAAGTAACCGAGAAATCCCTCGAGGCAGAAGTCAAGAAGAAAGCCGAGGCCGAGCGTTACGCAAAACAGCAGCAGGCAGAGGCGGATTTGTACCGCCGTCAGAAAGACGCAGAGGCAGACCAGTTCGAAAAAATCCGCGAGGCGGAGGCAAAGAAAGCCCAGGCAGAAGCCCAGCGCTATGCGATGGAGCAGGAAGCACTCGGTATCAAGGCAAAAGGTGAGGCGGAAGCCGCATCCATCCGCGCCCAGGCACTTGCAGAGGCCGAAGGTATGGAGAAGAAAGCCGAGGCTTACCAGCGCTACAACAAAGCCGCAATGGCAGAGATGATGATCAAGGTTCTGCCGGAGATCGCCGGAAAGATCGCAGAGCCGCTCAGCCAGATCGACAAGATTACGATCATCGGCGGCGGAAGCGAGGACAACGGCATCGGCTCCGTAGCGGGCAATGTGCCGGTGGTCATGGCAAAACTGTTTGAGTCGATGAAAGAGGCGACCGGTGTCGATCTCTCCGAAATCATGAGAGCCGATACGTACGATGCAAAAGTAAACCGCAACATTCAGATCTCCAGCCCGGAAGAGCTCAAAGAGTATCTGAAAGCAGAAGCCGGAAAGGCAGCAGCGGATGCAGAAAGCCCGGAAAAAGCGGAAGCATCCGAACCGGTGCAGAAAGACGGCAGCGAGCAGTAAATCCAGAACGGATCATAAAAACAGAAAAAGAGGCAGGAATCCAGAGAAATTTCTTGAGGATCCTGCCTCTTTTGACGTATAGATCGGAAAAAGTTATTCGGCGCCTTTTTCCAGCATGCTCATGAACTCTTTTGCCGCCTGCGGGATCGGCAGATGGGAGCTGTGGGCAACGACAAGCTGGCGCGGCGGAAGCTCCTCCACGAGGTCGAGCTGGAAGGCCGCCGTCTCTTTTCCAAGACAGTAGTCCGGCACAAACGCGATGCCAAGGCCGATACTCGCCAGGTCGATCAGAAGATCGTTGCTGCCAAGCTCAATTTCCGGCACGAGGTCGAGCTGGAACCGCTGAAACTGGCTGTGCAGGAACTCACTCGTCGTACTCTTGCGGTCGAGCATCAGAATCGGGTACTGCAGCAGCTCTTTTAAGTGAACCGGCCGGTTCTCCAGTTCCGGGTAGTATTCGCCGTTCGCGATAAAGATATCGTGGAACGAATGAATCGGAATCGTATGAAGACGGCTGGAAAGATGCGAGTTTGGATAATTGGTCACGATGAAATCCACCTGGCCGGATTCCAGCAGATCGACACACTGGGTCGAAGTCTGGTTTGTCACCTTGATGTGGACATTCGGAAAGGAGCGGTGGAAACGGTTCAGGTACGGAACGAGGAAATAGCGGCAGATTGTGTCGCTTGCGCCGATGCGGAGCTGGCCGCCGCCAAGCGTTCCCGCTTCCATAATCTGTGCTTCACCGCGCGCAATCAGGTTGATCGCAGGCTCTACGTGGCGCAGCAGCGTCTCACCCTCGGGAGTCAGATGTACACGCTTCGTACTGCGGATAAAGAGGGTAATTCCAAGTTTTTTCTCCAGCACCTTGATCGACTGGCTGACCGCCGACTGCGAGATAAAAAGCAGCTTGGAGGCCTCGGAAAAACTGAGTGTGGTGGCAACGTAATAGAAAACCTTATATAACTCGTAATTAATATCCAAAATAAGCACCTCTTATAAAATATGATACCTTCACTCTAGCACACTTCCCCGAAAGAATGCAAGAAAACTTTTTCTCCTCTTTTTCGAGTAAGAGAAAATTCACGGTTCCGGCAGATAAGAAAGGGGAATCAGCCAAGCACTTTGGCGATGGTGGACAAAAGACTGTCGACCTCGATCGGCTTTGCGATATGGGCATTCATGCCGGCGGCAAAAGCCTTCTGCTTATCCTCCTCAAACGCATTTGCCGTCATGGCGATGATCGGAATATTGGCAATGGCGCCGTCCAGCGTGCGGATCTGGCGCGTTGCAGAGTATCCGTCGAGTTTCGGCATCTGAATATCCATCAGCACCAGATCGAACTGAGCCGGCGCTGCGGTGCGGAGTGTCTCAACGGCAACATCGCCGTCGTCTGCAAGGCTGACGGAAAATCCGGCGTTCGAAAGGAGCTCCATCGCGATTTCCTGGTTCAGACGGTTATCCTCCACGAGCAGAACCTTTTTGCCGCAGAAATTGTATTTCGGGGCAAGCGGAGCGGCGGCAGCAGGATCTGTTTTGTAAGGCCGTGAGAGCACGTCAGCCTTGCAGACGACGGCGATGTTGCCGTTGAGCCTGTTCGATATCGGACCAGTCGTAGGCAGTCAGAATGATGATCGGCCGGCTGTCTCCGATGATCTGGCGGATGCGGCGGACCGTCTCAATGCCGTTCAGATCCGGCATCATCCAGTCGATGATGTACGCGCCGAATTCGCGGTTCTGCTCGACAGCAACTTTGGTGCGGAGAACTGCCTCTTTTCCGGAGAGCGTCCACTCGGCAACCATGCCGATTTCCTGTACCATATGGCTGACGCTGATCGCCGTGTTCGAATCGTCATCCGCTACGAGGACGCGGACGCCCTGGAGCTGCGGAATGATCTCGTAGCGCGCAGAGGAAGCGAGCACCTGGAACGGAATCGAAACGGTGTACTCTGTGCCTTTTCCCTCTTCACTTTCCACGGAAATCGTGCCGCCCATCATATCGACGATGTTTTTCGTGATCGCCATGCCAAGTCCCGTACCCTGAATGCCGCTGACCGTAGAAGTCTCCTCGCGTGTAAACGATTCAAAGAGGTGCTCCTGGAATTCCCGGCTCATGCCGATGCCGTTGTCACGGACATGGAATTCGTAGAGTGCATACCCTTTTTTATAGTACGGCTTCTGAATAATGCGGACAATAATGGTGCCGCCGTTCTGCGTGAATTTCGTGGCATTGCTCAGCAGATTCAGCAGAATCTGGTTCAGGCGGAGCTTGTCGCAGAGGATATCTTCGTTTTTGACATCCACGGCATCGATGAAAAATTCGATGTTTTTGGAGACGATGCTGGCATTGACAATCGTGCGAAGATCGTGCATCACATCCGGCAGATGGACTTCTTTTTCCTCAATCTTGACACGGCCGCTCTCGATCCGGCTCATATCGAGCACATCGTTGATGAGGCTTAAAAGGTGCTGGCCGGAGGTGGAAATCTTATTCAGATATTCCTGTACCTGGTCCGGCTGATTGACATGGGCGGCGGCCAGAGCGGTAAAGCCGATGATCGCATTCATCGGAGTGCGGATGTCGTGGGACATGTTGTTGAGGAAGGCTGTTTTGGCACGGTTGGCATGTTCCGCCGTGTTCAGTGCGTCCACCAGAAGTTTCCGGAGCTGATACTCCTGCGTGAGGGTGATGCCGACAAGCGAGAGCGTCAGTGCCATGGAGAAGAACGGCAGAGCCGGAAAAACAAACTGCAGGAACATGAACGCAACCGGCAGCAGATACGTCACAAAATACATGATGCGCTCCCGGATCTCTGATTTGGTGTTCAGAACGGGGAAAAACATAACGGTGTAGAGAAACAGGGTTACGAAGTACAGAATCGAAATGGCGGTGCCGCAGTGATAGGCGGCGGTGTCGGTGATCTGAAACAGAATGCCCGTGAAATGGTTCAGAAGAAGGAGCAGCGTCGTAAGCAGAAGCATTCCAAGGAAGACAAATTCAAACGTGTGCACAAGCCGTGCCGTCTGAAAATTGCCGACAAAGTAGTGGGCAAGCGTGACGATGGAAAAGACCATCAGAAAAAAATAGAGATCGAGAACGGCATACGTGACGGGGCGTGTGCTGCTGATACGGTTTGTGCCGATCAGTCCCCAGACGGCGTCGACGACGGTAAAAATGAAGATGGCCGTGGTCAGTGCGAAGTAACTCCGGCCAGCGGAGCGCTTCGTGACAATGGCGCTGCTCCAGATCATCGAGGTGATCAGAACGCAGAAAACAGTCATTTCGTGATAAAGTGAAAGCAGCATCGTAATAGAAATCCCCCTGTGTTATGAAATATGTAAAGAAATTGCTTACAAAACAAAATATAAGCCAACAGATATCTCATTATACTTGATACAGACAAAATTTACCAGCGTTTGTGTAAAAAAGAAAAGTAAAAAATGGAATGAACGATGCATCCGAAAAACAGATTTTGTTCCGGAATGGAAATAGGAAACAAAGAGGAACAAAAGTTACTTTACATATAAAAGAGCGGAACAGGGAGAAACTTTGAAAAAAGTTGAAGAAAATTACAAATTATTGTGGAATATGTGGAAAAAATATGGTAGGATGGGAGAGAAGAGAAAAGTAGTTTTCAAAATGTTACTTAACGTTCAACGAAAATTCTAAGGTTACAAAGAAAACAAAAGAACAAGAGGAGAAGGAAAATGGAATTTTTACCAAAGCCGAAAGAGGTAAAACTCCTGACGGGGGAACATGCACTTTGCTATGACGGCAGAATCGTACTGGAGGGCAGACTGCTGGGAAATGGGGATACGTATGCGAAAGTGCTGCAGCAGGGAATCCAAAAGGAAACCGGAATGCAGTATGAGATGGGATACGGTGTTCCGGGAAGAAAAGAGACCGGTGCCATTGTACTGGGACTGGATGAGACGCTGAAAAGCCAGCAGTACGTACTGCAGGTGACAGAAGAGAACATTACGATTCAGGGCGGTGACGGAGCCGGCGTGCTCTACGGCGTGCAGACGCTGTGCCAGATGATACACGAATACGGTGCACTGCTTCCGGCTGTGCGGATCGAGGATGAGCCGGATCTGCCGGTGCGCGGCTATTATCTCGATGAGACGAGAGGCCGTGTGCTGACACTTTCCTATTTAAAACAGGTGGCAGACCGCATGGCGTACTACAAGCTGAACCAGCTGCAGCTCTATGTGGAGCACACGTATCTGTTTTCGGGACTTTCCGAGATGTGGCGCGATGAGACGCCGCTTACGGCAGAGGAAATCCGTGAACTGGATGCATACTGTGCAAAGCTTCATATCGAACTGGTGCCGTCAATCGCAACGTTCGGCCATCTGTACATGCTGCTCTCCACAAAGAGCTATGGCGATCTCTGTGAATTCCCGGACAGCTGGAAAGAGCCGTTTTCCTTCTGGAACCGGATGCAGCATCACACAGTGGATGTCTCCGGCGGCAGAGCGATTGAACTGATCAAGGCCATGATCGAGGAGTACATGGCACTCTTTGCCACAGATAAATTCAATATCTGCGCGGACGAAACGTTTGACCTTGGAAAAGGAAAATCGAAACCGCTGGCAGACGAGAAAGGCGTTCACCGCCTGTACATCGACTATGTAAAAGAGCTCTGCGAGTTTCTCGTGGCAAAAGGCAAAAAGCCGATGTTCTGGGGCGATATCATCTGCGCACAGCCGGAGCTGATCAAAGAACTGCCAGAGGAAACCGTCTGCCTGACCTGGGGCTATGCAGCCGAGCAGAGAGAGCATGAGGCAAAGGTGATGGCGGAAGCCGGTGCAAGACAGTACCTCTGTCCTGGTGTCGGCGGCTGGAACCAGTGGATGAACCTGGTAGAGAACAGCTACAAAAATATCACACGGATGTGCGGCTATGCGAGAAAATACCATGCGGAAGGTGTTCTGAACACAGACTGGGGTGACTGCGGCCACATCAACCAGCCGGACTTCTCCCTTCCGGGGATGATCTACGGAGCTGTCTTCTCCTGGGGAGACGATACCGACAGCTTTGAGGAGCTGAATGAACAGATTTCCCGTCTGGCCTACGGCGACCGGAGCGGAAAATTCGTTTCCTATATGGCAAAAACGGCAGAATGCTCCATCTTTGACTGGTGGGATGCCAATGTCGTTTACGAGGAAAAAGTGCTCGGTCATCCGAACAACCGGAATGCGCTGTTTGACGCGAGAATCCAGGATGAGGCGAAGCGTGCAGCTGCAAAGGAAACAATTGCGGCTCTGAAAAAAGAATTGAAAAAGACAGCCGGTGCTCTGGAAGAATCCTGCCGTCCAATGGTTCCGGTGCTGGAACTCACGATGGATGCGATTGACATCTGGAATGAGACGGGCGCGAGAATGTGCGACATTGAGCTTGGAAAAGAAAAGGATGAGACAGCCTGCGCGGCACTTGCGGGACGGCTGGAAACCTGGTTTATGAAGTATAAAGCATCCTGGAGAAACATCAGCAAAGAAGGCGATCTGCACCACATTGCAGAGATTGTATTCTGGTATGCCGACATTCTGCGGGGAAGAAAACCGTACGAAAAATAGAAAAAATCCGTTTGTGAACAAAATGAACACAAATAAAAAATAAATGAACGATAAAAAGTAACAAAGAAAACGAAAATTTACATAAAAGTGAACAAAAACACTTGACTTTTGGACAGAAATGGACGAAGATAGAAGTATCTGATCGAAAGATCAAAATGTCCGTATGCCGTGACAAGAGAGAAAGAAAAAAGAAAAACTATTTTCAAAGGAGGAAACATCAAATGAGTAAAATCATCGGAAACAATCTGCCGGATATGCCCTGGCAGGAGAAACCAGCAGGAGAGCACATGCCGGTATGGCGCTATGATCAGAACCCGATCATCGGCCGTTACGAGCAGAAACGCTCCAACAGTATCTTCAACAGCGCAGTCGTACCGTTCGAGGACGGATACGTAGGTGTATTCCGCTGCGACAGCCGTTCCATCAGCATGGACATCTTCGTTGGAAGAAGTAAAGACGGTATCCACTGGGAGATCGAAGATGAACCGATCAAATTCGAGGGCGCTGACGAGGAGATCCTGACCAGAGAGTATCGTTATGATCCGCGTGTCTGCAAAATTGACGACAAATACTATGTAACCTGGTGCAACGGTTATCACGGCCCGACCATCGGTGTTGCTTACACCTATGACTTCAAGAAATTCGTTCAGCTTGAGAACGCATTCCTTCCATTCAACCGTAACGGCGTGCTGTTCCCGAGAAAGATCAACGGCTACTACATGATGATGAGCCGTCCAAGCGACAACGGTCACACACCATTTGGAGATATCTTCGTCAGCCAGAGTAAGGATATGGAATTCTGGGGAAGACACCGCCACATGATGAGTCCGGTACGTGGCGACGAGTCCGCATGGCAGTGCACCAAGATCGGTGCCGGCCCGGTTCCGATCGAGACAGATGAGGGATGGCTGCTGATCTACCACGGTGTTATCACAACCTGCAACGGATACGTATACCGTATGGGATGCGCGCTGCTGGATATCGACGAGCCGTGGAAAGTAAAATACAGAACCAAAGACTACATCATGGCTCCACTCACACAGTACGAGTGCATGGGTGATGTTCCGAACGTTGTATTCCCTTGTGCGACCTTAAGCGATGCTGCAACCGGAAGAATCACAATCTATTACGGATGTGCAGATACCGTAACCGGTATGGCATTCACAACCGTAGATGAGCTGCTGAACTATGTGAAAGAGAACAGCCTTTAATTTATAAGAAAACTTAAAAAGCGACAAGTCCGCCGGGCTTACGGGTGAAAGAAGCCTGCAGGTCCGGCGGACTTTCTTTTTTAAAATGACCCCATGGAAAGCATAAGGAGGCACTATGAAATTTGTAAAAGAGCGTGTGAACGTGATCTGCCAGGAACTGGCGAGACTTTCGATTTCACAGAAAATCAAAATCACCGATATGCAGGTGAAAAACGGATGCTATATCACACCGGCGGAGGCCGATGCATCAGAAGAGCCGTGGACATCGTTTGATACGGTCAATGACCGCTGGTACGGACCGGACAAACATTACTGGTTCCGCACCACCATCACCGTTCCGGAGAGCTTCGATGGAAAAAATCTCTGGATGAGAGTCCATGCAGGACTGGACGACTGGGATGACGGAAGAAACCCGCAGTTCCTGCTGTTTGCAAACGGCGAAGTGATCCAGGGTATGGACATCAACCACCGCGAAGTACTCGTAAGAGAAAACGCAAAGGCCGGTGAAAAAATCCAGCTCGACCTGCAGTCCTACACCGGAACGCTGCACAGCGAGTTCCGTCTGCTGGCAGACCTTGAGGAGCATGATGCGAAAATCGAGGAGATCTATTACGACCTCATCGATTTTAGATCGGAAGAGCACACGTCTGAACTCCAGTCACGTGGCCTTATCTCGTA
>OQWM01001881.1_pt1 | contig 14364 bp, 10 predicted proteins | sample 1691531 | NCBI WGS metagenome assembly OQWM01 (sample SAMN03418257, study PRJEB22391) | human gut metagenome | biome: human-gut; feature: organic feature; material: feces | host: Homo sapiens | place: Tanzania | collected 2013-01
GGTAGGCGTTTCTCACCATTTCAGCGGTAACGAACGCCTCACGGTCGGAAAGTCGCTGGTAATGCTTGGTGATTTGAGCCTTGATGTTGTCAAGCGCAAAGTTCACCTCCTTGGCTTCCTTACTCTTGCCTGTGGCTCTGTTGCCCTTGGCATCCCAAATAGCCTTGGTAACGCTCTGCTTGCAACTGAACTGTGCGATAGTTCCGTTGATTGTCACTCGTCCCATGATAGGGACAATTCCGTTTCTCTCCTTGCTTCCATTTACATAGAAGACTGTCTTGAAAGTGCATCTCATAATTCTTACTTTTTTGTTCGGTGCAAAATTAAACTATGAGAGTTGCATGGCAAAACCAAAACTTACGCAGAATGGGGAAATATGAACCGCCACCGTTAAAAATGCTTATTAGGGCGTTTCTGCGAGGTAATGATTTGAAAGCGTTTCTATTTCTCCAATCTGCGTTTTTCGCTTTTCCTCGTATATGCCACTTAAAGCCAACGACTGCCACAACCACTTGAAACTCAAAATAAAAGCATCATTCTGCTATTTCTTGCTTTTTTAGGCGTTCTTTTTTGTAAAAAAAACAGGTTTAAGTGGGTTCGTATATATTTATTTACTAAATTTGCAGCGGAGTATAATGTCAGCGGATGTTTGTCTCCGTTTTTGTGGAAAATAATTAGCGTTTGCTATTCGGTCATGCACATTGGAACGTAGGAAATTTCAAAATAAGCATAGAAAGAACGAACAGTAGTGAGCGTTCACGATATCGTGGACGTTACTTGTCGTCTTTCTCAGCTTTTCCTACGGCTGCAATGTGGACAGGTCTCGTCCACGTGTTGTATCCGTAGGGTAAAGAAAAACCGTGGCATTCGCATTTTAGAAGAACATATATGTTTAACTTTTAAAATGTAATTAAATATGGACTTAAGATTAAGAAGAAGGATTCTTCTGTTTCTTACTCTTGTCTGCATTGCATCTGGGGCATTTGCAGACAACACGTACCATCAGAAGGAGACCGATGACTATGTTACGCTCGGCGACCTGACTGTGGAGCCGGGCAAAGATGAGGTGTATCAACTGACGGTTAACCTCCACGGTACACAGATTTACACGGCTTTTGAGATGGATATCAAGTTGCCATCAGGACTGGAACCGGTAATGGTGAAAGATTCTAAGGGGGATATGCGTCCGAAGGTGTGGTTATGGATGGGGGAAAATACGGTTTTTTCTCTTATTGAAGGCCCAGGATATAATATACCCTCCCATACCTTGATTGCATCCTACGGAGCGGTTGGCAAGAATATTCTCAGAATGTCGTGCTATAGTGGTACAGTGGAGAATTTCACGGCTACGAGTGGAACATTGGTCACGATTTTCTGTAAGGCGTCTCCTTATCTCAAGCCGGGAAAGAACGACGTATGCATTACGGAGTGCCATTTTACAGCCAATGAGAAGGTGACTGTTGATGGAAAAGAAACGACGCACATACAGCAGTATAACTGCAAGGACCGGACGGAGACGATAACAGCTCTGGCGCACAGCACGGCGACCATCAACGTGAGCGCAAAGAACCAATGGGGTTCATGTGTGGTGCCGTTCGACATACCGGAGCTTCCTTCCGGACTGGAGGCTTACACCGTTACCGATCGCGAGAGCGGGATTGCTTATCTGAAGCAGCAGACTTCTATCCTGGCATACACTCCTGTGCTGCTTTATGCCGAGAACGGTTTCAGCGGTACATTCAGCGGCGATGTAGACGAGACGAAATATAAGGAGGTGGCGCAGCAGGATATTATCTACGGAGCTATCGTTCCGCAGACTAAGGACGACGGTTTCGTGCTGCAGAACCTTGGCGATGGCGTCAAGCTATATGCCATGTCGGGACATACATTTGAAATTCCGGCTGGCAAGTGTTGGGTGAAGCCGACGATTTACAATGGCGCGAAGTATATGGAAATGGTTATTGACGATGGTACTACGGGCATCGGCAGTGCAGAGTGTTCCAACGGAGCAGCGCAGCAAGAGCCTGTTTATTTCTCTCTTGATGGCAAAATGGTGGAGAATCCATTGCCTGGAAAGATATATATAGTTGACCGACAAAAGGTTCTGAAACTGAAATAATATTTACCTTAAAATGAAATAGTTATGAAAAAGTTATTTTTAATATCGTTGTTCGTATGCATAGGCATTCTGCAGAGCCTCGCTTTCGATTATACTGATGAAAGAGGTGTGACGTGGAGTTGTAGTGAGACAGACTATAATGAAGAGACGCAAAGCTATACGTCTGCTTATATCACCTCAGCCTCCGGCTATGGCGACGAAGTTGTTATACCGGAAAAGGTATACGATGGAACAAAGTGGTATACTGTGGTGGAGATAAGATTTACATTCCAGGATAATAAGACTTTGGAGAAAGTGACGTGGCCGTCTACGGTTACAGAGATACTTAATTCTATGTTTTATGAATGTTCAAGTTTGAAGGTCGTTGAAAATACAAGGAATGTAACATATATATATGGTACTGCCTTCTCTGATTGTAATAATTTAATAGAACTTGATTTAGGCTCATGTAAGATTGCTGATTTTGCATTTTGTGGTTGTTCAAAACTTCAAAGCATAGGAGAATCAGCTAAATGTACTTCAGTAGGCAGTGCGGCTTTTCAAGATTGCTCAAGTCTTGAGAAAGTTGATTTGTCAATGTGTACTTCGGTTGGCTCAAGTGCTTTTTTAAACTGCTCAAGTCTCCAAACTATAGGCAATCCAAGGTTTACTTCTATACCAGACTGTGCTTTTTCTTACTGTTCAAGTCTTGAGAATATAGATTTGTCAATATGTACTTCTGTTGGTTCAAGTGCTTTTTCAGGGTGCAGCAAGCTTCAGAGTGTCAATACGTCTAATTGTACGTATATAGGCAATGATGCTTTTAATGGCTGTTCATCTATGACTGAAGTTGATTTGTCGGCTTGTAAGAGTCTGGGGAATAATGCTTTTTGGAGAAGTGGCATTTCAAAAGTCTCTCTGCCGGCAACTTTGAAAAACATGGGGTATCAGTGCTTTGATAATGTGAAAGAATATACTTTTAACGGAATGCAGCCGGCTGTTTTGGGTGAGGATAATGGTTATCATGCATTTTCTGGCACTTCATATATAATCCGAGTTCCTGAATCTGCCATAGATACTTATAAAGCTGCTGATATATGGAAGAACTATGCAGATAAGATTTTCTCAATAAGCGACCAACTTGACTATGATGTCACGACAACAGCAATGGACAACCAGTCGGGACTGGAGCAGGCTATTGGGGCAACCAACATGAAGAAGGTCGTTTCGCTGAAAGCAACTGGAACCATCAATGGATACGACATATTTATGATTCGTACGAAGATGACAAACCTGCATTATCTTGATCTGACAGATGCTGATATCGTAGCTAACGGTTTTGCTTATTATGGAGGTTGCAGTACTGAGGACAATGTTGTAGGCGACAATTCTTTCTATAAGTTAGATAATCTTGTTACATTGAAGTTGCCGAAGAATGCTGTATCCATTGGCTATAATGCTGTGGCATACTGTTCATCTTTGGAATCTGTTGATTTCCCGAAGAATCTGAAATATATAGGTCCTGGATCTTTTTCAAATTGCTATAAACTTGACAATGTGATTCTTCCTGATGGATTGGAGTCTATAGGTTCTGATATCTATTATGCTGCAGGTAGCTTTTCTAACTGCTATTATCTGAAAACCATACAATTCCCTCCTTCTCTGAAAAATATCGGAGAACAGGCTTTTAGTTCTTGTCTTTCCCTTGAGAAAATCAGTCTGCCAGGACTCGACCGCATTGGCAATTCCGCTTTCAGCGGCTGTACTTCCCTTAAGGAAGTCCGCATTCCGAGTACCTTGCAGAATATAGGAAATGAGGCTTTTAGTGGTTGCAGCAACCTCGCCGATATCTACACCTATACCGTAGAGCCGATTAGCATCGGACAAAACACATTCGGCGAAGCGACTTACAAGAGCGCACGCCTCTGGATGCCTACTCAGAGCTATGCCAACTACTACTATCAGACGCAATGGGGACAGTTTGACAACGACAACTACCGCTGGTTTGACGAGCCGTATAAATATATGTATATAAACAAGGACTACACCCTGAGCGACGCGAACAGTGCGAGCGGAGACAAGGGACGCTTCGACGGAAACCCAGACATCGACGTGAACCCGGGTGGAGGACTGATTGTGGACGGCGACAAGGACCAGACTGCCGACGACATTCATCTGAAGGCAGATGCCTCGAACTGGGCTACTATTATTGCCAAGGCTAACGTGGATGCCAAGAGAATTTTCATCGACATCACTATTGATGCTAACCGCTGGCACTTCTTCTGCTTCCCGTTCGACATCAAGCGAAGCAACATAAAATGCGACGGCAACTTCGTGTTCCGCTACTACGACGGTAAGGTAAGAGCCGAGAAGGGTAAGGGAGGATGGACCGACCTGCCTACTACAGAGGAATATCTGAAAGCCGGAAAGGGATATATCTTCCAGGCATCGGCAAGCTGCACGCTATCGATCATGATAGAGAAGGAGAAGTTCGGCAAGCTGCCTAACGTGAGGTTCGACTGCAACCTCGAAGCCAACGCTTCGACAAACGAGCAGGACGCAAGCTGGAACTTTGTGGGCAACCCGTTCACAAGCTTCTTCGACCTTAACGATATGGGCTACAACGCCCCTGTGACAAGATGGAACGGCAACGGCTACGAGGCTGTGCGCCCTGGCGACGACGACTATATCTTCCATCCATACGAAGCATTCTTCGTGCAGCGTCCTACTGGCAGCAGCAGTATTGAGTTCGACCCGGAACACCGCATGACGCAGATAGGCAGCAACAACCGCAAGAGGGAAAATGCCAAGAAAGCCATGAAGCGCCAGCTTAATCCGGAGCGTCTGCTCGTGAACCTCGCCGTCTCTGACGGTAAGAACACAGATAAGACGAGAGTGGTGTTCAACCAGACAAAGAGCAACAAATACGAAATGGACTGCGATGCTGCCAAGTTCGAAAGCAGCACATCAGCAGTGCAGCTCTACTCGATAGAGGCACAGGGCGGAAAGATGGCTATCAACGAGAGACCGCAGGGAAGCGTGCAGCTCGGATTTACCGCAAAGGTTGACGGCGACTATACCATCTCGGCAGAGCGCATGGACCAGCCGGTATTGCTGAAAGACAATCTGATGAACATCACCTACGACCTGAGCAACGGCGACTACTGCTTCTCTTCTGAAGCAGGAACATTCGACAACCGCTTCATGCTGCTCATCGATGGCGGTGCTACAGGCATTGCCGACATAGCAAAGGAGGCAGGAGTGAATATCATGCCCTCAACCAACGGAATTAACCTGACAGGAGTTGACGGCAAGACTGTCAACGTATACTCTCTCAGCGGTGCTTTGTTTGCAACACGCACAGAGAACGGATTTCTCAACCTCTCGAAGGGTGTATACATCGTGGAGGTAGGAAAGATGAAGGCTAAGGTGATGGTGAAATGATGAATACGGACACAACGGTTCATCATAGTGTTTACCTTTGTAACAATTGAAAAAATGAAAACAGCAAGAATGTTGTTAATGTATACTGGATTGGTTCTGCTGCTGCTCTTAGTGAGCAGCAGCGGGACTTGGGCTGGGATAAGGGCTGAAAAGGATGACTTCGACCCGACGAACCCTCCGGAGCCTAACGCTAATTTCACCATTACGACAACGTCTGACCACGGTTGGACTTCGGGAGGCGGAACCTACGTGCAGGGCGAGACGGCAAGTATCAGCGTTTCGTCGTATGACGAGAACTACACCTTTGCCTACTGGACCAAGAACGGGAAGAAGTATACCGAAAAGCAGAGCTTTGAGTATACGGTGGAGGATAACGCAAGATTCTGTGCCGAATACACCTTCACGCCCGTAGACCCTTCGGAACCGGTCATGGCAAACGAGTACAGACTGTATCTGAAGCCGAGCGAAGTGGGCTGCTGCTCGTTCAACAGAACAAGCGGCAGCAAGGTGGAGGCTGACGGATATGTGACTGTTACGGCGTATCCGAGTCCCGGCTACGTGTTCAAGGGATGGAAGATGGATGGGTGCTCCGTGAGTACGAAACTGTCCTTCAACTACTATATGCCGAGAAAAAACGTGGAGCTGACGGCGGAGTTCGAGTATAACCCTGTAAGTCCCGATGAGCCTAACGGCGGAAGCGGACAGGAGGGCAACGTGGAGAACGGCGGAGGCAAGAGAGGCGACGTGAACGGCGACGGCGAGGTGAACACCACCGACGGAGTGATGCTCATCAACAGCTATGTGGACGGCACGGCGAACAGTCTCAGTCCGGCGGTTGCAGACATGAACAACGACGGCGATATAAACACCGCCGACGGAGTGTTGATAATAAACAATTATGTTGATAACAAATAAAAAACAAGAAGAATAAAATGAAAAAGGTATATTTGAAGCCTGCCACAGATTGGCGTATGGTTTTATCGGAAGGCTGTCTGATGGCTGCTACTGGCGAAAGGATAATGGAAGTTGAGTGGGAGAAGGGCAACGGGACAAAGAACGCCGACCCAAACGCTGAAATCCTGTCGAAAGGAAACAACGGCATGGGACTTTGGGACGACGAGGAATAGGCTTGTTATAATAGGCAAGAATAGCATATAAAAGAATGACGGAAAACGAAGGGGCAACAGCCTCATTTCGTTTTCCGTCGTTTTTTTTGAAGACCTTCAGAAATCACACAGTTCATAGCAAGTGCTTCGTCCTCCGCCTTCCATTTTCTTTAGGATGCCTCTTTCTGTCAAATCTTTGATGTCCCTGTTCGCCGTGTCTTGTGAGCAGTGGTTTATCTTATACCATTTGGATGAATTCAGTTTGCCCTCGAATCCGTCGAGAAGCATGTTCAAGACTTTTCTCTGTCTGTCGTTTAACGATGTGCCGCTGTGTTCTTCCCAGAATCTTGTTTTGCGTATCACATGGTCTGTCTTCTCCATTGATTGCTGCAATGCGTTGTGCAGAGTGGCGATAAACCATTTTATCCATTCCGTTATGTCAAGTCCTCCCTTTTGCGTTTCTTCGAGGATATTGTAATATCCATTGCGTTTGTTGAGGATTTCCGATGACAGACTATAGAATCTTTTCGGTGTTCCGTCGGCTCTGGATAGCAGCATCTCTGTTAGTGTACGGCATAATCTGCCGTTGCCATCGTCGAAGGGGTGTATCGTTACGAACCATAGATGCGCTACGGCTGCCTTTATAAGTGGGTCTATGGTGCTTTGTTGTTCGTTTATCCATTCCAACAGTTGATCCATCATCCCCTCAACCTTATTGCTTGGAGGAGCCTCGTAGTGGACTTTTTGTTTGCCCATAGCGCCAGAAACCACCAGCATCGGTTCGTTACCTTCGCGCCATGCACCGACTCTGATTTTGTACATTCCGCTGTGGCCGTATGGGAACAGTGCCCTGTGCCAGCAGAAAAGTCGTTCGGCGCTAATCGCTTCCTGATAGTGTTGTGTGGCGTCAATCATTACCTGCACTACACCTTCGATGTAGTGGTCGCTTTTTGGCAGTCCGTCATATTCGAGTCCGAGTTGGCGTGCTACAGATGACCGTACGCTGTCGCGGTTGAGCGTTTCCCCCTCAATGCCGGCAGAGTTGACAATCTCTTTAGTCATGGAGTTCAGTACCGAGATGTTCTGCTCTGCCATGCCGAACATAGAGAGTCTGCCAGCCAGTTTCCCTCTGAGAGCATTCACTTCTGCCAGAAGCAAGGATAGCTGGTCGCTTTGCCATGTCATGTGTGGCCAGCTTTCATTCTGCCATATATACATAATTGGATATTTTTGTTACTTGCTTTATTATAACTTACGCCTGCAAACTTACTCTTTTTCTCCTTATTCCGCAAGTTATGCGGAGAATAAATGATCTATTCTCCGCAAATTTGCGGAGAATAGAGACGGTAATCTCCGCATGAAGGGTGGAGAGAGAGGGATTTATTCAAGTCCTCTCATTACAAATCTCTTCAACAGGAACGTGAGGAAGTAGGGGAAGGTGTAGAATTGTCCGTTGAAACCGATGTTCCTGTTGCAGAGCTTTATCCCGTATCTTATTTCTGGGTATTTGCCGTCGGCAGCTGTAAGTTTGGAGAGCGACTTAGTGGCATTGTCTGTTGCTTTCACTTCTATTGGTATCAGCGATGATGTGTCGCGGATGAAGAAGTCCATTTCTATAGTAGACTTCATATTGCGGTAGAAATACAGATCGTACCCTTGCTTTACAAGCATGTCGCCTACGATATTTTCGTATATTGCTCCTTTGTAAGTGCCATAGTTCTTGTTGACGCGCATGTCTTCCTGTGACTCTTCGTCGAGGGAGGCAACGAGCAGTCCCGTGTCTTTATAGTATAGCTTGTATGATTTTGGATCGTAGTTTCCTTTCAGCGGAAGCGATACCTGTGCGAGACAATAGCATACGTTCACGATGCCGGCATCACGCAGCCATTCCACGGTACCAACGTATTCCCTGTTTCTCGCTCCATGTGCAATCTTGCTGATCTGGAATTTCTTGTTGTCTTGTCCGAGAAATACTGAGATATGGTCGTATATATTCTTGATTTTCCCTTTGTCGAGGCCCTGCGCATATTTCGTGATGTCCTCCTCGTAGTCGAGCAGTAGCTGGCGTTGCATCATTAGCGTCCCGCTGTAGTTGCCGTTGTTTATGAAGCTGTTAACTACGGCAGGCATACCGCCGATGGTCATATATTCTCTGAATATTTCTCCCAAAGTTTCCATCTCCAAATTTGATAGGGGAGTGATGCTGCACATCTTATTGTATAGATGTTCAATGAAGGTGCTGTCGTATCCTTTTGCCCATAGAAACTCTTCGAAGTCCATCGAGTGCATGGTATAGTCCTGTTTGTAGCCTACGCTGTTGGATTCTATCTCACGGTAGTTGATGCCCATCAGCGAACCGGAACAAATCACGTCGAATCTGCCGTCTATGCAGAATGCCTTCAGACTTGTGGCGCATGCAGGGCAGTCTTGTAGCTCATCAAAGAAAATCAATGTTTTCCCAGCTTCAAATTTGAGGCTGGGATCGATAAGGGTTATATTCCTGACGATATCGTCAACTTCGTAGCTGTCATCGAAAATAGCTTTGAACTTTTTCTGCAACACGAAGTTTATAGCAATGACATTCTTATAGTTCTCGGTAGCAAATTTCATGATGGAAGCAGTCTTTCCAATCTGCCTTGCTCCTTTTACTATAAGTGGCATTTTCTTTTTTGTCAGTTTCCAATCCTTCAGGAATTTGTCTATTTTTCTTTGTAATAGTTTCATAATCAATGATTAATGAATGGATGTACGTTGCAAAGATAATGTTTTAATCACAAAATTCCAAGCAAAATTGAAACTTAAATCACAAAATTCCTGGGTTTTTGGATAGCTTTATCACAAAATTCCATGTGTATAAGGCTGTGAAATCACAAAATTCCATGTGTATAAGACTGTAAAATCACAAAATTCCACAGCTTCCAATACTGTATTATCACAAAATTCGGGATAATGAATAGAAAAGCAATTGAATCAACAGTCTTCAAGATAACCCTTGGTAAACATATCGTAGGCAAGGGCTTCAAGTTCCTTGAGCGTCATGTGCTCCACGGCACGTTCTATCTTTCTTATCAGTTCGTCGCGCTTGTAGTCGTTGTCGTCATTGAGACGGTTGGAGAATGTTGTCATGATTTAATGCGTATTGTATATAATATAATGTAATACTTGTTTATATGATGGATGTTGTTCTTGTTTGTTGAGAGTCGTTTCTTCCGTACACTCGTGCCATTATTGCTCCACTGATGTTGTGCCATACGCTGAATACGGCACCAGGGATGGTGGCGAGAGGGAAGGCTGCGAAGTGGAGCGTGGCAAGCGAACTGGCAAGACCGGAATTCTGCATGCCTACCTCAATGGATATAGCCACGCATTTCTTGTGTTCCAGACGAAGTAGTCTGCCGATGCCATAACCAAGAGTCAGTCCACAGATGTTGTGGAGCATGACGACGAGTATCACAAGCTGTCCGCAGGTGAGCAGCTTTTCGGCATTGTGGGCAACGATGATGCCTACGAGCAGCACGATGGTGACAGACGAAAATGCCGGCAGGTAGACTACGGCGCGTTTGGTGAATTTCGGCAGATAGTGCTGGATGAGGAACCCTGCCAGTATAGGCATGATAACCACTTGCACGATGGAGAAGAACATGCTCGGGGCATCCACGTGGACGAATGTTCCTGCCACGAGCCATGTTATGGCTGGTGTGAGCAGTGGAGCAAGTACCGTAGATGTTGCCGTCATGCCCACGGATAGGGCGAGGTCGCCTTTTGCCAGATACGTTATTACGTTGGAAGCCGTTCCTCCGGGACAGCAACCCACGAGTATAACGCCCAGGGCGAGGTCTTCGGGCAGATGGAACAAACGGGTGAGCATCCATGCCGTGAGGGGCATGATGGTGAACTGCGCCATACATCCGATTATTACATCTTTCGGACGACTGAACACAATCTTGAAGTCTGTGGGGTTGAGAGTTAGTCCCATGCCGAACATTACCACTCCCAGCAGCGGGTTAATCCACATCGTGTCGATGCTTGCGAGTGGGGTGGGGAAGATGACCGACAGCACTCCTATAGCGAGCACTATCCATCCCATATTCCCGGCTATAAAATCGCAAATTCGTTTTGTCATAGTTGTTTGCTTTGTTTGCAGATATAAGGTTTCTTGTCTGCGTCTTTATAATGGAAGGTTGAAGCAGTAATGAGGGTAATGGTTGTTTATATACATAAAGCCAACGGAAGCGCATCTTTGTTTTGGTGCGCTTCCGTCGTTATGTGTTCAATAATTTAAGTCCTTTATTTATCCTCAGCGTCGATAGCCTTTATTTTCTGCTTTACAAGCTCGAGGTCATCCTTCAGCTTCTGTACCTTGCGGTTCATCTCGTCGATGAGGCTGTTGCCCTTCTTGCTTGCTGCATTGAGGAAGCCGAGATTGTTCTCGTAGGTCTGTATTTCCTGCTTCATCTGCTCTGCACGGCGCTGTAGTCTGCCACGTTCGTTGTCGAGAGCATCCTCACCACGCTTTGCCACGTTCTTCAAGTTTGTCTTGAAGTTGTTCAGACGACGGCGAGCAGTAGAGATGTTAAGCTCCTTGAAAATCTTGTCGAGCACAGCGTGGTATTCGTTGTAGAGCTTATCCTTCTCTTTGTATGGCACGTGGCCTATGGCGTTGTACTCTTCAGTGAGCTTGCGTACGGTAGCCTGTGTGTCGTCGCCGGCATCTTCGAGCAGAGCCTTGAGTTGTGCAATGATGCCTTGCTTCTTCTCCAGGTTTACATGTTCTTCGTTGCGTGTTCCTGCATTTGCGGCATTGCGTGCCTCAAAGAACTGGTTGCAGGCAGCGAGGAAGTCGTTCCACAGCTGATCACCGTATTTCTTAGGTACCATGCCGATGGTCTTCCATTCCTTCTGTAGTGCGATGAGCTTGTCGCTTGTTGACTTCCAGTCGGTGCTGTCTTTGAGAGCCTGTGCTTTCTCTACGAGTGCTTTCTTTTTCTCTGCGTTTTCAGCAAATTCCTTTTTCAGGTTGGTGAAGAACTCAGACTTTCTTCCGAAAAAGTCATCGCATGCGGCACGGAAGCGTTCGAATATCTTCACGTTCATCTTCTGTGGTGCGAAGCCGATGGTCTTCCATTCCGTCTGAATCTCGATAATCTGCTTTGTATGGTTCTCCCAGTCGGCAGAGTTCTTGTTTTCCTCTTTGGCTATAGCTTCCACTTTTTCGCATAGTGCAGTCTTCTTGTTGAGGTTCTCCTCTTCTTGTGTACGGATATCTTCGAAGTGCTGCTGGTGCTTTTTGTTTATCACCGTAGATGCAGCCTTGAAGCGAGCCCAGATGCTTTCGCGGAGTTCCTTTGCTACAGGTCCGCTCTCGCGGTATTCGTTGTGCAGCTCCTGCAACTGATGGAAAGCACTTATTACGTCCTCTTCGTCAGCGAGTTTTTCTGCTGCCTCGCAGAGTTTTGTCTTTATTTCGAGATTCTTCTTGAAGTCGTATTCGCGGGCTTCGCTGTTTAGCTTCAGCAGGTCGTAGAACTGCTCTACATAGAGCTGATAGTTGCGCCAAAGCTCGTTTGCGTTTTCTGCCGGTACGGCTTTGATGTCTTTCCATTCCTGCTGCAGCTGCTTGAATTCCTGATAAGACTTGTTTGCCTCTTCCGGTGATGTTGCCATCGCCTTGATCTTCTCGATGATGTCGAGTTTCTTCTTGAGGTTTTCCTGTTTCAGTTTTTCCTGTTCTTCAAACTGCTTGGCTCTTCTTTCCTTGATTATTGCCATTTCAGCTTTGAAAGCATCTTCGTCGGCGTCTGGCTGCACCTGGTATGCTGCAGGATCGCCTCCGTTGTCGAGATAAGCCTTCATTTCGGCTTCTCTCTCTGCAAAGTGGAGCTTGTAGAAGATTGTCTTGAGATACTCAACCTCGTCCTTCTGCGGCACTTCTTCGGCATGAGCTATCTCTTTGATTCTTTCCACTACTTCAGCCTTGCTTTTGTATATTTTCTTAGGCTCTGCCTTTTCTTCAGCTGGTGTAGCTGTAGTATCGGCAGCGGCTTCTGTTGTTTCTACTTTCTCCTGTGCTTCTGCGTTATCTGCTGCAGCCTGTGTAGGAGTTACTTCTGCATTCTTCTCGTTTTCGAGTTCGAGAGATTTTTCTTGAGAGTCCATTACTTCACGTTTTTAGATTGTGATAGGTGTATTTCAATAATTCCTTGTGTCGTGTGCGGTAGAGAACCTTGTTCTCCGCCGTTCCCCGTTATGAGGGATAATAGCGACACTAATGAATTGCAAACTTACGTAAAAAGATTGTAAAATCCTAATTAATGTATTAATTTTTAATGATTTCTTGCCAAATAAGCCTTTCTGCGGCATCAGATAAGTCTTTTGTGACGGAATATCCACCACGAAACTCCCGATATCATAACAGATACAACGATGGCGATGAGGAATCCGAACTTGTTGTCTTCCATGCCGTTTATGAGGTTCATTCCAAGGAGGCTGGCGATGAGCGTTGGGAACATCAGGATGATGCTGACTGAGGTGAGCGTACGCATCACGGTGTTCATATTGTTGTTGATGATGCTCGAGTATGTGTCCATCGTTGATTCCAGAATGTCGGAATAGATGCTTGTGGTCTCCCTCGCCTGACTCATCTCGATGTTTACGTCCTCGATGAGGTCGGCGTCAAGTTCGTCCACCTGCAGTTTGAACTTCAGTTTGGCAAGCAGGTTCTCGTTGCCACGGATGGATGTCTGGAAGTAAGTAAGCGAGTCCTGCAGGCGTGATAGTCCGATGAGCGACTCGTTGTTCACCTCTCGGTCGAGGTTTCGCTTGGCTTTCTCTATCAGACTGTTTATCTGCTTCAACCTTTTCAGATACCAAACGGCAGATGAGAGGAAGAGACGGAAAATCATGTCAACATAGTCGGTGAATCCTTCTCCCCGCTTCTGCTGGTAGCTAACGAAGTCAATCATCACGTTGGTCTCGTAGAAACATACGGTGATGGTCACGTCTCTCTTGTGTATGATGCCGAGCGGCACGGTGGTGTATGGTGTACGGGAGCGTATTTCCTTTACATAAGGTATACGCAAGATGATAAGCATCCATCCGTCGTCGTACTCGTATCGGGCACGCTCGTCGGTATCGCTGATGTCTGAAAGAAAATAATCGGGTATTTTGTACTCGTCGACCAGCATTTGCTGATCTTCCTCACTCGGACACGTTACTTGTATCCAGCAGTTAGGCTCCCATTCCTTTATGGCTTTTAGTCCGCCGTTAGTATTCCAGTATGTTCTCATTTTGATTAGTCCTCCACTTGGTAAACGTTCAAGCACAGGACAGTCAAGCTGAGAGAGCCATGTCTTCCCTGCGCCTACAAGTTAGTATTTTCCGCGTGATAATCGTCCATAATTTGTTTGAAATTGATTAAATCGTGTGCAAAGGTAATGTAATTCGAATAGAAAACAAAACAATTTCAACTTGTTTTTTATTCTTGTAATATAGTTTCTTTTCTTTTTATCATGTTTTACATTCGTGTTTCAGCTAAAAAAGATTCATCCGATATTTGAGTTATAATGCTTATTCTGAGTCAAAAATTCGGCTCATCCGATATTTGGAGTGATGTAAACAGGAGATTGTTTGAAACTATAGTTACAATATCACGTGTACAACTATTTCTTAGCCAGTAGACTTTATCCAACATATCATAAGCCTATCAAACTCTCTCAA
>OQWM01001883.1_pt1 | contig 14361 bp, 14 predicted proteins | sample 1691531 | NCBI WGS metagenome assembly OQWM01 (sample SAMN03418257, study PRJEB22391) | human gut metagenome | biome: human-gut; feature: organic feature; material: feces | host: Homo sapiens | place: Tanzania | collected 2013-01
CTACGGCATCCGCGTCTCCGAGCTGGGCGACTACTCCATGGAGTATGACCTGAAGACTCCGGAGCAGCAGGCAGAAGTCTGCAACGTAGTTCGCTTCGCGATCGACCGCAGCCGTCTGACCAAGGAGCACCTCGACTACGTTATCGCAGCTGTTAAGGCTCTGTACGAGGACCGCGAGAATATCCCGAATATGCGTATCGTTTGGGGCCACAACCTGCCGATGCGTCACTTCCACGCATTCCTGGAGCCGTACCCGAACGAGGAGAAGTAATTTCATCCGTTCTCACGGCATAGCATAAAAAGAGAGAGGCACCGTGACCTTCGCGGCGCGGTGCCTTTTCCGGAACAATACGGACGTAACCTGCGCCGCGCGGAAAGAGCGCAGGACTCATGCACAATAGATACTGACTCGCAGAGGGGTTCTGTGAGAAAGACAAGACCGGCAGCGTCCGCGGAAAACTAAACAGTTTCTGCGGACGCTGCTTTTTTCTTTCAGCATCAGCAAAATACTTTACGCAATGACCCGGTATGTTCGAGATTTAGAGAACAGTTACACAAAAGAGGGGTGTAAAATATGAGTAAAGATACGAACACGGTAGAAAAACGAGATGGCTTCCAAAGTAAATGGGGATTTATTTTAGCTTGTATCGGTTCTGCCGTCGGCATGGGCAATATCTGGCGTTTCCCGATCATGGTTCAGCAATACGGAGGCATGACCTTCCTGCTGCCGTATTTCCTTTTCGTTATCCTGATCGGCGCTTCCGGTGTTATTGAAGAGTTCGCGCTCGGCCGCCGCGCAAAGGCAGGCCCGGTAGGCGCGTTCGGCATGTGCACCAAGGAGCGAACCGGCAGCGACAAGGCTGGCAAGGCCCTCGGCGCTATCCCGATCATCGGCGCGCTGATGCTCGCGATCGGCTACACGGTCGTTCTCGGCTGGATCTTCAAGTATGCATTTCTGTCGATCACCGGCGGCCTGTACAGCCTCGGCACCGACATGGGCGCGATCGGCGGTACGTTCGGCGTGACCGCACCGGAGGCTGAGACCCTCGGCGAAGCCCTCAAGGCAATGGCGTCGGCCGGCTTCTTCGGCATCGGCAACGGCGTATGGCAGATCATCGCTCTGGTCGTTTCCCTCGCAATCATGGTAATGGGCATCGCAGGCGGCATTGAGAAGGCAAACAAGATCATGATGCCGGTTCTGTTCGGCCTGTTCCTCGTACTGGCAGTCTACATCGCGACCCTCCCGGGCGCACAGGAAGGCTACAAGTACATCCTGAAGATCAATCCGGCCGGTCTTGCAGACCCGAAGGTATGGGTATTTGCATTCGGCCAGGCGTTCTTCTCCCTGTCTGTTGCAGGCAACGGCTCGGTTATTTACGGTTCCTATCTGCCGGAAGGCGAGGATATCCCGGGCTCCGCTCGCAACGTAGCAATCTTCGACACCATCGCAGCGCTGCTCGCAGCACTCGTTATCGTTCCGTCGATGGCAGCGGTTCTCGGCGCTGGCATCAGCGAAGTTCGTGGCGGCCCTGGCCTGATGTTCGTTTACCTCGTAAACGTATTCAACGCAATGCCCGGCGGCCGTATCATCGGCGTAGTATTCTTCATCTGCGTTCTGTTCGCAGGCGTTTCCTCGATCGTCAACCTGTATGAGGCTCCGATCGCGTTCCTGCAGGAGCAGTTCAAGTTTAAGCGCGCAGCAGCCGTTGGCACCATCGGCGTCATCGGCCTGATCGTTTCGATCTCCATTCAGCCGTGGACCTCTCAGTGGATGGACGTTGTATCCATTTACATCTGCCCGCTGGGCGCAGCTCTCGCAGGCATCATGTTCTTCTGGGTACTCAGCAAGAAGTCCGCTCTCGAGGAAGTCAACAACGGCGCAAAGAAGCCGATCGGCCCGTGGTTCTACTTCCTTGGCAAGTACATCTACATTCCGTTCGCAATCGCAGCGCTGGTACTTGGCATCAAGTACGGCGGTATCGGCTGATACACAACAACACGACACCTCCTACCTGCCCCTTTCAGTAAGCGGAATATCCTGCCCGGATCCTTCCGCAAGTCTCCGGCAAAGCCCCCTTTCTATCGTGGAAGGGGGATTTTGCTTTATCTGTCGAAAAGCTGGCGCTTTTCCGACAAGATGTGTTCTGACGGCGGCGCACCGCCGCAGAACACGGACGTCCGAAAGTTCCCGTTCGTAAACTTTCTCCCTCTCGGAGTATAAAAAGTCAGGTACACAAGGTGAATTGCCGCGTAGCGGCAAGAGAGGGTGGCCTGGGCCGCGCCCCGACTTTTTATGAACCTGCTGCGCAGGTTCTATTTTATGCGCGCTGCCGCGCGGGGGACAAAGACGAAAAACGGCTGGTTTTTTGAGGAATTGTTGGAAAACGGGGGAGAGACGGCGAAATGTATTGACGAAAAAGGATAAAAACGGTATCATATATTGTGTGCCGCAGGGAAAAACTGCGAGTAAAAAAGAGGAGTAGTAAACATTATGGGGAAAATTTTTAAAAGTCTGCCGTTCAAGCTGCTGCTTGGCGTGATCGTCGGCATTCTGCTCGGTCTCGTGGCGAACGAGGCGGTCATGAATGTCGTCGTTACCATCAAGCAGGTGCTCGGCCAGATCATCACCTTCTGCGTGCCGCTGATCGTCATCGGCTTCATCGCGCCGTCCATCACCAAGCTCGGCCACAACGCTTCGCGCATGCTGGTCGTAGCGCTCGTTCTGGCGTACTGTTCGTCGGTCGGCGCGGCGCTCGTTTCCGCTGCGGCAGGCTATGCCATCATTCCGCACCTGTCCATCGTTTCGCAGGTCGAGGGTCTGAAGGAGCTGCCCGAGGTGCTGTTCCAGCTCGAGATCCCGGCGATCATGAACGTCATGAGCGCGCTCGCGCTGTCGCTGATGGTCGGTCTCGCGATCACCTGGACCAAATCCAAGCGCCTGGAGGCGCTGCTCGACGAGATCCAGAACGTCGTTCTGGCCATTGTCTCTAAGATCATCATCCCGCTGCTGCCGTTCTTCATCGCCTCCACCTTCTGCGGTCTGGCGTATGAGGGCACGATCACCAAGCAGTTCCCGGTGTTCCTCAAGGTCATCGTGATCGTCATGATCGGTCACTATCTGTGGATGCTGCTGCTGTACGCGCTCGCCGGCGCATACTCGGGCAAAAACCCGATCGAGGTCGTGCGGCACTACGGCCCGGCATACATCACCGCGGTCGGCACGATGTCCTCTGCGGCGACGCTTGCCGTCGCGCTGCGCTGCGCGAAGAAGTCCACTGTCCTGCGCAGGGACATGGTCGACTTCGGCATCCCGCTGTTCGCGAACATCCATCTGTGCGGCTCGGTCCTGACCGAGGTGTTCTTCGTCATGACGGTCTCGCAGATCCTTTACGGCAAGATCCCGTCGGTCGGCACGATGGTCCTGTTCTGCATGCTGCTCGGCATTTTCGCCATCGGCGCGCCCGGCGTTCCGGGCGGCACGGTCATGGCGTCGCTCGGCCTCATCACCGGCATCCTGCTGTTTGACGGCACGGGCACCGCGCTCATGCTGACCATCTTCGCGCTTCAGGACAGCTTCGGCACCGCCTGCAACGTCACCGGCGACGGCGCGCTGACGCTCATCCTCACCGGCTACGCGGATCGTCACAAGATCGCCGTGGCCGAAAGCACGGCCGAGGAATAAGGCTGTTTCAAATTTCAAATGTCCGCCTGCTGTACAGGCGGACATTTTTGTTATGTTCCCGTTAAGATTTCTTGTGGGAAGTCACAAAAAAATTGAAACTATTTTATTACAAATGACGCTTGTAATTTGCTTCATATGAATCAATACTATAGTTAAGCAAAGGGTAGAACAACCAGGCACTTTTTTATTTTTCAGTATTTCGTGCACGTGCACGAATTGTGAAAAAGCGGAACGGCTCTGCACTTGGCATATTTTTAGCATTGTTTCGTGCACGTGCACGAAACGAAAAATGTTAAAATTGAGGCGACTTTGCAAAATGAATTTTGTTTGCCTCGGGAATGTGTGCGGGTTTATAATAAAATCATGTCAAACCCTACACTAAAAATGTTCGAAAGGCTGATAAGACGACAAAAATGACAAACTTGGAATTGATCGCAAAGCTCGCAGGCGTGTCACGCGGCACAGTAGACCGCGTGCTCCACAATCGTGGTCAGGTCAGACCGGAGACCGAAGAAAAGGTTCGGGCGGTCATGCAGGAGCTGGATTTCCAGCCGAATGCGCTCGGACGGGCCTTCTACCTGTCACGAAAGAAAAACAAGATCGGTATTCTGGTCGCGTTCCGCGAACCGGATTTCCAGAAGCAGGTCATGCAGGGTGTGAACGAAGGCGTCGTTTACGCACAGCAGCATGGCGTGGAGGTGCTGATCGAATACGCGCATCCCGATGATACGGAGGGCTACCTCGCCTCGCTCCGGCGGCTGCTGGACGGAGGCGTTCGCGGACTCGCCATTCGAGGCGTCCTCTCCGACGAGATCGACCGGTGCCTCCGGGAGATTTCGCGGGAGCAGATGCAGATCGTTGTCTACAACGAGGACATCCGCGACAAAGGTCTGCGCGACTGCTTCGTCGGGCAGGACTCCTGCCGGGCAGGCGCCTGCGCCGCCTGTCTGATGGAACAGATCGCGGGGCCGGGCGGCGAGATGCTGCTCGTGGGCGTTGACGCCCGGCACGTTTCGAGCGAGGAACGCCTGAATGGATTTGCGGAGTACTTCCGCGAACGAGGTACCGACGTATCTCATGTGATCTACGGCAAGGGCAGCCACGAGCTGACTTACCGGCAGACGCGCGACATGATCGCCGCGAGAGAGCACATCTCGGGCATCTTCGTCAGCGGCGCCGGTCTCAGCGGCGCGGCGCACGCCGTCGATGACGCCGGACTGACCGGCAGGATCAAAGTAGTAGGTTTTGACATAACCGAGTCCAATATGAGTTTTCTGAAAAAGGGCACCGTGCAGTTCCTCATCGATCAGGGACCGTACATGCAGGGCTACCGCTCTGTGCAGCTGCTCACGGAAGCGATCTTCCGCGACGCGCCCGTAGAGACCTCGTTCGTGGACACCGGCATTCAAATCAAAAATCCGTACAACTGCTGAGCAATCGCCCGGCAGGAGTCAAAACCGCACTGCTCTATAAGGCGAAGGAACCGGAAAACGGTCCGCGCCGCGCGTCGAGATGATACCCCTCGGCTGCGCGGCCGGCTCTCCGGCCCTTCGCAGCATGGAACGGTGCGGTTTTTCATACGGATTATTGAGATAACGTCCGTTCCGTATCTGCGGTGAACGGTGCGGGCAAAAAATTCTCACTTCACCTGAGGGGTGTGGTTGAAAGGAGAAAAGTCTATGAAAAAAATTATCCGCAGCACGAATGACCTCCTGCTGGCAGTGCTGATGGGCGGCCTGTCCATCTTTCTGCTGCTGAGCAAGAAAATCATCACCGGCGTGGAGAACGGTCTGGGCGGCATGTGGGCGCAGGCAAGCACCTACATCCATCTGCTTGCAGGCATCCTGCTGGCCATGGCCATTCTTCAGCTCATCTACGCGATCGACTTCCGAGGCGCCGCAGAGCATAAAAAGCTGTGCATTCCGGTGTCGAGGGAAATTGTGATCACCGCTGCGGCACTGGTGCTGTATGCGCTGCTGCTGCCCGTGCTCACCTTCTTCCCCTGCACGCTCGCGCTGAACATCGTGCTCTGTGCGACGTTCGCACGCAAGGAGAACGAGGGCAATGAGGAAGCGGAGGCCAAAAAGATGAGCAGGAAGCAGTTCGGCGTCATCGTGCTCTACTCGGTCATTCTGACCGTCGTCCTCTGGCTGCTGTTCACGCAGATCCTCAAATGCGTACTCCCCTGATACCCGGCAAAAAAGAAGAAAGAAATCAGTTTGAATTGGACAAAGGAGGAAAAACGATGGATTACAGAAGATTTGGCGACACGCTGCTCGTCCGCATCGACCGCGGCGAGGAAATCCTCGAGCAGGTCAAGACGGTCGCGCTCAAGGAAAACATTCAGCTTGCGAGCGTGCAGGCGCTCGGTGCGCTCGGCAGCTTTACTGTCGGCGTGTACAAGGTCGATGAGAAGAAGTATTACGCCAATTCGTTCGAGGGCAGCTTTGAAATCGTCTCGCTGACCGGCACGATCGACACGATGAACGGCGAATTTTACACCCATCTGCATCTGAGCGCCGGAAACGACAGGGGCGAGGTGTTCGGCGGTCATCTGAACCGTGCGGAGGTCAGCGCGACCTGCGAGATGGTCATCCGTCTGATCGACGGCAGAATCGACCGTCAGTACGACGAAGTGACCGGACTGAACCTGTTTAAGTTCCTGTAACAGCCTGATATGATAAAAAACCTCCCGTTTTTCGTGAAACGGGAGGTTGAGACTGTCGAAAAACTTCGTTTTTCCGACAATCTGTGTTTTGACTTCGCAAAACACGGACGTCCGAAAGTTCCCATGCGGAAACTTTCTCCCTCTTAAAGCAACAAAACCGAGGTACACGCCCCCGGTTTTGATATATTTGCTTCGCAAATATTATTTCATGCGCGCTGCCGCGCGGCAGCGTCTGCATCGTGAGAACGGACTTTATCGACAAACTGAACCTCCCGTTTTTCGTGAAACGGGAGGTTTTCTGCTGTCTGGATCTTATTTTTCAGCGAGCTCTGCTTTGACTTTCTGAGCGACCTTGCGGTATTCCGGGCAGGCGAGGCCGTATTTGTCGGCCAGACGGACGACCTGAAAGATGAGGCCGTCGACCTCGGAGTTTTTTCCGGCTTCCATGTCGCGCTGCATCGAGGTGGATGCGGACTCGGCGAGATCGTCGAGAATTTTCAGATGGGACTGCATGAGCGGCGCATCCGGCTTGTCATCCAGCTCGATGCCCATCGCGCGCGCAAGCTCGAGGATTTCACCGACGAGGCGGACGAAGCACTCGCGGATTTCGCCCGGCTTCTGCATCGCGCCGGCCTTCACGTGATAATACTGGCCGCAGGCCGCCATGGGGGAGACGTGCGAGAACTTGAGCAGGGTGTCCTTCTCGACAAAGGGGGAGTAAAGCGTGTCGATACCGGCGGCGGTGAGGTCGGCGGCGACCTGACAGAGCACCGGATTGTCCGTGCGGGGGTCTGCTCGTGACCGACGGCTGCATCTACATCTCGTCCAATCTCGTCGCTCCCGGCGTGATCCAGCGTCACGGCTCGATCTTCCGCGTGATCTTCGGCACGCCCGACCACCCTGCGCCTTCGCGGCGAGGAAGCCGTCCATGTCGAAGGCCTTCACCGGAACGGTCCAGGTTGCGCCGTCGCTCTGCTCGAAGCGCAGGCCTTTTTCCTGCATGGCGGCGAGATGCGCACCGCGCGCGATGAGCGTTACATCCGCACCGTTTTTTGCCAGAAAAGCACCGAGCGGAGCGCCTGTTCCGCCCGCGCCGATGATCATATAGCGAAGAGTCATATTCTTTCCTCCTTGAAGCTCTTTGTGCAATAATTATACCATAAAATGCTTGAAAATGCAACGACAGACCGCGTATTCACCGGAGAAAAGTTCGGAAATGATGCACGGAATGCACGGCGGAAAATTCCCGTTCCGCCCTTTTCTTTTTGGCAGCTGCGTGGTAAAATACTATCAGCCGAAAACGGCGGAGGAGGGCTTGCTTTTGAAATGGCTTCAGCATTTGCGCACGGTGCAGCATCACCGGTTTCTGGTCCTGCGGCACTGCTGGCGCGTCGGCCTGTACCGTCAGGGGCTCACGCATGACCTGAGCAAATTCAGTCCGGTCGAGTTTGCCGCGGGGGCACGGTATTATCAGGGAAACCGCAGTCCGAACGAGATCGAGCGGCGCGAAAAGGGATACAGCGCCGCGTGGCTGCATCACAAGGGCCGCAACCGTCATCATCTGGAATACTGGATCGACTATGCGGCGGACGGCTCGGGTATGTGCGGCATGAAAATGCCGCTGAAATACGTGCTGGAAATGTTCTGCGACCGCGTGGCCGCAAGCAAGACCTATCGAGGCGCGGCCTACCGCGACAGCGACCCCTATGACTATTACGCGCGGTCGGTCGATCACTACATCATTCATCCTGAAACCGCGCAAACGCTCGAGTATCTGCTGCGCGTCCTGCGCGACGAGGGCGAGGACAGGGCGTTCGCGGAGGCGCGGAGAATGCTCCGGGAGCAAAAGAAAAACAGATGAAAAGAGCCGTTTTCATGAGGAAAACGGCTCGCAGTTTGCCGAAAGCGCCAGCTTTTCGACAGCAAAGCCGCCCGGCAGAATCGAATGCCGGGCGGCTGTGTTTTTTACTCGATCGGGATGGAAATGTCGCCGATGGTGACGGAAGCGATGTCATCCAGCGGGATAACGGTATCAAACGTGCCTTGACGGGTGCAGACGGTCTTGCCGTCATGCGGGTCCATGCTGCCGCCGCAGTCCGAGAAGTCGAGCACCGTGCCGTCGGTCTTGGTCACCAGCAGCTTCGCAGCGTAGGTCTCCCATGTGCTGCTCACGCCGGCCGGTTCGCGGCCGTTCTCCTGCGGAATCTCTTCGCCGTTCTCGTCGTACAGCGTGTCGAACGTCGCCTCGCCGTCCACCGTGTACACCACATGGTAGCCGATGGGCGAGAGAACGATGGTATCGACAGTTGCGCTCCGTCCGTTCACATCGATGCTCTGACCGGCAGGCAGCTCAACCGCGCTGTTCCCGGCCTCCAGCTGAAACTTGAGGCGCCATGCGCCCTTGGCGATAGTTGTCGGCTCACCGTTTTCACTGTTCAGCACGCACAGGTCGCCGAGCGTGATCTTAACCGTGCCGCCGGTCTGCACCGCATCGTTGTACGACATGGTTTCGACATACTGGATGGCGTTGTCGCTCGGATTTTCGTCATAGAAGTAGCTGCTGCCGGTCGCGCCGTCCACGCCGCGTCCGATGGTGCTGTCCGAACGCTTCCAGTACAGGTCGTACAGGCCGGTATCCGGATTTTTCGTGCAGTCGAATGCCGAACCGTCCTCCTTTTCCAGCGTGTAGGAGATAAGGTAATTATATCCGTCGAACAGAATCGCATCCGCGGTGACAGTTACGCCGTTCGAGGTATCGCTCGCGCCGATGGGGCGGCCGATCTGGTCGATGATCTCGGTGTCCGCCGTCGGGCCGAACACACCGGCAAAGACCTCGCTCGCTGATTTCAGCACGCCGGACGCGCCTGCGCCGATGCTGAGCACGAGCGCCGCCGGCCCGAAAAATACCGCGAAGCGGTGTACCTGTACTACTACGAAGGCTATTCCGTGCGCGAGGTCGCCACCCTGCTCGGCAGGAGCGAAGCCGCGGTCTCCGCCCATCTCAGCCGGTGAGCGGCGCGGAGCGCATCCTTGCAGGCGTTCGCCGCCGTGCGGAGAATCCAGGCCTTTTCGTGCTCGGGCGAGTCAAAGACCATGCCGCCGGTCAGCAGCTTGAGGAAAACGGTCTGACAGATGTCCTCTGCGTCCTGCGTGGATTTCAGATAGGTGTAGGACAGACGCAGGATCATGTCGGAATAGGTCTGCACCAGACGTTCCGCCTCCGTCCTGTCGATTGGTTTCATTTAAGGGTTCAGCTCCTTTCAGCAACGTTGCTTTCACCTGTAATACGAATGAGGGGCGCGATTTCTGACAGTTATTTTCGTTGACTTTTGATTTTTCGGACGGTATAATTACAGCGTAAACGAGTAGCACAACTGCGTAAATCCAGTTTTCGTGCGGCTCGTTTTATTTTTTTGTTTTTTGAGCGTGCAGCATTCCGCGTAAGTCCGGCTTTCGGGGAGCAGCACGCTCTTTTTGCGCATAAAAGAAGGAGGAATTCATAAAAAATGACGGAAAACAACAGAATGAAGGAAATGCCGGTAAACCGGCTGATGATGCGGATGGGGCTGCCGATGATCCTGTCCATGGCGCTTCAGGCGGTGTACAACATCGTGGACAGCGCGTTCGTCGGAAATATGCGCGAGGGAGGCGAGGCGGCGCTCAACGCGATGACGCTGGCCTTTCCGGTGCAGATGCTCATGGTGGCGCTCGCCATCGGAACGGGCGTTGGCGTGAACGCGCTGCTCGCGCGCACGCTCGGGCAGGGAAACCGCGAAAAGGCGGCGAAAGTCGCCGGGAACGGTCTGTTCCTCGGCGCGGTCATTTATCTCATCTGTCTGCTGTTCGGTCTGGCGGGGGCAGGGGCGTACATCGCGTCGCAGACAGCGGACGCGCAGGTCATCGGCATGACGCACGACTACCTGTTCATCTGCTGCACATTCTCGTTCGGCGTTGTCTTTTTCTCGCTGTTCGAGAAGCTGCTCCAGGCAACGGGGCGTTCACTGTACTCGACCATCGGCCAGATCACGGGCGCGGTCATCAATATCGTGCTCGACCCGGTTATGATCTACGGTCTCGGTCCGGTGCCGGAGCTGGGCGTCAGGGGAGCGGCGTGGGCGACCGTCATCGGTCAGATCGCGTCGGCGGTGCTGCTTTTCGTGCTCCATCTGCGCCTCAACCGCGAGTTTGACCGCGGCATCCGACAGCTGAAGCCGGAGACCGCAGTTATCCGGGATATTTACACCATCGGCCTGCCGGCGATCATCGCGCAGGCGCTCATGTCGGTCATGGTGTATGCGATGAATCTGATTTTGAAATTCGATGCCGCCGCCCAGACCGCCTACGGCCTGTTCTACAAGGTGCAGCAGTTCGTGCTGTTCCTCGCGTTCGGCCTGCGCGACGCGATCACGCCGATCGTCGCCTACGGCTGCGGCATGGGCAGCCGGAAGCGCGTCGAGGACGGCATCAGATACGGTCTGCTCTACACGGCGGTGCTCATGGCGGCCGGATTTGCGCTGACCGAGCTGTTCCCGGGCGCGTTCGCCTCGCTGTTCAATGCGGGTCAGTCGAGGGCGTATTTTATCGGCGCGATGCGCGTGATCTCGCTCAGCTTTGTGTTCGCCGGTATCAACATAGCGCTTCAGGGCGTTTATCAGGCGCTCGGCGGCGGCATGGAGTCGCTCGTGCTCTCGCTGCTGCGTCAGCTCGTCATCGTCCTGCCGCTCGCGTATGCGTTCTCTCTGGCGGTGCGCAGCGGCTTGGCCAGTGTTTCGCTCATCTGGTGGGCGATCCCGAGCTGGCCGATCACGTCCAGATACTGAATATGACATTCACGGCAGGCTGCGTATAATGATTACCGAAGATAATTATCAAAGGTAATCACTGGAGGGACATACATGACCATTGCGATGATAAAATCGCTGCTCGATGCGTGCTATCAGGCCAAGCGCATCCGCGACCTGCTGCCGCCGCTGCCGAAGGGTGTCGCGCCGGCATATATTCAGTATCTGGACGTGATCGGCCAGCTCGAACGGCAGGGCGTGCGCGTCAGGGTCTCCGATATCGGAGACACACTCGACATCCCGCGCCCGGGCGTGACGCGGACGGTCAAGGAGATGGAGGCGAAGGGCTATCTGCGCAAGACCGCCTCCGAGGAGGACGGCCGCGTGACCTACATCACCGCGACCGAAGCGGGAAAGTTGCTCTCGCAGCGGTACAACGAGCACTATTTTTCCCTGCTCGCGCCGCAGCTCGCGGATATTTCGGACGAGGACGCGGCGTGCACCGTCCGCACCATCGAGAGGATGCACCGCGTGATGAGCGAGAGGAGGGGACGCATCGATGAGTAACACAGCAGACTTTACGCAGGGCAGCATTCTGAAAAAGCTGTGCCGGTTCATGCTGCCGGTGCTCGGCGCACTGATCTTACAGGCGGCCTACGGCGCGGTCGACCTGCTCGTTGTCGGACGCTTCGGTTCGACCTCGGGTCTGTCGGCGGTCTCGACCGGCAGTCAGGTGCTCAATCTCGTGACATTCGTCGTGACGCAGCTTGCGATGGGCGTTACCGTGCTGATCGCGCGGTATATCGGCGAAAAACGCGAAAAGGAGATCGGCGCGGTGCTCGGCGGCGCGGCCGTCGTGTTCACCATTCTCGCAGGCTGCCTGTTCGTGCTGCTCGTGCTGTTCGCACGGCCGATCTCGGTGCTCATGCAGGCACCGCAGGAGGCGCTCGCGCTCACGGCAAGCTATGTGCGCATCTGCGGCTGCGGCATCCTGTTCATCGTCGCGTACAACGTGCTCTCGGCGGTGTTCCGCGGTCTGGGCGACAGCCGTTCGCCGCTGCTGTTCGTGCTCGTGGCCTGCCTGGTCAATGTCGCAGGCGATCTGGTGCTCGTGGCCGGTCTGCATCTGGATGCGGCCGGTGCGGCGCTCGCGACCGTGCTCGCGCAGGCGGTCAGCGTCGTATGCGCGCTCGCCATCCTGCGCCGCAAAAAGCTGCCGTTTACGTTCCGAAAGAGCGATGTGCGGCTCAATGAGCAGTGCAGACGCTTTCTCACGATCGGTCTGCCGCTCGCTTTGCAGGAATTTCTGACGCAGCTCTCCTTCCTCGCGCTCTGCGCATTCGTCAACCGTCTGGGGCTTGCGGCCTCGTCCGGCTACGGCGTCGCGAGCAAGATCGTCAGCTTCGTCATGCTCGTGCCGAGTGCGCTGATGCAGTCGATGGCGTCGTTCGTCGCGCAGAATATCGGCGCCGGCAACGTGAAGCGTGCGAAAAAGTCCATGTTTACCGGCATCGCGGTGGGCGTGGCGTTCGGCATCGTGATGTTCGCGCTCGTGCTGCGGAAGGGCGACGTTCTGGCCGGTCTGTTTTCGACCGATGCGGAGGTCGTGCGCAGGGGCTTTGAATATCTGCGCGGCTTCGCGCCCGAGACCATCGTGACCGCCGTTCTGTTCAGCATGGTCGGCTATTTCAACGGCAGCAATCAGACGCTGTGGGTCATGATACAGGGTCTCATCCAGACGCTGCTCGTCCGCCTTCCCCTTGCATATTACATGAGTATCCAGCCGAATGCAAGTCTGACGAAGATCGGCATATCGGCGCCGGTCGCAACCGTGGTCGGCATTGTGCTGAACATCGGATGCTTTCTCTATCTGAACCGGAGGGATGCAGCAAAACGAGGCGCGGAATAAACGGCTTTTACCGTTCTGCCGGTCTCTGCCCGCTCAAAAAATTACGAAACGCAAAAGCCACCCTCGCGGGTGGCTTTTGCTCAGTTTGTCGATAAAGCTTATTTTCATGCAGGAACGGCAGCCGCGCGGCAGCGCGCATTGAATAGCGTTTGCGGTGCAAACGCATCAAAACCGGGGGCGTGTACCTCGGTTTTGATACTTTAAGAGGGAGAAAGTTTCCGTATGGGAACTTTCGGACGTCCGTGTTTTGCGAAGTCAAAACACAGATTGTCGGAAAAACGAAGTTTTTCGACAGTCTCAAGCCACCCTCGCGGGTGGCTTTTTGCTGTTTCAGATAATATAGTCATACTCGTCCGGGTTGGTGTGGATGAGGTCGGCGATCGTGATGTTGTCGAGGTAGTCGTTGATGACCTTGTCCAGACCCTTCCAGAGCGTCAGCGTGCGGCATTCGGATGCGTGCTCGCAGACCTTGGCGCCCGGCTCCAGACAGGCGACTGGCGCCATCGAGTCCTCGGTCAGCCGCAGAATGCTTCCGACGGTGTATTCCTCGGGCGAGCGGGTGAGACGGTAGCCGCCGCCCTTGCCGCGCAGACCGGTCAGCAGTCTGGCGCGGACGAGCAGCTTGATGATGCTTTCCAGATATTTTTCCGAGATGCCCTGCCGCTCTGCGATGAGCTTGAGGGGGGTATAGCCGTCCGTTGGATGCTCCGCAAGGTCGATCATGACGCGCAGCGCATAGCGGCCCTTGGTTGAGACCAGCATACTTTCTTTTCCTCCTTCATTCGATAAACCTATTATACGACACGGGAAATAGGAAAATCAACGAAAAAATTTTCCTAAAACCTATTGACAATATAGGAATAGTAGGATATAATTCAGATAAACCTACAGGAAAGGTTGGTATAGAAATGCGATACCAGATGACCTTCCGATGTCCGCGATGTTGACCATGGCAGACACGGAATACAGTTTATCATATAAAAAATAACGACGAGATATATCGGGAGGAAATTATCATGAGCAAGATTTACACATCCGCAGACCAGCTGATCGGCCACACTCCGCTTCTGGAGCTGGTGCATATCGAGAAGGAGGAGAACCTCGAAGCAAAGATTCTGGCGAAGCTCGAGTACTTCAATCCGGCCGGCAGCGTCAAGGACCGCATCGCAAAGGCAATGATCGACGACGCAGAGGCAAAGGGCCTGCTCAAGCCGGGTTCGGTCATCATCGAGCCGACCTCCGGCAACACCGGCATCGGTCTGGCGAGCGTTGCAGCCGCACGCGGCTACCGCATCATCATCGTAATGCCGGAGACCATGAG
>OQWM01001884.1_pt1 | contig 14358 bp, 6 predicted proteins | sample 1691531 | NCBI WGS metagenome assembly OQWM01 (sample SAMN03418257, study PRJEB22391) | human gut metagenome | biome: human-gut; feature: organic feature; material: feces | host: Homo sapiens | place: Tanzania | collected 2013-01
GTGAGGCATCGGGTACTCAATTAGAAGAGGCTTGCCAAAAGGTGCAATTTTATGAACGCAAATTGCAATTCGATAAACAACGGTAAGCTTTTGCATATTTATATAGCATGGAAATTTCGAACTCATTTAGCCAATCTCTTAACGATTCACAGCTCGAAGCCGTCACTTATTGTGATGGCCCTTCGTTGGTTATAGCTGGTGCAGGATCGGGTAAGACACGTGTGCTAACTTATAAAATAGCCTACCTCCTTGAAAATGGTTTTCAACCTTGGAGCATTCTTTCGTTGACGTTTACAAACAAGGCGGCTCGCGAAATGAATAACCGTATCTCTGAGATTTGCGACGGCAAGGTGGATTGCAGAGGGTTGTGGAGTGGCACATTCCATAGCATCTTTGCTCGTTTGTTGCGCATTGAACATGAGGCTGTGGGCTATCCGCAAGATTTTACTATTTATGATGCTGCCGACTCAAAGTCGTTGGTTAAAGCCATTGTAAAAGAACTTATGCTCGATGACAAAATCTATAAATCATCGAGTGTGATGGGACGTATATCGGAGGCTAAAAACCACCTTGTTGTGCCTGCCGCCTATAATGCTGATGCCACAATTAAACGCCGTGATGCAAGCGAAAACATGGAGTTGGTGGGCAAAATCTACACGATTTATCAACAACGCTTGCGGGCTGCAGGAGCAATGGATTTTGACGATTTGTTGCTGAATACATTCCTTCTGTTGCGCGATAACCAAGAGGTGCGCCAACGCTATATGGACCGCTTTGACTATATTCTTGTTGACGAGTATCAAGACACGAATATGGCGCAACACCGCATTTTGTCGTTGCTCACAAATCCGAACTCGCGTATTTGTGTGGTGGGTGACGATGCACAGAGTATTTATGGTTTTCGCGGTGCCGATATTACGAATATTCTGACTTTTAAAGAACAATATCCCACAGCTCGACTCATTAAGTTGGAGTGCAATTATCGATCGACACAAACGATTGTTGAGGCTGCGAATTGCATTATTCGTAACAATGTGGGACAAATACCTAAAAAAGTATATTCGCAAGGCGAAGTGGGAACTCCCATTGAGGTGTTTAACGCACAGACTGACAAGGAAGAGGCGCATAAGATTGTGGCGCACATCTCAAAGTTGCTACGCAAAGAGGGACTCTCGCACAGTGATATTGCAGTGCTTTATCGCACCAATGCACAAAGTCGTGTAATTGAAGAGGCACTGCAAAGTAGCGCAATTCCTTATCGCATATATGGCGGTTTGTCGTTTTATCAACGTAAGGAAATAAAAGACGTCTTGGCTTACTGCCGTCTGATAACCAATCCCGATGACGAAGAAGCGTATCGCCGTGTGATTAACTATCCTGCACGTGGTATTGGAGCTACTACGCTTCAAAAAATAAAGTTGGCTGCCGTAGAACATGAGGTTAGTATGTGGCAGGTAACAGAGAATCCTGTGCAGTATGGAGTGACATTAAATAAGGGGGCTTTGACTAAGCTGTCGGCTTTCTGCACACTTATAAAAGCACTGCGCGAAGAAAGCGAAAAACTCACGGCTTCAGCGGTTGTGCGCAATATTGTGTTGAAAACAGGTATTGCCATAGAGTTTAGTCGTGAACGTACACAAGAAAATATTTCGCGACAAGAGAATGTGGATGAGTTATTGGGCTCTATCCAGTCGTTCGAAAAAGAAGTGATGGAGGAAGAAGGCCGTAAACGGGTATCGCTCTCTGAATTTCTATCGACGGTTTCTTTACTCTCGGATGCTGACGTAAAAGACGATGGACAACCCCGTGTGACGCTTATGACGGTACATGCAGCAAAAGGACTTGAGTTTCAAGCCGTTTTTGTAACGGGTATGGAGGAGGAACTTTTTCCGAATGCTAACGCGAAGTTGTATCGCAAGGAAATGGAGGAAGAACGTCGCTCTATGTAGCTGTGACTCGTGCAAAAAAGTTCTGCTACCTTAGTTATGCGAATTCACGCTACCGATATGGACAACTGCAACTTTCAGACCCAAGTCCATTTATCGCAGAAATTGACGAGAAATATTTAGATCGTCACGATAAACTACCTTCGTCACCAAGTTTCAAAATGAATGGAGGGTATTTTGCAAGGAATGAGGATTACGAGGATGGATATAGTAGCAGTAAGTATGGTAGTAGACCTGCCACAAGCTATCGCGGCAGTAAAGCGGATTTTGATAGTTTCTTTGGCTCGCCCTCAGAGGATGACTTCCGTAGTGCAATGCGTGGAGGAGATTCACGCTCGCAGAATGGATATGGAAGTGGCTATAATAATGAGGGCGGTTATTCACGCCGTGGTGGCTATCAGTCAGATTATACCCCGAAGCGTGTAGCACCCATTACACCTCCTGCAGGATTCGTAAAAACAGGTGTTCGCCGTAAAACGACATCAAATGTTACGCCTGGGGCTGTGGGCGCTTATGCCATTGGTACGAAGGTGCAGCATGCCCGATTTGGTGCAGGCACTGTTATAGGTACTGATGGTGCGGGCGATAATGCAAAAGTAAAGGTGGACTTTGGTGCAGCAGGAGTAAAAAATCTGCTTGTGAAGTTTGCCAACCTTACGGTGCTATCTTAATTGGGAAGAGATAAAAGTTTAAACCGGATCTTCGTCAGAAAAGTTTAGACAACTTCCTAATAATAAAGCGTAAAAAACTTGTTGAAAGCTTATAATTTGGCAGTTTGCAAAAAATGCACTAATTTTGCAAGTGCTAAAATGCAATATATATTGTAACAACCTATGAATATTTCTTATAAGTGGCTGAAAGAATACGTTGATTTCGACATGACCGCTCAGGAAGTGGCAGACGCCCTTACCAGTGAAGGTTTGGAAGTTGACGGTGTTGAAGAAGTACAAGCCATTAAAGGTGGTCTTGAGGGACTCGTTGTAGGACACGTGCTTAGCTGCGAACCTCACCCCAATAGCGACCACATGCACATTTGTCAAGTAGACCTTGGCCAGGAAACACCGCAGCAAATTGTTTGTGGTGCTCCTAATGTTGCCGCAGGACAAAAAGTTATTGTTGCCACACTTGGCGCAAAACTTTATGACGGTGACCAGTGTTTTACCATCAAGAAGTCGAAACTTCGTGGTGTAGAAAGCTTCGGTATGATTTGTGCCGAAGATGAAATCGGTGTAGGCGAAAGCCATGATGGTATTATCGTTTTGCCCGAAGATACAACCGTAGGCATGAAGGCCGCTGAATATTATGGCCTTGAAAGTGACTATGTCATTGAAGTAGACATTACGCCTAACCGCGCAGATGCTTGCTCACACTATGGCGTAGCTCGTGATCTCTACGCTTGGCTTATTCGCAATGGTTATAAAACGTCGTTGCACAAAATGGATGTGTCGGCATTCGCTGTTGACAACCATGACTTGGATATTGAAATCGACGTGCAGAACGCTGAAGCTTGTCCTCGCTATTGTGCCGTAACTATTAAGGACTGTGAAGTTAAGGAAAGTCCTGAGTGGTTGAAAGAAAAACTGAATACCATTGGTTTGCGCCCCATTAACAACATTGTGGATATTACCAATTATGTGATGATGGCGTATGGTCAGCCCTTGCACTGCTTTGACGCGGACATGATTGAAGGCGGCAAAATCGTGGTAAAGGCTATGCCTGATGGCACAAAGTTCCAAACCCTCGATGGCGTAGAACATACACTCACTGATCGCGACTTGGCTATTTGCAACGCAAATGCACCAATGTGTATTGCAGGTGTGTTGGGTGGTCGTGGTTCGGGCACATACGACACTACAAAGGATGTGTTGCTCGAAAGCGCTTACTTCCATCCTACATGGATTCGTAAGAGTGCACGCCGTCATGGTTTGAGTACGGATGCTTCGTTCAGATTTGAACGTGGTATTGACCCTGATGGACAAATCTATGCCTTGAAGGTGGCTGCTCTCTTGGTGAAGGAATTAGCAGGTGGTACAATCTCTATGGAGATTAAGGATATTGAGGCACCTGGATTGACCAAGAAGTTTGATGTAGAACTTGAATATAAGTACGTACACGATATTGTAGGTAAGGATATTCCTGTTGAAACGATCAAGGAAATTGTTACTTCGTTGGAAATGAAAATCGTTTCGGAAGACGAGAACGGTTTGAAACTTGAAGTTCCTGCTTATCGCGTAGACGTGCAACGTCCTTGCGACGTTGTTGAGGATATTCTGCGTATTTATGGTTATAACAACGTAGAAATTCCTACTTCGGTTAAGTCAAGTCTTACCATTAAGGGTGATGTAGACCGCTCTAACAAATTAGAGAACTTGGTTGCTGAACAATTGGTAGGAGAGGGCTTCCGAGAAATTTTGAACAACTCGCTTACGAAAGAGGCTTACTACAAGGACTTGAAAGTATATGCTGCCGACGACTTGGTGCGCATTATCAATCCTTTGAGCACTGACTTGAACGTGTTGCGCCAGACTTTGTTGTTTGGTGGTTTAGAAAGCATTGCTCACAATGTGAATCGTAAGAGCCAAAACTTGCGTTTCTTTGAAAGTGGTAACTGCTATTACTACAACTCTTCAAAGCACACTGCAGACCATACGCTGAATGCTTATAGTCAAGCTCACTTTGTAGGTCTTTGGCTTACTGGTAACCGTGTTCAGGGCTCATGGGCACATGCTGATGAACCTGCTTCGGTTTATGAGTTGAAGGCTTATGTAATGAATATTTTGGCTCGTCTTGGCTGCGAACTTGGTGGCATGAAGATGGTACACGGCGAAAACGATATCTTTGCGAAGAGTCTTGCTATTACTGATCGTAACGGTAAGATTTTGGTAGAGATGGGTCTTGTGTCGAAGGCTGTTACTGCTCAGTTCGATTTGGAACAGGAGGTTTACTATGCTGAAATCAACTGGTCTATGTTGATGAAGAAGTTACGTAAGGGTACTGTTTCGTTTAAGGAAATCAGCAAGTTCCCCGCTGTAAGCCGCGACCTTGCACTCCTTATTGACAAGAGTGTAGAGTTTGGTCAGATTGAGCAAATTGCTTATGCTGCCGACTGTGTGGTGATATGCTGTCACAAGACGCGTTACACCGCCGGACTGACCACTGTGGTTGAGGCTCTCGCCCTCGGCAAGCCCATTATATGCAGCCGAAACCCGCAGATACCCGTAGATTTCGACCGCGAGGGTTGCGGCATTTCTGTTGAATACGGTGATGTGAAGGGTTGGCAGCGAGCCATAGAATACATCGCCACGCATCCCGATGAGGCGCGACGAATGGGTCAGCGCGGACGGGAAATAGCCGAACGCTTGTTTAATGACAAGCGGGATGCTGAGGAAATAGCGAATGTGATAAAAGAAACGGTGGAGAGATAAAAACTCTCAACTATAAATAATCCTTACCCCATACCCTTAAAACTTAGCGGCTGCATTGCAGCCGTTTTTTCGTTATACACCTCGGTAGTGACACGTCGTGCGCGCAGGCTGCGCACTTTGGGAAAGTCGCGGAAGTAGTTGTCTTGCGTCATATACCAGCAATGCGACGCTATCTCGTTCACCCTCTGGGCCATAAGGTCAATCTTTCGAGCCGAGCGCGGACTCACTACCGACAGCATACGCTGACCGTTGCGCAGCACGATGGCAAGCACTACGTAGGTGTTGACAGTCTTGTCGGCAGACGGGTCGGTGAGTTTGTGGCCGCGCATCGACGACGACACCGTTATGTGCCAGCCGTACTGGCTGTTGAGGCGTTGCATCATCTCGCGGAACACCCGTCCGTGCGACGACGTGTCGGGGATGCGCTTGTACATAATATAATAATGTATCATCTCGTGAAGCAGCGTCTCCTGATATTCACGCTCGCTGCAATCGTAATAGATGCTGATGCGTATGGTGAAGTCGGTGTACACACGCTTCAGCAGACGGCGTTGGCATTTGCACGCCATAGTGCCCAATCGTGTGCGTGCCTTGGACAGCACAAGACGAGGTACAGGCAGCTCATCGCCGAAATAATCGGCGTTGAACTGCCTGAACCAAGTACGTAGTATGTCGGTAGTAAGGGTCATTCTATTACAATACTATCATATAAATTAAAAATGAAGTACACTGCAAATTTACAACAATTTCTCTGTAAAAATGCAGTGTACTTCATTTTTGATAGGTTTTCCACATGAAAATGCAGTCTATTTCATTTTTAGTGTGACTGTATTATCATTTATATTCATTACTTATACATCACTTTGTAACCCTTGTTTGTGATATATACTTGGCCCTTTATAGGCTTTTCAATCTTTATGCCATCAAGTGTAAAATACTGAATTTCAGTATCGTCATTGGTTGAAATGTGATGTATGCCTGTAGGATTAATCACTTCCAAACGTGTAGAAGCTATAAGGTTGGTGCCATCGGCTGTGGTGGCAGTGATGACGGTTGAACCAGGAGTAATACCCCTTACTACGCCTGATGCGTCGACTGTGGCTACTTGTTTGTCAAGTGATGTCCATACGACGTCTTTCATACTTACGTTTCGTGGTAGTATTATAGCCTCAAGTTGTATGCTCTCGTTTACCTTGATTGATGCTTTCGGGTTGAAGATTCCTACCGACTTGGCAAGTACGCTATAGTCGCATGCAATGGTAATTTCGGTACTCAGATTTGAGCCGTCGAGTGTAGTGGCACGCACTACTATATCACCCTTGCCACCCGTAGCGCTGACGACACCATTAGAAGCAATGGTGGCATATTCATTACCGCTCACGATAGCCCATCCTACTTTGTTGTAGGTGGCGTAGATGGGAAGAACTACTGCTGTGAGGTGGATTTGCGGCTGTTCGTTTGTGAGAGCCATGTTTTTCTCAACGGCAACAATGCTTATGTTTGTAGCAGCGATTGTTGGTAGAGCGTCCTCTGAAGAAATGATATTCGACTGTACCTTTTCGTCAAGCTGCTGCACACGCATCTTGCCGCGTGCCATGGTGTTCACCTTGTTAAAGCGCACTGCATAGTAGCAGGTGCCATCAGGAACATCGTTATCGGTGTAGCTGAGTTGTGTGGCAGGTACGGTGGCGATAGTCTGAAGCTTGTTGGCTGATGTGCCTCGCAAGATGACGTAACTCTCAACGTCAAGACCTTCATAAGCATTCCACATTAGGTTGTTGCCTTGTCCGTCAACAGTCTTGTTGATGTCGACATGCAACGGGTTGTGGGCTTCCGACCAGTCGCTGGTCTGCACACCGTTGTCTGCAAGCAGGCGTATGCGGTAGCGATGTGGCTGAATACGGTTGTCGCTACTGAGGTCGCACCATGTAGCGTCTGCCACTGGTATTACGTCAAGTACCTCGTACTGGTCAAGGCGGTTGGTCTCACGGGCTATCTCGACCTGTGACACCATTGATGGCACATTGCTCTGCCAGTTTACGCGGTAATGACGTCCCTCGCCCTCTACGCTTGTTATTATGGCAGTAGGCATTACTTGTTCAACGACATTAGTAGTGCTTTGTTCAACACATTTTTCGGGAAGACCTGCTATTGTACCTTGAGCTTTTACGACAACTTCGCCTGGTTTTGTGAACAGGAATGTCGCTATACTGTCGCCATAGTTATAGTTTACACTATAATTCTCATCTGCCAAGAACTTGACGTCTTCAACAGCGCTACTTGCAAATGTATTTGGTATACTTATTGTCAGCGGCGAATTGAGCATGGTAGTCTTAGGCAGCGGGATGCTGAATGAAGGACATGCTAGTACATTTACCTTTAACGAGACTGTGTTGTTGCCATCAGTCATGGTAATAGTCTTTATACCTGGAGTGCTCCATTTAATGTTGAATGTTCCCTTGGAAGAATCAGTCTCTGTTACTTTTGCGTCGTTGTCAGCACTACATTTTATTTTTGCTGTATGGTTGCCGTTGTATGAGATTTCGTAGTCAAAGCCATTGTATAGCTTCTCTGCGTTGATAGCTATGTAATTTTCTTTGTGGAACACAATCTCTACAGGTTTGCTCATGGCTGAGTGTTCGCCCATAAGGTCGATGGCTTGGATCTGCACCTCATAGGTTGTGCCCTCAGTAAGTGCGCTTGCCGGTACGGTGAGCTGTGTGGCCTTGCGGTAGCGCACGCCAGTAAGTATGGCTGCCTCGTCGCTCAGACCGTTCATTGGCGATAGTACGAAAGCACCAGTGCCTGTCTTGCCCTTCTCCTTGAGACTAACATTGTAGCGCATCTGTGCCCATGGTGTGTGGTCGTCGGTAGCATCGTCCCATTTGAGTAGTAGTCCGGCTGCGGTGTTCTGTGCTGTTACGTTGGCTGGCACAGATGGAGCTTCGTTGACTATGTTTGAGGCCAGACCATTGGGATAGCTATTGGGGCTAATGGGTTGCCAGTGGTACTCATCGTAATAATTAGTCTTTGATTCTAACTTCATCTTTGTGTATTTGAAGTCCTTGTCCATGAGCCATACATTGTTATTTTTGATGATGTCAAGGTAGCCGTTGTTGTCAACATCAAGAAGAGTTATTGAATCATACGATTTAATTTCCAACGGCAAAGCGATAGTTTCTGTACATGGCCATTCTGACATTGGTTTGCCCTTGACGATAACCATAAAGCCATTGTCGAAGAAATAGCCGTCAGCGTTGCCGTCGTTGTTGAAGTCAGCAAAGCCATTCATAACGTAGGAGTGCTTGTTCTGATAGTATAGCTTCTCTTCTGTGTCATAAACCATATCTCCACCTGCTACTTTTAAGCGTACCTTTGTCTGGTCCATCAACGCAGTGTAGTCTGTGCTTGTTTTCCATATATCCATATTGCCATCGCGGTTGAAATCGTAGGAGTTTTCCAATTTATATCCAGAATAATTGTCTTCGTTAATTTTCTGCGTCTCATAGGTGAAGCTGCCATCTTTGTCAATCATAGAGCCATAAATTGCAAATCGTCCATCGTTGTTCCAGTCGATAATGTATGGCAATTTCGTTTGTCTGTTATAGCCTTTGATTTCAATTTCTTCGGTATCAAACGTTTTGTCATTTTCTCCACTGTTGTAGTACACCTTACCTTTGCCGTCTCTGCCTTCAAAAGTCAGTAAATCAGGATAGCCGTCACGGTTAAAGTCGGAAATTAAGAGATATCCATCAATATCAGTGTTCCACGTCTTTCTGATAGGTGAGAAAGTGCCTTCAGATTTTTGTTCATATAAAATGTGTGATGAATATGTTAACTCTTTAGAATTTACTATCTCTGCCTTGCCGTCCTGGTCAATGTCAATGAGATATTTGGTATAGAGTGGTTTATCGTCGCTTGTAATCAGTGGATTGTACTTTGACGGAGTTAGCACTATGGTTTCATTAGCTGATTTCACGGTGCTGCCGTTGAGTGTCATGCTGACATTAAAGGTGTGCTTGCCAGCTTCCTTGAACACTACTTTTATTACGCTGCTATTGCTGTTCTGGTCGATGATTTCACCTTTGTCAATAGTCCACTCGTAGGCGGCTGCTGTAATGGGGTTCTGTACAGAGAGTGTGATGGTGTCGGCTGTGCAACCACCTGCCATTGACGTGATGACTGGAGCTGAGAGTTTGTGGTCGTATACAAGTTCGTCGCTCCATTCGCCTCCGAGTCCGCTCGCATCTACAGCCTGTATGGCTATGTAATACTTGCCTTCGTTCAGATTGCCCGTGTCGTACATGTAGCTGAGTGCGCGTCCCATGTTGCCATCGGCAATTACACGGCGTGTACCGTCAGCATTGGCATTGCCGTAATATATGTCACCCTTGCCACTTGCTGTGCCAATTCGTAGTTCGTAGGTTAGGTCGCATGCTGAGGTTTCGTTGTCCTTGCCCCGTGTCCACGAAATCTTCAGTTTATTGGCATCGGCAAAAGTCGCTGCCGATGGTTTCTGCATTTTCTCTGGGCGTGTATTCTTCATTGTACCAGGCATCTTGTTGATGAGAGTGTACTTACCCAATCCACCACCCCATTTGGAATCTGTGTTTATTGAGAGCATATCCATAATGCCATCATTGTCGAGATCGCCTGCCGTTACGAAATATTCGGGTAGATCGGTTTTGGTTACGCTCCAGTTCTTACCTATCTTAAACAGATGATAAGCGTAATATTTGGTGGAATTGTTATATTTTGTGAGAATTTCGTACTGGCCGTCGCCATCGTAGTCGTTGCATTCAATTGGCGTGTACAGTCCGTCAATATTGTCGTCCTTGGCACGGAACACACCATTGCCATCGTTGCGGTAGAACTGGAATAGTGTAAAGTCGCTGCCTTTGATAACAAACAGTATGTCTACGTCACCGTCATGGTCGAAGTCGCCGAAGAAAACATTTTGTACGGCACTGTTCTTGAGCAGTGTTTTGGGCTCGCCCATACTACCGTCGGCTTTGCTTATGTAAAGGTCGGTCTGATTGTTGTTGAAATCAATAAAGTCGAGCATGCCGTTGCCTGTGAGGTCTGTAGCATACACCGTCCCCTTGTGCGGACTTCGGAAGAAACGATTGCCACCAAGGTTGTAGTATATGTTATTGCCATCGTTCAGGTCTGTTAGACCGTCGCCGTTGTAGTCGGAAGTAGAGAGTATGCCATTTGGTAGCGACATAACCTTGAGTTGGTTGCCTTCCTTCACAAGATGCTTGCGTAGTGTAGCATTTTCGTTAGTCTCAGTGCTCGCTGTTGCTTCTGTTGGGTGAAAGACCTCTGCTTCAATATATTGTAAGTTTTTGCTTGGTAAGTCTTTTACAAACATCCCTTCTCCAAGTCCCCTTATACCACCAATATTTTTCGTGATGACTCCTGAGTTGGGTGTATAGTTATCAATAGAATTGACGGCTGTAGTGTCAGATGTTATATATATCTTGTCGTCAGCAAACGTGCCGTCGGGTAGCATGCGTATAATGTTATAGTAGCCATCGGATCCATTTCCTATATTTCCAATAATCTCTTTACATCCGTTGCCGTTGATGTCGGCTGTGGCTGCAAACATAATATTTGAGTCTTTAGCACGATTTAGCACTAAGTCGCCCGATATATTATAGACAAGACCATTGTGTGTTACCCAATAAGGTTTGCCATCGTTCGATAAAATGGAGAAAAAGCCCCATGACCATGGATTGTAAGGTGTTGCTTGTGTTGAAGGTGACATGTAAGATATCTTGCCGTCTATTGACTTGCCCAATATTATGGCTCTTGCTTGATTTTCGGAGGTTCTTCGACCAGTAAGACTCAATAAATCAAGACGTCCATCACCGTCAACATCAAATAGTATTTTCGGCGTAACATTAGAATTGGCCCATGGTAGATTGTATTCAAAAAAGTCTCTGGATAGAGCCTTGTTGTTGTCGGTAATAACTGCTTTTACGCTAAATTCTGAAAGTATTTTATCTAGCTGTGAGTCTGATGCATGTACAGTCACATTTTTGCCATTAAAGGAGGTTGGAAGCAAATCGTTGAAATATATGTCTTTTACATTGTCTCCACAACGGGTAAAGGACAACACTGTGACTGGAACTTCAATATCCTTCCATTGTATTTTCGTAGGAATAGTAATTGTTTCTGTGTCGGGTAACTTATATATTTCTGCAGACCATACGTTGTCTGTGAGTCTAAGTACGTATGTGAAACCAGCTTCGTCGGTATAGTAAAAAGAGGTATTTGGATTGTTTGAACGACAGCCATCCGCCATTCCAAAATCTTTATTGTTTTTTACGATTGTGGCATCATACAAGTTCGAGGCTACATTTTTTTTAGGTATACCCCATCCTACTTGCCACATCGTCATCATGGTGATAAGCAAGAGTGCTTGCCTAACAAACATGATGTTAGGAATAAGTTTAGTATTCGTTTTCATTATTAAAAATAAGAAAAAAGTAAATAAAAAAGGCGTGCAACCGTTCGTGGTTTGTCTACATCAAGGTTACCGCCAAGTGACCTAACAACACATACAAACACAGAACGGCTCACGCCATAAAAGCGTGAACCTTCCCTCTGCTTGTTCTCTGTGTTGTTTGTGAATATTGGCGGTATTCTGATATATGAGAACAAGAGCAAAAAGCTCAATATCTAAAGATGAAAACGAACGATAGACGCTTTGATTGTAATAATCTGCTCAGTACTATCTTTAGACAGTATTGGCATTACTGCTTAGGCATTCTGAAGTCTTGCAGCAATAGCGTCATAGTTTTAATTTCTATTTCTTGTTACAAAAGAGTTTAAGTTAATACTCGGTAGAAAGGCTTGTTAAAAGTCTTTGTCTACCATTATCGTTTGCAAAGATAGCAAAATATTTTATATAAATGAATATTTTGACTCTAAGAAATATTATTTGTCAGTTATTTTTGTATTTGTAAGGGTCATTTGTCGCAGTCCGGATATACTGATGTGAGGAAAGCGTCGACTTTGTCGGACATTACTGTTGCCAATGCAACCTTGCCCTCTGGGTCGATGACGTAGACCGAAGGAATCCACTTGATGTGGTAAGCCAATGATACGGGCGACTCGCGCATGTTCTTCAGGTCGCTCACCTGGGTGTAGGGCAGCGCAAGTTTAGCCACTCCGTTCTTCCACGACTCGTTGTTTCTGTCGAACGAAACGCCTATAAACTCCACTCCTTTTTGATGGAACTTGTTGTAAAGGGCTACGATGTTGGGCGCGTCTCTGCGACAGTCGGAGCACCACGAAGCCCAGAAGTCGAGCACAACGTATTTGCCACGCAGACTCTTCAGCGTGAACTGCTTGCCGTCGATAGTGCTGAGTGCAATCTCGGGGGCTTCGGTGCCGGGCTTCAGAAGCTCAGTGGCGTACTTGGCATCAAGGTCTTCGGCAACCGTAGTTTGTGCATTGGTCTGCGCCTGAGCGTTGATGGCATGTGGCATGGCGGTCATAGCCAATGCCAATAAGAAAAGCTTAAAATGTTTCATATGATGTATTGGAATAATTTTTGTCATTCAGTATGATAATATTAGAATATTCTGCGTTTAAACCATAATGCAAAGACTGGGTCGGTGATGTAGAATTGCTTACCATTCTTCTCTACTAAGTCTTTCTCTACCAAAGCCGTTTTCAGACGGGTGATGTTGGAGACACTTCCCAATTGAAACTCTTCTCTTACAGCCGCATCGCCAAAGTCGTCGTTGTGTCCTGCTATTATACAACGTATGAAGTTCATTTGATAGGCAGTCAGTGGTTCTATCTGTTGCATGAACAGTTGTTCCTGACTGTTAAGCAAATCGTTGATGCCCTGCCGCAAATGAGATTCTGTTACGGTCTGGCCCTCGTCAATTAGTGAGAAAACAAGCCAAGACAGTTGTTGTACATATGAAGAATAGTTGTCTACTGATTTGCATATGTCCCCTGCCAGTTCCGGGGATATGGTTCGTTGTCTGTCTTTGAAATGTTGTACAATGTATTCAATCCAAGTGTTTGTAGGAATTTTATCAAGATATTTGAAGTCGCCAAATTGATAAAGAGGCATACTTTTCTTTTGGAATACATTCATCATCGTATGTTTTTTACTACCGAAAAGACAATAGGAGGTAAGTCGTTGGTGTTGCCATACAGACCGAAGTCTTTTTTGTATACTTACAGAATCAGGCATTTCGCCAATCTGTTGAAACTCATCAATACAAACTACTATTCTTTTCCCTTTCTTCTGTGCTATATTTTCAGCCAATTCCAATACTTCGTCAGGGGTATGTGTCTTAGGAGAGATACCAAGTGACAGAGCAAACTCAGAGGTAGGTTCGGGTGAAAAACTGACCTTTGGGGATAGACGTGCTATGAAATCTCGGGCATTTTCCATCCATAACTCTGCTTTGGAGGCGGTCTGTTTAAGCACGGCTTCGGCTAATGTGTTGTAAAACTCATATTCGGTTTTACATTTGAATATATCTACAAATATTGGGATGACTCTTTCTTTGTCGACCTCTTCGCACACCTTTTTCACCAACGATGTCTTTCCCCATCGTCTTGGTGAAATAAGAATGGTGTTGATACCCTCTTCAAAGTTCATCTTCAACTGTCGGATTTCGTCTTTTCGTCCTATAAAATTATAGTCTGATACGGATACTCCGAATACAAAACTTTGTTCTCTTGTTCTTGCTGCCATATATTATTGAGTTATATGTCCGAACGCAAAGATAATGAAAAAACACAAAATACACAAGGTTGTGTAACACAAACTTGTGTATTTTGTGTTTGTTAGTATGTTATATACTAGTAATGTCATTGCTTCTCTGTCTGCGTCTTGGGCCAGTTGACGAGAAACAGTTTGTCGGTGGCTCGTGTGAAGGCGGTGTAAAGCCAGTGTATGTAGTCGGGCGTGAGCATGTCGTCGGTCATGTAGCCTTGGTCTACATATACGT
>OQWM01001885.1_pt1 | contig 14357 bp, 12 predicted proteins | sample 1691531 | NCBI WGS metagenome assembly OQWM01 (sample SAMN03418257, study PRJEB22391) | human gut metagenome | biome: human-gut; feature: organic feature; material: feces | host: Homo sapiens | place: Tanzania | collected 2013-01
CTCTTGACGACCCTCTCGCCCGCTACTTCTACGAGCAGGAGTGCATCAAGTGTACCTGGTCGGTTCGTGAGCTTCGCCGTCAGATAAGCACCAATCTATATGTCAGGGCAGGCATCAGTGCCAATCCCGAGAACTCGCCGGCATGGATAACAACCTCTTCGTTTCTACCTATATGCTGCAACTGCCCGACAAAAAGACGCTTGAGGAGTTTTTGTTGAAGCAGTTGGAGGAGGAGCGTTGAGTTGGTATATAGCATAGCAATTTATTTGTGGTGAGCTATTAACGACAATCAGCGTCTGTGCGGTCCGCTCTTTATCAAGGTTTCCTCAATAAGATGTTTCATGAGGTCGCCCAACGGCAGTTCTATAGTCACCTTGTTCGAGATTTTGAACGCGGGAGTGACGATAGGCACCGTCTCCATCTTGTGCTCGAAAGCATTGAAGCGACGCTCAACGCCGAGGTTAACGTAGAAGCTACGACTGCCGACGGTCATGTATCCGCCGTAACTGGTGGTCGGCACGAACGGAAATGCCGCCATGCTGAGGAACGGATTCGTGTTGTAATAGGTTCCGAAGACGGTGAGCGCAAGGTTAGGGTTAAAGCAGTAGGAGAGTTGTCCTGACACACCGTATTGCGTAACGACGCGTCCGTAGTAGAGGTAACGGTTGGCAGCCAGTGCACCCTGCATTGTCATCGCTCCCAGACTGTACTGCACGCTGCCGCTTACCGACTGCACATCCATCAGTCCGATGTAGCTGCGGAATGCGCCCGTGGCAGTCAGCCTCAAATTCTTCGACACTTCCATCGATGCCGTCTCAGAACGGCTCGCATCGTAGCCATAAACAAGCGGCTGCGCTGCAGAAAACGACATCGGCACTATCGCCATACTCGGCGCAGCAAGAAGTTCGGAGGACGACAATGCTTTCATCATCAGAATGTCAGAATAAGTAGGCATTATCGGCCGGAGTTCGGTATTCGGAACAAGCTGATGAAGCTCCTCATTCGGCAACAGCATCTGCAGTCCCGACACTTCCTGCGCCATTGCCCTCTGCCCTACTGCCAACAGAAACATTAAAAAAGTAATCAGTTTCTTCATGCTGCCCATCGTTATGTTATTAATCGCAAAGTTAAACAAAAATGAGAACATCGCAAGCTACGCTTCACGAGTTTAACCTTTTTTATTGTCGACAAGTCTAAAGAATGTCATTGCAATTATGCTTTATATATGCATAAAGCTAATATAACAAAAATGCTGAGTGCTGGTAGATGGCTGGAAGATACGCCCTTGCGGAGCGGTATCTCCCAGCCTTTATATTGTTAATAGTGTGAGCGTTACGGCGATGCTGGGAGATATGGTAGATTTTTTCACGTACAGAGACGTTAGATAGTAAGGTAAAGATTATGTCTCGATTTTAAAATTCGTTCATCTCGCGGTCGAGCCGGTCGCGCCACAGATACTTGCGTGTTTCGTGAACGATGACACCGTTGAGGAAGATCAGCGAGAGCAGATTAGGGATGGCCATGAGGGCATTCATGCAGTCGGCTATGTTCCACACGATAGAAAGGTTTGCCACACTGCCGGCAAATATCGCCAGGATGTAAAGCAGGCGGTAGACGTGAGTCCAGCGCTTGCCCTTCAGATACTCCATCGCACGCTCTCCGTAATAGCCCCATCCGAGAATGGTAGAGAAGGCGAAGGTGAGCAGTCCGAAGCTCAATATGAACGGACCGACGCACGGAATCTTCGAGAAGGCCATCTTCGTCAGCTCGGCGCCGTTAGAATAGTCGATGTCGGGATAGGCGATGATGCTGCTTACGATTACAAGTCCGGTGAGTGCGCATATCACTACCGTATCCCAAAAGGTGCCAGTAGAGGAAACCAAAGCCTGGCGTACGGGGTTCTTCGTGCGTGCAGCAGCCGCAACGATAGGAGCCGAACCAAGTCCGGACTCGTTGCTGAAAAGACCGCGCGCAATGCCGTAGCGGGCAGCCATGATGACCGATCCGCCTGCCAAACCGCCGCCTGCCGCTTCAGGCGAAAATGCCGAGTTCACTATCAGCTTGAGCGCCGGCACGACATAGACGACATTCATACATAATATATATATGCATCCCAACACATAAAGCAACGCCATGAACGGAACCAGCATGCTGCACACTTTGGAGATGCTGCGCACACCACCAAGGATAACCGCAGCGGCAAGAAGCATCAGTACGGCACCACTAACACTGGTGCTTATGCCGTACGAGGCGTGCATTATGGTAGAGATGGCGTTCGCCTGCACCGTACAGCCTATGCCGAACGCAGCAATGGCTGTGAACACGGCAAACAGAATGCCCATCTTGCGCCATCCCAGACCGCGTTCCAAGGTGTACATCGGACCTCCAAGCATGTGTCCCTTTTCTGACTTCACACGGTATTTTATGGCGAGCAGAGCCTCGGAATACTTCGTCGAGATGCCGAACACGCCTGTCAGCCAGCACCAGAACACCGCCCCCGGACCGCCTAATGCAACGGCTGTGGCAACACCTATAATATTGCCCGTACCGATAGTGGCGGCAAGAGCTGTGGCAAGTGCGCCGAACTGCGACACATCGCCTTTCTGCGACTTGTCGCGCTGTACGGAGAGACGTATGGCTGTGAAGAGCTTGCGTTGCGGGAAACGCAGGCGGACGGATAGAAAAACGTGGGTGCCAAGTAGCAGTACAATCATTGGCCAGCCCCAAAGATACGAGCTGAGCGTGGCGAAGAAATCGTTGACGTTATCCATATTTATGTGCTTTCAGTGTTATCCTACGACTGTCAATGAGTATCGGCTTTACAATAAAGCCATTACAAAATACTTTATAAAACGATGCAAAGGTATAAAAAGTTACGCAAAAACATTTGGTAGTTATCTATATTTGCACTACATTTGCAGCAGATAATCATAATTCTATCACAAAACAAATATTATTGTAGCAAAAAAATGAACGAAATGACAAAGAATTTAGTTGCTTTTTTAACGTGATAGAATTATGACTAATATGCAGAACAACACTGACGAGAATTTTAACGAGGATTTCGAACGACTCCTGAAGCAGTTCGTGAGCGAAAAATACAAGGATGTCAAACTCGACGACATGCAGACTGAGGACGATGAGGATCCATTTCTGGAAGATGAAGATGAGGATGTAGATGAATACCAAGCCGAGGACAACACTCCGACAGAGAAAGCTGACGACATCTGCACCGACAGTCCGCTATCTGGCGACGTCATAGAGCAGAACCAGAACGTAAGAGTAAAGGTGGAGATACTGCGCCCCATAGACAATCCGCAGGAGGAGCTGCAGAAGCTGGTGGGCTGCGACAACATCAAGAAGCGTATGGACGAACTGGTGGCGCTGACCGCCTACAACCGCATGCTGCACGAACAGTTTCCCGAACTGAAGCAGCACCGAGTTTCGCTGCACAGCCTATTCCTCGGCAACCCCGGCACGGGCAAGACCACGGTCTGCAAGATATTCGGGGCGCTGCTGCACGAGGCGGGAGCGCTCTCGAAAGGACACGTCGTGATATGCGACCGCGGCACCTTCATCGGCACGCTTTGGGGCGACGAGGAAAGGGCTATGAAGCAGGTGGTGGAGATGGCGCAGGGCGGCGTCCTGATGATTGACGAGGCATACCTTCTGAACGGAAAGAACGAGAACGACCCCGGAAAGATTATCGTGCAACTGCTCATGAATCTGCTCGCCGACGAGAGCCAGCGCGACATCGCCGTGGTGCTCTGCGGATACAAGGAGCCGATGAACGAACTGCTCGAGACTAACCCCGGACTGCTGTCGCGCTTCCCCAACCGCTTCGAGTTTGCCGACTTCAGCGTCGACGAACTGCTCGAGATAACCAGCCGCCGCATTGAGGAATACAGCTACCGCTTCACCGTAAAGGCATGGCAGAAATACACCGATATGATAGCGCTCGCCTTCAGCGCCCGCGACACCGAGACGTGGGGCAACGCACGCTTCATAGCCAACCAGCTGGAGCGCATCTACATTCAGCACGCCACACGATGCGTGAAGCAGCCGCCGAAGAATCACAACGACCTCCTTCTGATTACGCCGGAGGACATTGTCCCCATAGAGATGCCACGCAGAAAAAACAGAATAGGCTTCGGAGTGTGACTTCGAGTTTGAATTTATTGCATAAAAAAGGCTTTGAGTATTTCCGTATATCACGGGAAATGAGTAAATTAGATGTGACAAAAAACATTTCTTTTGAGAAGCACTAAAGTTAAATCTACAATAAAACAAGAAAGGAGGCCAACATTAAAGGCATCCTTTCTCGTTTTATCAAGATTATTTCTTCAAGAAACCATAGTCGTACACTTTAGGCTCTATGTGAGCAGCAAGTAGTTTCATGGACTGTCTGAGGTCGGCAAGCAAGGCATTATAGGTTGCATCCTCGCTGGTGGAGCTCATCTGCACCTTTCCACTCTTCGTGGTCTTTGTACCTTGGAAGTGCATCTTTATGTCATAGTAAGAAGCATTAGGATTGGCTCCTGCTTGTTTGTGATAGTAACGCCATAGCTCTCTTCCGGCATCCAATACAGCTTGTGCTTCTTGTGAAAACTTCAAAGGTTCTGTTGGAGTGAATGAATTGCCATCTGGCGTCTGAGCTTCTTGCTCTGTAAACAGGTCTTGTATTGTTCCTTCTGGCTGAGGCTTTTCCTCTTTCACTTTGCCCATGATGAAGTCGTGCATAAAATGACTCTCGAAGTTGTCTTGTGCGCCTACCTCTTCCTCGCTGAATGGAATCCAATGGTTAATACCATGTTGGCTTTGGATGTTGTTTTTTTCATTGAATAACGTGAAGACTAAGCAGTCGGATAAAAAATGTTCGTTGCAATTCCATTCCTTATTTGGATATAGAAATTGGTCTCGGTCATTTACCCATGTTGCTTCGGTACAAAGTCTGACACTGAAATAAACACATGATGGTATGACATTCTTTCTTGTTATCCAAGTACCTTTTACCTGTTTTAGGTCATTGGTAGATGGTGCTAAAGTCAAGAACACACCTCTGTTATTTTGGAAGTCAGTTCCTAAGAATCGCAGATATCCAAGATGGTCTCCTTGTTTGTCGTAAAACTTTCTGAACCAGTCTATGATTAGTTCGCCTCCCTTACAAGAATAGATGTTCTTACTGCCAATCTGATTGCCTTTACTGTCGTAAACATCAGCAATGCAAGATACGAACTCTTCCTTCTCTGCCAGGTGAAATATTTGGAAACCATATGGGAAATGCCCTGTTACATTATCGAATGTGTTTGCAGGAACGATAAACATCCTATTGAGCTTTGCTTGGTATTTAGCTCGAAATCCAGAAAAGTTTGGACCTTGTAGTGCTTTCAGTGTAGAGAACAAGGCAAGTGTGCAATCAGGAATATCATTTGCTATTCTTGCAAAGAATTGTGCGAATATCTCATTGCCTGCTCTTCCAAGTTCTTTCTTGTACTTGTCTTTTGTAGAGGTGTAGGCTAATCCCTTTCGGTTGCTACCCGTTCCTGTAACTGTTCTTGCATTGCTGGCTTCTGCACAAGGTGGATTGATATAAATAATAAGTTTCTTGCGTCTTTCTTCATTTGTTATGATGTCTTTTAGACCAAGAGGTAATTTGTCGAAAGAGTCATTGAGAAAGTCAAATTGAAATACATGACTATCCAAAAGGTTGGCAGTACCGACCTTTTCCATATTAGCAATTCTGTCGTGTATAACATCAACGTCTGCTTGGTCTAATGTGCTTGCCCAAATTTGATATTTGTTAGTAAGGCCAGCAAGAAGGTTCCCTGTGCCAGCACAACAATCCCAAATGTAATATTCATCTTGCCAGTCTTCTCCCAAATCTTTAGCGATGTATTCTTGTGAGAGTTCTACCCAGCATTGAGGTGTGAAGAATGAACCTTTGCGCTCTCTGATGTCTTGCGGAACAAGTAAGTCTCTACGATTAGCAATATATTCCCAGTATTCTTTACGTGGAGGGCGGACGTAGAGATTCCAAAATTGGTTGTGTGCAATTTGGTTGTCGTTGAACTGTGCTTTCTTAGAATCGAAAAGCCCTGCGGAGTCTATCTTACGGTCAAGTTCATAATGATTCTTCTTCAGCAATACATATAGCCTATCTCTAAGGGTTGTGTTTTCCTTAGAGAAGATGTCTGCAAGAAAGAAATCTGCATCAATAATACCATTTTGTTTAGCTTTTTCCCAATCAAGTGTGATAGAAGGTTTGACCTTTTCCACCCATTTTCTGTAGATATAAGTGAAATTATTCTTTGTTATATTGATACCATTAGTTGACTGCTTCCCCAACTTGAAATTAGAGCGAATGAACTTTCTTAGCTCCTTTTCATCTTTATGTAGGTAGAAGAGCCTAATCTCCTTTTTGAGTTTCTCTTTCAGCAAGTCGGAGAGCATGTGAAACTCTTTGGTGCTATGGTTGGAGGGAGTGACATTCCAGTTGAAGTCATTCTGATAGAATACACTTACAATGTTATGATATTCGATAAAGGCAATCTTTTCTTCATCGAAGGCTCCAAGATAGCGAGGTGGTAAGTATGATTCGTGTGTATGGGCTTTACCTATGGTAATGATGAGTTGCACGAAAGATGCATAGATATCTTCCGTGTTTCCTGCTTTAGCTTCTGCCCATAAGAAATATTCTTGGTCGGATAGCTCGTCCTCACTTGATCTTTTTGTTGTTACAGCAAAGTCTATGTCGCCCAAGATAGGTGTCGCATCATAGTCTTGAAAGAATTCTTGGCGAATTTTATTCTTTACTTCCTCTTCACGTATTTTATTTGTTGCCATAATTATTTGTCATTAAGTTATTCAAATAGTTTTCTTAGATCCATGTTCAAGAAAACTTCTGGTGAGACACCTTTCTCGCCTACGATAAATATTGCCGACGGATGGAATAGATTGCGAAAACGCTCTAAGCCCGTGGTATAAGCCTCTCCATTACTTTTTACTTCTATAGCTATGATTTTCTGATTCTTCTTAAGGATGAAGTCAACCTCGTCGTTGCCTTCTCGCCAGTAAAAGACTTCAAAACGATGGGTAAAAGCTTCGCTTAATATGTAGGCTCCTATGGCGGATTCAAAGAATTGTCCCCATTGCTTACTATCAGAAACGGCTTCTTGAAATGTTAAACCTAATTGAGAACTCAATAAGGCATTGTTGTACACTTGGTATTTAGGAATGCTGGCACGTTTGCGGGCTACATCTATAGAGAATTTCTGTAGTCCCGTGACAAGTCCGCTATCGCTCAAAAGATTTAGATAGCCTGCCAATGTAACTGTGTTGCCAGCATCTTGCAATATTCCCAGCATTTTTGTTAGTGAAAGTATCTTACCCGAATAAGCTACGCTCAATTCGAAAGTTTGACGAAGCAGAGCAGGCTTTCCTATTGGAGAATCCATCAAGATGTCCTTGTTTATAGTAGCATCAATGATGGCTCCGCTAACATAGTTCTTCCAACGTTCTTCGTCACCAATAAGCATGGCAGCTCCTGGGTAGCCTCCAAAATAGATGTATTGTTCAATAGTCATTCCAAAGGCTTCTTTCATTTCTGGATAACTCCAATGGCTCATTCTGATTTCCTCATACCGCCCCATCAGAGACTCTGCCAGTCCTTTTTCTAATAACACCCTTGATGAGCCTAATAATGCCACTTTGATGTTGATGTGATTTAGACTATCAGCGTCCCATTCTTTCTTTACATATTCACTCCAGTTTTTAAGTTTTTGTATCTCGTCAATAACCAAGATCATTTCTTCAAGTCCTTGTGTGCGCATTTGAAGACGCGCATTATTCCAACAATCGCTAATCCAAGTGGAAGATGTTGAAGGTATGGTGTCGGCAGAATAGAAAAGAAACGGTTTACTTAAATCATCCAATACTTGCTTGATAACGGTAGATTTTCCAATCTGTCGTGGTCCCATGATTACTTGGATGAACATTCTTTGTTCACCTAATCTATTGATGATGGTATCATATATCTTTCTTTTGTACATGGTCTGTTGCTTATAGATGATAATGTGATATGTATAGTCTTATTATATTTAATTGGGGCTTTTCAAGTTGTTTTACTCAGCATAATGAATAATTTTACTCAGTCGGCTGAGTAATTTTACTCAACGGACTGAGTAAAATCCCATCTTTCGATGGCAAATATAGAACTTTTAGCTGAAATAACCGCATCTGGCATGTATATTTTTGATTATTTTACAAAAGTATTCTTTGGAATTACTCATTAAAACGGCTCAGTGGAAAAGTACTGGGGATGTTTTTTTGTTTCATAGTATTTTGTATCTTTGCATTATGAACATGCTTGAACAATTAGCCCGTATAGTTCTTCCAGCTCATGTTCTTCCTTAATCTATGTGCGTTCGTAGATAGTGTTTTTACTCCGATTCGTCAAGAGAAACGGCTATAATCTTTTCTTAGCTGCCGATTGTTTCTCTATCAACCTCTGAAGTGTGGAAGATAAATATACATCGGAACTTAGACGTAAGTTAGATGAAATGTGCTCCGGATGGAAAATTCGTTAGATTCGGTTTATTCGTGTTCAAAAATAACATCCGTGTGCAGAATATTCATCTCCATGTCTCAGAGAAAATCATCTGTGTTCATCCGCGTAATCTGCGGGAGAATAATACTATGAATAATCCTTGCGTGAAAAAATATTTTTTATTTTTTATCTGTCATTCTGTCATTTTACCATGTAACGCTCTGATAATAAATAAGATAACATGCTGACAGATTTGTTTATATTTACAATATCTGTCATTTATCTGTCATAATATGTAAACGAAACGTTTAATTTATCATTAAAAATGAATGATTTTCGTATGATAATCATGTAAAAACGATGTTTCGCTTGATAGCAAAATTACTTCTTATTCTCATTGAGATGTTATTTGAGATGTTATTCCAAATAATGCTTACAAATATAAAATCACATTTTTTAGGTATTGCACGTTCGAAGTAAAACCATCACCTTTGCACCCACAAAAAAATGATTAATTACAAATTACAACAATGGTAAAGAATATTAATAAAAAGGTAATTTTGTGTCTCTCGACTGGATTGTTTTTTCATAGTCAGTTACAGGCACAAGTTGGCAAGGATTCCATTAATTTGGAAGAGGTGCAAATTGTGGGGAAGTCAAAGGCTCGCCGTATGCAGGAACAGGCTTATGCTATTTCGGTACTTGACCTAAAGAAGCAATACCAAATGGCTACTCCACTGAACAAGGTTCTCAACACAGTTACATCAGTGAAGATTAGAGAGGATGGTGGACTTGGCTCCAACTATAGTTTCTCCATGAATGGCTTCTCTGGCAACCAAGTGAAGTTTTTTATCGATGGAATTCCCATGGATAATTTTGGCTCGTCCTTCAATCTGAGTACAATATCTGCAAACATGGCCGACAGAATAGAAGTATACAAAGGTGTTCTCCCAGTATACCTAGGTTCTGATGCCCTTGGTGGTGCAGTCAACATCGTGACTCGCAACAATGCCAATTATTTGGATGCCACCTATTCTTTCGGCTCATACAATACTCATCGCTTTGCGCTCAATGGTGCCTTAACCACCCAGGGGGGATTTACCATCCGTGCTAATGTCTTCGGCAATTACTCAGACAACGACTATAAAGTGTGGGCGCCAATCGTCAATTTGACCACCAATAAACAAGAAGGATATGAGTGGGTGAAAAGATTTAACGATGGTTATCATTCTTATGGTCTGAAAGTGGAAACTGGTGTGGTGAAAAAATCATGGGCAGACTATTTACTCTTTGGTTTGTTAGCCTCTAATGACAAGAACCACATTCAGACCGGTGCCACAATGGATGCCGTCTATGGCGGTGTAATGGCGAAGAGCTGGTCAATCATTCCAAGCATTCGTTATAAGAAGGAGGATTTATTGTTGCCAGGCTTGTCTCTTTCTCTCTATGGTACCTATAATATCGTAAATACTCAGAATGTGGATACCTTGTCAAGAAAATATAACTGGAAGGGAGATTATATTGCAAGCACATCAGCCGGAGAAGGCTATCTCACGGATGCTACCATCAAGTTACGCCAATGGCAAGCTAATGCTAACGTAAACTATGTGGTTGACGAGCACCAGTCGGTTACCCTTAACAATGTCTTCATTGCTACTCGCAGAAAAAGCAACGACAAAATGTATCCTGACTATGAAATGAACAATGTGCCACAGCAACTTACCAAGAATATTACAGGCTTGGGATACCAGATCAGATTTTCACGCTGGAATGCCAATGTGTTCGGCAAGATGTATCGTCTCTATAGCTCAACCCATAAGTTAATGAATCAGTTTACCGAAGAACAAAAATGGGAGCAGCTTACCTCTCGCAAGCATCGTTATGGATATGGGGCTGCTGCCACCTATTATATCTTGCCATCATTGCAGGCCAAGGTGTCCTTTGAGCATGCCTTCAGAATGCCGGAGGCTGTAGAAATATTTGGTGACGGCATGGTGCAAAAGAGCAACCCAGACCTCAAGCCAGAAAGCAGCAACAACTTCAATGCTGGATTTCTCTACGACCAAAACTTGGGTTCGCATCGCCTGCAGGCAGAGGTCAACTACATCTATCGTGACACGAAGGATTTCATCCTGAAGGGAGTGAGTCTTACCAACAACCCTACTACATGTTACGATAACATAGGTAATGTACATACACGTGGCATCGAGGCTATGCTAGGATACTCTTACAAGCGTAACCTCCATGTATGTGGTAACCTCACATTTCAGGATATCAAGGACAAGATGAGATATGAGAAATCGCAGAACACCTACGTGGGTGACGGAATGAACGAAAACATCACTTATGGACAACGACTTCCTAACATTCCATATTTCTTCATGAATGGTCATGCAGACTATAACTTTTTAGACTTTGGAAAGAAGGGAAATTCGCTCTCGCTTAACTATGATGTACAATACATCCACGATTACTATCTCTCGTTCACGGGACTAGGAGCCAAGGCTACTAAGAAGGTGATTCCAGAACAGTTCTGCCATAATGTATCCGTGGGATATAGCATGAAAGATGGCAGATATAGCATACTCTTGGAATGCACAGATATCAGCAATGAAAAATTGTACGATAACTACCGTCTGCAGAAACCCGGGCGTTCCTTCAACGTTAAGTTTAGATATTATATTACAAAATAACCCATAAAATTAAAATAGAAATAAATAAAATGAGAAGAATATACAGCAAGATACTGATGCTCGCATTCTTGGCAGCATCCACCTGTGGTTTGTCATCCTGTGAGGAAGACTTGACCTCTGAACAAGAGATACCTTTTGCACCATACGTACTCAGTCTAGGAGTAACCTCTAACGGAAATACGACTTACTATGTGGTATCTGCCGATAATCTCATGGATGGAAATATCAATGCCATAGGAAAAGGAATTGAGCAGAACGGTTACCACGATTATCAGATGGGCGTGAACAGCGTTTTTTGCATAGGTGGTTTAGGTGTGACAAATGCCACCAATGTGGTAAGAGGTGAGGATGGATTACTCAAGGAACAAGGAGAGTTCGTTTTCAATAGTTCAATCAGTGGCTTTTGCCAAGTGGATGCCAACACTATGGTGGCTTTGGAACTTCCTGCATCGAAGGAAAGCGGAGACAAGCTAACCTTCTATACGGTGGATGCTAGCTCTGCAGCCATTACTTCTACCCACAAAGATACACCAGTGGCTCCTCTTGACAATCTTGATTGGCCAAGTATTACTGGAATGCAATATAGCGGAGGTAATCTTTATGTCACTTACACGCCAATGAACTCAAGCACATTTGAGACGGCTTATACTGATACTTGCTTCGTGGCAGTATATAGTTATCCCGATATGAAGATTGTTAAACTGATGAAAGATACAAGGATGGGACCTGGTGGTTCATGGAACGCCTTCAATGGTTTAGTGAAGGATGAGCAAGGAGATTTGTACGTCATGTCCAACTCATCGATATCAAATGGTTACTCCCAAAGTACCAAGCATGCAGGTTTCCTCAAGATAAAGAGGGGTACCACCGACTTTGACAGCAATTACTTCTTTGATTTTGAGGAGGCGACTGGTGGGCTCAAACCTGCCCACATATCCTATATTGGTAATGGGCTTATCTTTGCCGAAGTGAGTACCATCAATCCTCAAACATCCAGCGACAGATGGGGTGACAAGAGTCTTAAATGCTGTATTATTGACTTAGTCAACAAGACGGTTAAGGATGTGGATGGCATTCCTGTACACAATGGAAATGGTGGAAGAAGGTTCGTTAGCTTGCATGAAGGCAACTATGTGTACTTACCAGTTTCCACTGGAGATGGCACTTACATCTATCGTACAGATATTACCACCGCCAAGGCTACACGTGGCGCTCGTATTTCAGCCACATTCGTAGGAGGTTTATTCAAATTTTAAAATCAGTTATGAGCATAAAAAGAACATGTCGCAAATTACATTTGTGGATAGGTCTTGCAACAGGAATCATAGTTTTCATCGTTAGTATGACCGGAGCACTATGCCTATTCAAAGATGAGATTTGTACCATAACTAGGCCATGGAAGAGAGTGACACCACAAAATGAGTCTTTTCTAGAGGTTTCACAACTTGTAAAGATAGCTAATAAGGCAGAAGGAAATACAAATCCTTCTGCCATTACTATGGGTCGAAAAGATGAAAGTATTTGGATAGATTACTTTTCCGAAAAGGATAAAAGTACTATCTATCTGAATCCATATAATGGCAACGTACTGTACAAAGAAAGAAAATCAGAAAATGGTTTTGATTTTTTTCAGTTTATGATGGATGGACATCTTCGTCTTTGGTTACCAATGGAGATTGGCAAACCGCTCGTAAGTTATGGTGTATTGCTGTTCTTCTTGACATTGTTAACAGGTTTGGCTATCTGGCTACCTAAGCGTTTCAACAAGAAAAGTCTCAAGTCACGGCTGACCTTTCATCATTCATTGAAACCCAGAAGATTCATCTTCGACTTACATAGCGTGCTAGGTTTCTATATGCTTCTACCAATGATTACGGTCAGTCTCACAGGACTTATCTTCGGATTAGATTGGTTCAGCCAAGGCATATATAAAATAGTATCTGGAGGCAATACCATGGAGGCGTATACAATACCTGCGTCCGACTCCACCAATGTTGGAAAATCCCCTGCAAGTATCAACTTGTTGCAGGACAAAATACTGAAGGAGTTTCCTCACGCCATACAATATTATTATTCCTTGCCATCAGATAGTTTGGCTCCATATCGTGTAAGCGTAGTACATGAAGAAGGTTCTTATTACAAACAAGACAATCTCTTCTTCGATCAATACTCCCTGAAAGAACTGAAAGGTTCAGGACCCTATGCAGGAAGATACCAAGATGGAACCTTCGCCGACAAACTCATTCATGCAAGTCTGGACATTCACGAGGGTATCATCTTAGGTTTCTTTGGTAAGCTCATTATGTTCATGGCATCACTTACTGCAGCCTCGCTTCCCATCACTGGCTATTTACTATGGAGAAAAAAATAAAAGAGAGGAGAGAATCTCTCTTCTCTTATTTACTGAGTTTCGCAAGTGGTTTCAAGAACGGGCTTAAGGCCTAAAAGCTCCTTCAGCAAGTACCTCTTCTTTTCCTTCTCGCTTGGCGGTATCAATCGAATTCTTGAGGTCACGATTTACCATCTTGTAATGAAAGTAAAATACATAAAAGAATACAATACTAATATCAACTCCAATATTCTTGAAGAGGTCAAAGGTAAATATAATGTCATGCGGCTTGATTATAGGGACAGGAAACTGTTCTATGAAACTATGTTCTGTCTTGAAAACTATTACGGGCCTGCCAATTTATATTCGACTTCAGAGAGAGGAAACCCTATTAAAAGAGACTTGCCCATTTTGTCGTTTGGAATTTAAAGAATCAGACTATAATTTTAAAAGATACCCCTGTCGATAATTGTATTTATCCTCCAAGTGGAAAAAGGAAGATTCAGATTGTTTTAGAGCGGAAATAAATCTAAATGAAGGTAAACTGATGAATGGAGTTGAGGCTTCTTATCCCGAACTGTGGTAACGATATGGGGATGCTTCAAAAACCATTTTATATATAAGGATTGTCCAACCTTCGATATGACTTTCTTGCAGGTTGATTCCAAAGTCGATGAAATTGTCAGAATAAATTCGCTCTTCTCTCGCTTAATCGGATTTTTAGGGGAGACAGAAGAGAGAGGTAAGAAAATATTCAAGGAATGGCATTAAAGGCTTGATGCAGTATTGT
>OQWM01001887.1_pt1 | contig 14356 bp, 9 predicted proteins | sample 1691531 | NCBI WGS metagenome assembly OQWM01 (sample SAMN03418257, study PRJEB22391) | human gut metagenome | biome: human-gut; feature: organic feature; material: feces | host: Homo sapiens | place: Tanzania | collected 2013-01
AAAGACATGGAAGATGCCCAGATGGAAATTGTCCATTCGCTTGCAAAATGGAAGCGTCTGAAAGTTTCCGAACTTGGGCTTGGCTGCGGATTTGGAATCTACACAGACATGAACGCTATCCGCGCGGACGAAACTTTGGACAATCTTCATTCGCTTTACGTTGACCAGTGGGACTGGGAAATGCACATTGATGAAAACGACAGAAATGTAATGTTCCTGCGTGATTCTGTAGAGCGGATTTACAGAGTCCTTAAGCAGACTGAATTTTTTGTCTATGACAGATATGAACAAATCACTCCGATTCTTCCGCAGAAAATTACTTTTGTGTATTCAGATGATTTGTACAGGCTTTATCCAAAGCTTACTCCAAAAGAGCGTGAAAACGAATTCTGCAAAAAACACGGAGCAATTTTTGTAATAGGAATCGGCGGAAAACTTCCGGACGGTTCAATTCATGACGGGCGCGCTCCAGATTATGACGACTGGATTACAGAAAGCGGCGACGGACACATAGGACTTAACGGCGATCTTTTGGTCTGGAATCCTGTTTTGAATCAGGCAATGGAACTTTCTTCTATGGGAATAAGAGTTTCAAAGGAATCTTTGGTTGCCCAGCTAAAGGAACGCGGTTGCCCGGAGCGTGCGGAGCTTGATTTCCATAAAAAGCTTTTGAGCGGTTCTCTTGTTCAGACAATGGGTGGAGGAATCGGACAGTCGCGCTTGTGCATGTATTTTTTACGTAAAGCCCATATCGGGGAAACTCAGGTCAGCATTTGGCCGGATTCCATGATAGATGAATGTGAGAAGCACGGAATTGCAATACTCTAAGACGTCTCTTTCTGTCTTTTCAATAAAAAAAATATTTGAAACTCTTCCGGAATTTCAAAGGCAAGGAATCACTGAGCTTTCTATTTCTGACAAGCAGTTTTCGTACGATAAAAATGGAATTCTTCGCCTTATAAGCCAAATAAAAAAGTTTTGTCCGGAGCTTTTTCTTTCAATCTTGGTTTCTCCTGAAATTCTTGACAAAACACTTGTGCAGGGATTTCAGGAAATATATTGCTCCTTGGAAATTCCTTTTGGCGGAACAGAAAAGAACGGCACGCTTTTATTTGACAAGAAATTTTATTCGCAGAAGGCTCGGCTTTTAAATGAAGCGGGACTTGTCTTTGGCTTTAACCTGGACTGGGGAATAAAAAATGGCGACACTTTTAAAAGCTTTAGAAGCCGCCTTGATTTTGCAGTTTCGCTTTATCCGAACCACATTGATTTTCCGCAGCTGGAAGAAAAACTGTACCGCGAGCCAAAGCCAACTGGAATTTATTCTTCCAAAGATCTTGATTTTTCCAGGGGAATGGCGTTTGCCTGCAAAACTTTTTATTCAGAGGGAAGAGCTGTGCCTTGGTTTTGTAGTGTAATAAATGCGCTTAAAATAGAAGCCTCTTCATTTTTTTCTGATTTTGAGGAATTTCAACTTTGCAGTAACTGCTCGTTTGAAACTGGTTTTGACCCGGAGCTTGCAGGACACAAGGCTATTGAAAAACTTCAGCTTTTGTTCTTAAAGCAAAAGTTTGAAGAAAAAAACAAAATGCATCTTTTTTCTGCAGTAAAAGACATTGTAAGTCTGAATGGAGCTTTTAGTCGGCTTGCAAGTGAAAATGAAGAAAGCATTGTTGAGACTTCTTACAACCCGGACGATTTGCTTTCTCCTTGTGCGATGAATATTGCGGATTTTTGCGAAAATGTTACTATGGAAAGTTGCTCTGTAAAGATTTTTGAGTCGGATGAAGGTCTTGACTATAAAATTCTTTAATGCAATATTGAACTATAAAATTCCAAGATGATTTAAAAGTATTTTTATTCCGATTAAGATTAAAATTATTCCGCCTGCAATTTCTGCCTTTTTTTCGTACTTATTTCCGAATACGCTTCCGATTTTTACTCCAGCTGCGGAAAAGCAGACTGTTATTGAGCAGATAAAAAGGCTTGCAAGGATTATTTCTTTCCAACTGTCAAGTAAAAGTCCGAATGTTATTCCGACTGCAAGCGCGTCTATGCTTGTGGCGACCGCCATTACAAACATTGTTTTTAAGGCAAATGAATTGTCAACTTTTTCACATTCATCAGAAAAAGCTTCCCGGAGCATATTTGCGCCAATTGCAACTAAAAGAAGAAATGCAATCCAATGGTCAAAGTTTTCTATATAATATTTAAATCTTGAGCCTAGAATCCAGCCTAAAAATGGCATCAAAGCCTGAAATCCGCCGAACCAGACGCCTGCAATGCACATTTCCTTGATAGAAACTTTCTTCGCAGCAGCCAGTCCCTTGCAAATTGAAACTGCAAATGCGTCCATGCTTAATCCTACAGCCAAAATAAACAATTCCAGTACAGACATGGCGGATATTATATTTGTGAAGAAAAGTTGTGTAAAGGTAATTTAATCTTGCAAGGCTCTGTAAAAAAACAAGCCCCAGCACCCGCTGGAGCTTGAAAAAGGAGTTCTTATGAAGAAAGGAGGTCTCTTGTCTTTCAATAATAACAACATAAATCTCTTGTTTTGGTTACATTTATTTCTAAAAAAAAAGATAATTTTTTCAGAAAATTGTTTTTTATACAAACAAAAAATGCCGCGTCAAGTGGCGTGGCATTTTTAAGCAAGAAGAATTTTTTTCTTTACTTTCCGATTTTGTATCTTGCTGTTGTTACAACGTGTCCATTGCTGTATACATCGTACCATATTTCTTTCTTTGAACTGGTGTCCAAAGCCGCATAGAATTCTTCAAGATTTGAAACTTTCTTGTCGTTTACAGCGCAGATAATGTCGCCTTCCTGAAGCCTCAATGCTGCGGCAGGAGATTTTTCAAATACTCTTGCAACTACAACGCCTTCAACTTTTTCTTTTTCAATGTTAAGCCGCTTTCGTAAATCTGGAGTAAGCGGAGATGCTACAAATCCTGGCCAGAGTTTTGTGTCGTTTGCAGTAACTTCTTCGTTGCGCTCGTCAATTTTTACAAAAATTTCTTTTGTTGTTTTTCCGCGCAGAACTTTTACAGTTGTTGTTTTTCCTGCCGGAATGCCTCCTATTTCGCGGATAAGCTGGTCTACGGATTTTATGTCATGTCCGTTCAGTCCGATTATAAAGTCGCCCGGAAGAATTCCGCCTTTATACGCAGGGCCGTCGAGGAATACCTGACTTGCAAGCGCACCCTGCTGTTTTTTGTCTATTCCGAGCTGCTCTTTGTACTCATCTGTAATTTCAACGAGACTGATTCCAACCCATCCGTAAGTTATTTTTCCTTTGTCAATGAACTGGTTTATTGATTCCTTGATGTTGTTTATTGGAATTGAAAATCCAAGCCCCTGAGAGCCACCGGAATTTGAAGCAATCCAAGTGTTTATCCCGATTACTTCTCCCTGAATATTTACAAGAGGACCTCCTGAGTTTCCCTGGTTGATTGCCGCGTCAGTCTGGATAAAGTCGCTGATTGAGCCGATTTGTCCTCCACTTCTGCCTGTCGCGCTTACAATTCCCTGTGTTACAGAAGCAAAATATCCAAGAGGACTTCCAAGTGCAAGAACGATGTCTCCCTGATGAATTGTGTTGCTGTCTCCGAGCTTTGCAATTGCAATTGACTTGTCGCTGCTTTCAAATGAAACAAGAGCAATGTCCATGCGCTCATCTTTTCCGACGAGTTTTCCTTCAAATTCACGCTCATCGTTAAGTTTGATTTTTATTGAAGTCGCGTTTCCTACAACGTGGTTGTTTGTAAGAACATAAACTGTGTTGCCTGTTCTTCTTACAATTACGCCGGAACCAAGCGCAGACTGCTCAAGTTCTTTTGTTCCGTCTCCTTCTTCTTCATCGCGTGGAATTCCAAAGAAAAATGGAAGGTCTTTAAATGGAGAAAATGTTTTTACTTTTGTTGTTTCCTTTACATCAACTTCTACAACGGCTGGAAGCACTTGGGAAGTTATTGAGCGGAACGAGTCCTGTAAAGCCTGAGTGACTGCCAATGAGTCCTGCGGAATTTGCGCGGCTGGAGTTTCTGCAAAAGCGACGTTTGCAGAGCCTTTGTTTACTTTGCATGAAAGTGAAAATATTCCGGCTGCCATTACTGCGGCTCCGGCTATATACGCAATTTTCTTTACTAAGTTTTTCATATTAAACTAAAACCTCCTGATTTTTGAAGTTTTCTATGCTAAAAATTTCTTTACTAAAATAATAAACAAATTTTGCAAAGAGTTACATAGTTTTCAGAAAAAAATATTACATTCAAATTGAAAAAAATCATATCATAAATTAAAATGTTTCTATGAATTTAGAAGATTACAGGCTTAACGCTTATTCAGCTGGAGCCGGTCAGAATAAAAAACTTGTCCATAAGCCGGTTTTTGAAAATGTAAATTCAGCGATAGACCGAATTGAAAAGCAGAACAAAGAGCATGCGGAGAAGCAAAACATCGAGCAGGCAAAAATTGCGGCAAAAACTGGAACTTGGTTTGAAAAGAAAAAATCAGCGACTTCAGACGATGTGAAAAACGCGGCAAAAAATCTTACGAGCGGTGGGCTTGTAAAGATTCCAGCTTCTTCAACAGAAAAAGACAGTATATATAGAAGAGTTGCAAAATTTCTTGTGATAGTCGGAATTGACGAGGCTGCAAAAATTCTTCCGCATTTGACAGAAGAGCAGACAGAAAAAATAATTCCAGAAATCGCTTCAATTCAAAAAATCACGCCGGAAGAGTCAGCTTCGATCCTTGAGGAATTTGAATCTCTTGTTGAAAAGGCGAGGGAAGAAGGCGGACTTGAAACTGCGCGGAATATTTTGACCAAGGCTTACGGTTCTGAAAAAGCAGAGGATATGCTCAAAAAATCTGTAAAGTATCCGGACGGAAAACCTTTTGATTATCTTTCGGATGCGAATGCTGAACGGATAAAAGTTTTGATTGACGGAGAATCTGATGCTGTAAAGTCGCTTGTTCTTTCGCAGATTGAGCCTAAAAAAGCCGCAAAAGTAATAAATTTAATGGACGTTGATGATAAAAAAAAGATTGTCCTGCGTCTTGCAAAAATGAAGCCTGTTGCTCCGGAAGTTCTTGCTGAAATTGACAGGAGCCTGCACGAAAAGCTTCTTACCCAGAACACGGAAAATTCACAGAACATGGATGGACGCGGAGTTCTTGCCCAGATTTTAAAACGAATGAATCCTTCCGTGGAAAATTCAATTATCAATACATTGAGCGAGCAGGACCCGGAACTTGGCGAGGACTTGCGCAAACGGCTTTTTACAGAAGAAGATGTTATCGGCTCGGACGACAGGTTTATTCAGAATTATCTGCATGACATGGAAGACCGCGACATTGCAGTTTTGATTTATGGAAAAAATGATGCGTTTAGAGAAAAAATTCTTTCGAATGTTTCCAAGAACAGAAGACGCGTTATTCTTGATGAAGAAAGCATGATTCATCATTTGACAAAATCCGACAGTGAAAAAATGACTTCATCGTTTTATTCCGTTCTTAGGCGCGCTTGGGAAAACGGAGATTTGCGTGTTTCAGGAAGAGATGAAGGCGAGGTTTATGTATGAAAAAAAATGATGTTTACAAAGGCTTTGAAGTTCTGGATGTATTTAAAATTCCATATTACGATTCAGAAGGAATTTTCTTGCGGCATAAAAAATCCGGCTTGGAAGTTTTTCACATTCTGAACAACGATGAAGAAAATCTTTTTGCATTCGCCTTTAGAACTCCTTGCAAAGACAGCACTGGAGTTGCGCATATTATTGAGCACAGCGTTTTGTGTGGCTCAAAAAAATTCCCGATAAAAGATCCGTTTCTTCAGCTTAGAAACCAAAGTATAAACACTTACCTTAACGCCTACACTGCAAAAGACAGAACTGTTTTTCCGGCAAGCTCTCTTATAAAGACTGATTATTTTAATTTGATGTCTGTCTATGCGGATGCTGTTTTTTTTCCGATTTTAAATGTTGAAACTTTTTTGCAGGAAGGCTGGAGAATCGAAACCGACCAAAACGGAAATCCTGTAATTCAGGGAGTTGTCTTTAACGAGATGAAGGGGAACTATTCGTCTTTTAATTCTGTTGCGACTGACGCGGTTTTAAATGCTTCTGTTCTTGGCACTGGATACGAAAAAGATTCTGGCGGAGACCCTTTGGAAATTCCAACTTTGTCTTACGAGCGGTTTAGAGAGTTTCATAAAAAATATTACTGCGCGGCAAACTGCCTTGTTTTTTTATATGGAAACATTCCGACAGAAGATCAGCTTGATTTTCTTGATGAAAATGTAATAAAAAGCATAAAATCTCCCGGCGAAAAATATTCATTTGCTTCTGAAAATTCTTGTGTAAAAATGAAGAAGCGGATTGACGCTTTTGGTCCTGCAGAGAATTCAAAAAATACAACGGCTTTAGTTTGGAAAATCGGAGATTCCGCGGAAAATGAAAATCTTTTTTCACTGCCAATGGAAATAAGCTTTTTGTCCGAGCTTCTTTTGGGAAACGATTCTGCACCAGTGATAAAACTTTTGCTGAACAAATTTAAAGGCTGTGATATTGCGCCGCAAACTGGATGCAGCATAAGCTCAAGATTTTTTTCCATAGCAATCGGCGTGAACGGACTTAAGCCTGAGCAGGCGCAGGAATTTCAGGATTGCATTGGTGACGCTATGAAGTCTATTGTTAAAAATGGAATAAAAGAAGAAGACATTGAGCGCAGTTTTATGAGCTTTGATTTTTCAATAAGGGAAGTGAAAAGGTCTCCATCTCATGGACCGTATTCGCTTGTTCTTCTTAAGCGTGTTTTGCGTTCCTGGACTTATGGAGCAAATCCGAAAGATGCGCTTGCTTTTATTGAATCATTTGAACAGATAAAGAAAAAAATAAAAGATGAGCCGGAATATCTAAAAAATCTTATAAGAAAGTTCTTTGTTGAAAATAAAAATAAAACTTTAGTAACAGTTTCACCGTCAGAAAAATGGAGCCTTGACAGAGCCGAAAAAGAAAAAAAACTTGCATCTTGCCTTTATAAAAAAATCGGGAAAAGGAACGTTTTTCTTTTACTTGAAAAACTTCACGCATTTCAAGCTGGCTCAGAAAATGAAAATTTGATTCCTGCTGTTAATATTGAAGAACTTGAAAATCCTGCTGAAAAAATTGAAACACGCAAAACTTTGTGTGAAAAAATTCCTTTCTATGTAAATCAGGAAGCCTGCAATGGAATTGTCTATGCTTCTGTTTCTTTTCCTGTTGACCGGCTTGATCCTGCGGACTACAAATTTCTTCCTTTGCTTTCCAGCTGCATTTCAGGGCTTGGAACAAAAAAAAGGTCTTGGGAAGAAACAATCTCGTATTCTGACAGAATTATGGGTGATTTTGGAGCTTATATACGAAGCGCAAAAGTTCCAGAATATTCTAAAAAACTTGCCGAAGAAAATCCTCTTATAATTGGCCGCGAATGGCTTGTGATTCATTTTAAATTTATAGAAGAAAAATCCGCGCAAGCCTTTGACTTTGCAAGTGAAATTATTTCTTCAATTGATTTTTTAGACATGCCAAGGCTCAAGACAATTGTAAACGGCTTGTGCTCCAGTTTAAATGCGTCTGTTGTTCCCGGCGGACATTATTTTGCAATGCTTAGATCTTGCAGGCTTTTAAACCGTTCGTGCGCTGTTCAAGAAATTAAGGACGGACTTACTTCTGTCTTTGCGATAAATGAAATAAAAAAAATGAAGCTTTCTGAAATTTCTGAAAAGCTTGAATCGATTTATAAAAAAATAATCTCAAGCGGCTCCCTTTTTCATGTAACAGCCGGAATCTCAGGAATTGCTGCGGCCAAAAAAGGATTTGCTTTTCTTGTAAAAAATCTTTGCCTTGAATTTCCAAAGCCGAAGAAGAAAGTTTCTGACAAGGAATTTTTTAAGCAGACAGAGATTGCAGGAAAAATTTACTGCGAAAAAAATCCTTGCGTGGATGAAGTTTTTGTTGTGCCGGGGAACATAGGCTTTGCTTCTGCCGCTGTAAAAAGTTCTGGTGAAAAAGGAAAAGAAATCATGGCGGACACAGTTTTTTCACATCTGCTTGAAACTTCCGACTTATGGAAGCAGATTAGAACTAGCGGCGGAGCTTACGGTGTTTTCCTTTCTGTTCAAAGCTCAAGCGGCACAACTTGCTTTGCCACATATCGCGATCCAAAGCCTTTTGATTCGCTTGGATATTTTGAAGAAAAGCTTCCGCTTCTTGAAAAAGATGAATTTTCTTTTGATGATATAAAAAAAGCGATTGCCGGAGTTTATTCAGATGAAATCGAGCCGTACACGCCGGCAATGAGAGGCGGAACTGGGCTTATGCGATGTCTTTATGGAATTTCCCTTTCCCTTGATAAAATCAGAATAAAAAATTTGCTGAGCCTAAAAAAAAGTGATATTGAAAAGTCAGTCTGCTGTTACAAAAACGCTGTGTTCTGCGGAAAAAAAGTTGCAATCTGCGGAAAAGACATGATTTCTGATAAAATTAAAAAAATAAGTGGAAAAATAATAAAGATTTCACTATAATAATAAGACATTATATGCTTTTGCAAAAATGAAGGAAAAAAATGACCAACAAAAACGTAGAAGAATTAACAAAGTTGATGAGACAGCTTGTTTCTGATGTTCAGGGCGCACCTTTCCCTAGCGAAAAAATAGAGCCGGAGCTTTATTCAATTTGGTATGAGCACGTTCAGCGCGGCGCTCAAAACTGCTTTGAATTTTTGGAGCAGCACTTTCCGCTAGACAATTCTGAATTCAAAGATTCTCTAAAGAAAATATTTAAATAAACATAGCTTCCTGCCGAAAATAAACCTAAGGCAATCTTTGTAAAATTATTTAGGTTTGCCCAAAAATGCCGTGCTTTTTTTAGAGCTGGCTGTGTCTTGTTTTTGGTGGGAAGATATATGGCTGCAAAAAAAATTTGCCGTAATGAAAAACTACAACTAAAAGGTTCCCTTAAGAAAAATGGTTTTGATCGTTGGCGGCTTGTTACAAATGCTGTAAGCTCGGTTTCCGGCGAAGAAAAGACTTTCTTCATTGAATTCTATGCTGTGAATCCTGCCTTGTCTCCCAAAGAATGTGTGCTTGGATTTAAAAACCGCTTTAATAAGTCTACGGAAGATTTTCAGTATGTTTTGCCAGGTTCTGAAACTGCAAAAAATTTCACTTCTCAAACTTATGTTTCGCCTTCATTTTTTATGATAAAAGCCGGAGTTCTTTCTGCAAGCGCAAACCAGATGAATTCTTATTTTCCGCCTGAAATCCTTTCAGCAAAAAAAAGCGAATATATAATTTCAGCCAAACAGGAAGAATTGCCGGCCTGCATTTTGGCGCACGATTACACTTCCGGCGCAATAAAAGTTACAGACGAAGACTTGCGCGCTCACCCGGAATATATGGGAAGTTCCGGCACTATGTCTTGGAATTTAAAGTTTTCACGGAGCATTTCGTTTTCTTCAGACTACAGAGCAAAAGACATAAACTGGGCTGTTCTTGGTGGCAAGACTGATTTTTCCGGCACAATCATTTTCAACAACGAAGAATACAATGTGAATCCGCGGAATTCCTTTGGATATTATGATAAAAACTGGGGCAGGGATTTTTCTTCTCCATATTTCCATTTAAGCTCTTCAAATTTTACAAGCGAAATTTCCGGGCGGCTTTTGGACGCTTCTGTTTTTGCGGTTCAGGGCGAATACAAGAATAAAGTTTCAGTGCTTGTTTCAATTGAAGGAAAAAACATTGAATTTCATGCAAACAAGCTGAAAAAAAAGCAGATAAGCTTTGACTGCCAGGAAATGAACGGGACGGAAGACGAAGGTCTTAAACTGCATTGGTCTGTTAGTGTCCATGACAGGCGTTATGTAATTGACATTGATATTTTCTGCAACACAAAGGATATGTCTCTGCGCGATTTTGAAAGTCCTGCCGGTGGAAGAAAAGTTATGCGGATTCTTGCAAGCGGCTCTGGAACTGGAAAATTCAAGTTGTACAAAAAAATGAAGAAAAACCTTGAGCTTTTGGAGCAGGCCGAAATCCTCAAGTGCATCTGCGAATACGGCAACCTTGAAACAGCTGAAAAATAATCTTTAAAAAAAATTTGATTTTTAGTTCGGAAATTTGTATATTCCTTTTTAGAGGAAATTTATGAACTACGAACAGATGACATTAAAAATGCAAGATGCGCTGCAAAGCGCAAGCAGCTTGGCCCAGCAAAGAGACCATAGCGAAATAGGCAATGAGCATCTTTTGTATGCCATGCTTAACCAAAAAGACGGAATGATTCCGCCGTTAGTTGAACGGATTGGACTTCAGCCTTCTTCTTTGCAAAAAAATCTTGAAAACTTATTGGACAAATATCCTGTAGTAAAAGGCCAGACTCAAATGTCTTTGTCCTCTAGCGCGCAGAAAGTTCTTGCCAAGGCAGAAAAGGAAATGGCTTCTTTAAAAGACCAGTTTCTTTCTACTGAACACGTTTTTCTTGCGATGATTCAGGCTGATGACAATGTTGGTGAGCTTTTGAGAAAATCAGGATGCGACAGGAATACAGTTCTTGAAGCCCTAAAGTCAGTGCGCGGAAATCAGAGCATTGATTCCCAAGATCCTGAAAGCAAAATGCGTTCTCTTGAAAAATACTGCACGGATTTAACTGCACGTGCGCGTCAGGACAAGATTGACCCGGTAATCGGCCGTGATGAGGAAATCCGCCGTGTAATGCAGGTTTTGTGCCGACGAACAAAGAACAATCCGGTTCTGATAGGTGAACCTGGTGTTGGTAAAACCGCGATTGTAGAAGGTCTTGCACGCAGAATTGCAAGCGGAGATGTGCCTGAAAGCCTGAAAAACAAACGCATTCTTTCGCTTGATATGGGAAGCCTTGTTGCAGGTGCAAAGTTCCGCGGTGAATTTGAAGAGAGGCTAAAAGCCGTAATCACTGAAGTTACAAAATCTGAAGGTCAGATAATTCTGTTCATCGATGAGCTTCACACGATTGTTGGTGCTGGCGCAAGCGAAGGTTCTATGGACGCTTCGAATTTGTTGAAGCCGGCTTTGAGCCGTGGCGAAATCCATGTTATTGGTGCCACAACTCTTGACGAGTACCGCAAGTACATTGAAAAAGACGCCGCCCTTGAGCGAAGATTTCAGCAGGTTTACTGTGCCGAGCCGACCGTTGAGGATACAATCGCCATTTTGCGTGGACTTCGCGACAAGTATGAAATTCATCACGGAGTTAGAATTAATGATGAGGCTTTGGTCAGTGCGGCAGTTCTTTCAAACCGCTACATTACAAACCGTTTTTTGCCTGACAAGGCGATTGACTTGGTTGATGAAGCCGCAAGCCGCTTAAAGATGGAAATTGAAAGCCAGCCTACGGAACTTGACCAGATTGAGAGAAAACTTTTGCAGCTTCAAATTGAAAAGCAGTCTTTGAGCAAGGAAGACGACAACGCTTCAAAAGAGCGTCTTGAAAAACTTGAAAAAGAGCTTTCCGAGTTGAGCTCAAAACGCGATGCCATGAAACTTCAGTGGCAGAACGAAAAAAACAGCATCGACAAAAGCCGCAAAGTAAAGGAAGAGCTTGAAGAGGCACGCTTTAACGAAGAAAAATACACTCGCGAAGGCAACCTTGAAAAAGCCGCGGAATTAAAGTACAGCACAATTCCTGCTCTTGAAAAGCAGCTTGCTGAGACCGTTGCCCACGATAAGGAAGTTGAGGCGAACCCAGAGCGCGAGTCGCTTTTGCGGCAGGAAGTTACGGAAGAAGATATTGCTCGTGTTGTAAGCAACTGGACAGGAATTCCTGTTGCAAAAATGCTTTCAAGCGAAAAGCAAAAATACTTGCAGCTTGAGGAAGTTCTTCACAAGCGTGTTATCGGTCAGAATGAAGCTGTGCAGGTTGTAAGCGATGCAATCCGCCGTAACCGTTCCGGCTTGAGTGATCCGAACCGTCCTCTTGGAAGTTTCCTGTTCATTGGACCGACTGGCGTTGGTAAAACCGAGCTTGCAAAAACGCTTGCAGACTTCTTGTTCAACGATGAAAAGTCGCTTACTCGAATAGATATGTCCGAGTATATGGAGAAATTCAGCGTGAGCCGTTTGATTGGTGCGCCTCCGGGATACGTTGGCTACGATGAAGGCGGTCAGCTTACAGAGGCAGTTCGCCGCCGTCCTTACAGTGTAGTTTTGTTTGATGAAGTTGAAAAAGCTCATCCTGATGTTTTTAATGTTCTTCTTCAGGTTCTTGATGACGGAAGATTGACAGACGGACAGGGCAGAGTTGTGGACTTTAAGAATACAATTATCATAATGACGAGCAACTTGGGAAGCGAGCTGATTCTTGACGCTGACACAGACGAAAAGATGAAAGATGCAAGAACACAGATTGACGGTTTGCTTAAAACTCATTTCCGCCCGGAATTCTTGAACCGAATCGATGAAATCGTAATGTTCGGTCGTCTTGACAAGAGCTGCATTGGTGGAATTGTAAAGATTCAGCTTGAGCGTGTTGCAAAACGCCTTGAAGACAGAAGAATTGCAATTAAGTTTGATGATTCTGCCGTGGACTTCATTGCGGAAAAAGGCTACGACCCTGCGTTTGGCGCCCGTCCTGTAAAGCGTGCCGTTCAGACTTGGGTAGAAAATCCGCTCTCAAAAGAACTGCTTGAAGGAAAGTTCGCCGAAGGCTGCACGATAAATGTTTCGAGCAACGGACGTGAGCTTGAGTTTAAGTAAAGTGTAGTGATGCTATGAAAAAGCTGGGGATGTTTCAAAAATGTCATTTTCGGGCTTGACCCGAAAATCTAACTGTATATATATTGTAATCATTTAGAGAAAGGGCTGTCCAAAAAGAAATGGACAGCCCTGATTATTTTAAATTTACAAGCAAATTCAAATCTGCTAAAATTTAAATATGAGCAGAGGCTTAAGCGATAAAATCACATACAAAACATATAACCAGGAGCGGGCAGTGGCTCACAGCCTTCCGGAAACCGGACTTCATGACAATCACCGCATTCTGAAGCGAGAAGCTGAAAGACCCGACAGAAGAAATATTCATATCGACAGTGAAGCGCTCCTGAATAGGAAAAATATTGTCGGTACGCTCCAAATATACAAGCTATGAGAAAGAGATAAAGAGAAGCCTCAAGAAGAACTCATTCAGCTTTGAGAACTGGATGTATGACGCCGAACAGAAGAAATACACATGTCCATGCGGAAATCCGGTTCCCTACAAAAAGACAGTGACGAAGAAAAACAGCCCGGGTTATCCGCAGACCTATAAAGCCTACCAGTGCGACAACTGCGAGGGCTGTCAGCTCCGTGAGCTGTGTACTAAGTCAGAATACGGCCGGCTGTTCTAGCAGGGCAAACGCATTATAAATAATTTAAGTAAAGTTTGCGCGAAGGAACGGTTCCTGGGGCAAAAACACTCTGATTGTTGCGACCGCGTGAGCGGGCAATTCTATAGTTACTTTGCAACAATCAGCGTGCAGCGCATTATTGCGCGATTTTGAACCAGTAAACCGTGCCTGGGAGCCAGTTTTATGCTGAATACATTTATAATGTGTTTGCCCTGAAAGATGAGATATTCGACCTTTTAGTCTTATAGGTTCAATTTCGAGTTTTGTAAATTTACTTTCATTGCCGTGCTTGACACCGCGATGTTTGCATAGCAAACTCAGTTAGGAAATCTTCTGCCAGCTGAGGCTGTTACGTACCTGCTCCGCTACGGCTTAACGCCTGCCCTGCACCGCAGTAGCTCGCCATTACTTGCCTGTGGAGCGGACAATGCGGAAGCCCAAGTTGTTGCTGGTGATATTGGCGTTGAGCCAGTACTTGTAGTCCACCTCGCAGCCGTAGGCGTTGCTGCACCAGCTGCCGCCGCAGTTGCAGCGGTACTCGCTGATGTTGGGGTTGGAATCCCAGCACCATTCCCAAACGTTACCGCTCATGTCGTACAGGCCGTAGTCGTTAGGCTTTTTCTGTGCAACTGGATGTGTCTTTTTTCCACTGTTTTCGCTATACCAGCCCAGTTCATCCAGTTTGTCGCTGCCGCTGCACTTGAATTCCTGTCCGCCTTTTGCCGCATACTGCCATTCTTCCACTGTTGGCAGGCGGTAGCCGTTGGCGTTTTCATTTTGAGTTACGGTTCCTGTTATTTTATTTCCTTTGTGAGGAGCATAGCCCCATTCAGACACATCAGTCTTATTTGAAACGGAATACACTGGAACAAGTCCATCTATCACGCTAAGTTTGTTGCAGAACACAACAGCGTCATACCAGCTCACCTGTTCCACTGGAAGATTT
>OQWM01001888.1_pt1 | contig 14354 bp, 22 predicted proteins | sample 1691531 | NCBI WGS metagenome assembly OQWM01 (sample SAMN03418257, study PRJEB22391) | human gut metagenome | biome: human-gut; feature: organic feature; material: feces | host: Homo sapiens | place: Tanzania | collected 2013-01
ATTTGCTCCAATATCTCTACCTTTAACATAAGCCTTTTTGTTTTGGCTTATAAATTTCATACAAAGACGAACCAGCGGTGCTGTGACTCGGCAAAGTATCATATCACCATCAACAATATCTTCAATACTCGCTTCATAGTTCACTTCACCCTCAGGTGCTCCGTCACGCCATTGTATCTGAGGCACTATATCTTGAGCCAACTTAATGATACTTTGGTCGCAACGATAACATATACTCAGCGGTAAACGTGCCGTATGAGGAATGCTTCTAAGGAGGTTGAAACTTGCTGCATCTGCTCCGCAAAATCCGTATATGCTTTGCTTCTCATCGCCAACTGCTACAAAACGACCGCCTGGCTTGATGCACTTCAAGAATAAATTTCTTTGAGCGGCATTGAGGTCTTGACACTCATCAATAAATACCCAATCATATTGAGGCATTTTAATGTTGAGAACGATGGGGATGTAAATCATATCAGTGAAGTCTATCTCTTCCATGTTATTCTTATCCCACTCAATAACCTGCATTGCTGCCTTAATCTCGTTATCAACCAACTCTAAATCATGTTTCTGAGCAAGTTCAATTAACGACTTCTCATCACACATAAGGTTTACCCTTGCTAAATCTACAAGGGTGCATACGTTCTTCTTCCAATTGAACTTATCAATAGGCAAGAGTTTGTCGTAAACTTCACTTTGAATAGTTCCATTCTCAAGTCTTTCGTTGATGTACTTGCCACACTTTCCGCCAAAGATATTTACTTTCATCTTCTTACGGATAGCACGAACTCCAAGGCTGTGAAGTGTGGAAACTTCTACATTAGGTAAGTCACCAATCTTCTTCTGAAGTTCATCTACAATTGATTTATTGAATGCTAAAAACAGAACATTCTTATCCTGAGGTATCAGCTTCAAAGCATTGACAATTGTCGTACTCTTGCCGCTACCTGCTACTGCACTCACTACGGCATTGCCGCTACCTTTCATTATGTAGGTATAAACTGTTTGTTGATATTTACTCGGCTTGAACATTTGATTTCGTTATTTATTGTTAGAATAAACTTTGGGAGAAAAGTTTTGTAAAGAAAAAGGATAACTACTTTCACAAGCCGTTATCCCTAAATCTTCCACTTATACAAAAATTATGATTAACTTACAAATTCATTATCAAGTTATCTTCTTCTGCAAATTTCACTAACTTTTCTTCAAGCGGTTTGCAATAACAAAATAAAAGACTTATATTAACTTCCTTAGTTTTACTGTGCCATCGTTTTGTCCAGTCACGAAATTCTGCGGAATGATATAACTCATAATTATCTATACATACAGTCCACCAAACGTGAGTTTTAGGTGCATTGCCATCTTTATAAGCATAACAAATACACCCAAACTGCTCCTCTGTCTGACTAACTATCTTATATATGAAACTTAGTTCACCCATCTATCTTGTCTTCCAATTCTTGTTTCTTTTCTTCTTCCTCTACGCTGAATGCTGTTAATGCCTCTGAAAGTAATATCTTGTGAACTTCCTCATCAGCAATTAACTTCGATATAAGTTGCTGAGCAATAAGGGTTGTCTTTGTTTCCTTGACTTGATTTATCTTCTCCTGCAACTCGGTGTAGAACTTTATCGTTGCCACTTCGGCTGATATTGCTTTCTCCAATGCTTTGCGTGGTGTGCTGCCAGTTTTAACGTACTCACTGGAGTAACGCTGAGTCAGCTTACCTCCCAATGCTCTAATCAAATCTCCAAGTTTAGCATAGTGCTTCATTTCTACAAGGGCAATTCCAAGTACCAATTCGCCTATCTCGCTGAACTTAGTTTCCTGCTGAGTGTACATTAAGATTGCAGTCAACTCGGAAAAATCGTTTGTTCCGTTGTAGATAGGATAGAACCATTCAGCAATAACTCCGTCATCAGGCTCCGCATTATCTATTTCAGGATATTCAACCGAATTATCCGAATAACGCATTACATTGATTAAAGCGTCCGTTAAGTCATCGACACTATTCTTTGTCAATAGTTTCTTGATTATCTTTTCATCCATAACATTACTGTTTAATTCCGCTATGACCAAATCCGCCATTGGCTCTTTCTGTTTCGTCAAGTTCATCTACAAGACTAAATTCAGCTTGTTCACAACGTGCAATTACCATCTGAGCAATACGGTCACCACTACAAACCTCAAAGTCATATTCACCAGTATTGAATAATATGATGCCTATCTCTCCACGATAATCAGCATCAATAGTGCCTGGAGAATTAAGAACCACAATACCATTCTTTAATGCTAAACCACTACGACTACGAATTTGTGCTTCATAACCTACTGGTAATTGTATGTATAATCCAGTCGGAATTAAAAGACTACGACCTGGCTCAACGGTTACTGGTCCATCAGGTAGCCAAGCTGCTATATCGCAACCTGCGGCTCCGATAGTTTTATACTCAGGTAATTTGTTCTCACTCTTGTTTACCACTTTAATTTCCATTTTTCTATTCGCTTTTGATTTTTACATATAAGTTACAATGACAATTGTCATTTTCTCTATAATCGCTGCAAGGGCAATGCTTGTCACGTCCCTCATTAAAACAAGGACATTCACCATTGTTTGCCTCGCAACGCTTCAAAATAGCGTTCACAACTTTGTCGTTCGGGTTGAGTTGCCACCCTGGTTTTCTTAGAATTTGAATCATATCTTCTTAGTTTAACTATGTTACGACTTATATGAATGAGAACTTGCCGCCAGTTGACGCAATATTACGACCAAGCATAGCAAGCCACATTGAAGAACAAACGTCATCGTGGTCTGATACACTTGCTAATCCACCCTTGTCTGTAAATGCAACTGAACCTAATTGCTCAAAGATTATGTCCTTTGCGTCCTGTGAACGCTTATCCCCTACTGGAATGTGCATCAACCCTCTCTCAAATAATACTGAGATTTGTATCCAACCTTTTGAAAGGTCATTCTTTTCAGTACCAGTATTATGAGGTACAACTGGCATTCCGTACTTCGTTGCTCCCTCGGTGAAGATTTGCTGGAATACGTTACTCTCAAATACCATTACATCAGGTCTAAACCTTACGTTGATGCCTTTCAAGATTTGCAATTGCTCATCGTAACTCTTGCCCTTGCCTATCTGAATATCCAATAGCCACATTCCGTTATCTTCATCTACTCCGAATGTTGTATAACAGTAGTAGTCCGCTCCTACATTTGAAGATATTGCAAAGTCAGCTCCAGTGACAACTTTTCCAAACTTGATAGGAAAATCATCACGATTACGAACCAATGTATAATTCTCCATTCTTACAAGACTACGTTTCAAGATTGAGAGTGGAAATATTGATGAGTCAGAAACGATTGGACGACATAAATTCTCTCTACTGAAAATTATGTTGCCCTGCGTATTCTTCTTGTCAATAAGGTCTTTGAACGACCATCGTTGTGGCCAAAGTATTTTGCCATTTGGAAAGATTGCAGGATATTCAATCACAAACCAACCCTTCTTCGTTTTCAAATCTCCATACAAATCATTAGCGTGGAAAGGCGTTCCCACTACTATAATTTGACCACCTGGTACAAGCATGTTCATGATTACTGAATGAAAATAGTCAATGCTCTTTTGTCGTTGCAACTGGGAGTATATGACATTATCTTTCAAGCCATCATCTACGATTATCCAATAAGGGTGTGCACCACGGACAGAACTACCAAAACCCTTACCAGTCAATCTTGCTCCATTCTTACAAACAATATTTGTGCTTGCCCATGCTCCTTCTCTTGTATTACTCGGCATAAGCCTTTCACGCAAATCATCTGTACTTTCAATCGTTCCCTTCAATATCTCTATAAGGTCAACCGCTTGTTGGAGTGAGAATGAAAATAAGAACCCACGATTACTATTACTTTTGCTTGGTCTGCGGCTGTACTGCTGCGTCTTAGGAGGTGAATACTTATAGAGTTGCCAAATTGCATAAGCATTGGAAAAATAATACGACTTTCCGTGGTCTCTGGCAGCCTCAATGCACAGCTTATTATGGTGATGAACTAAATCTCCCCATTCAAGATGATGCCATGACATTTGAAATTCGGGCAGTACGCTTGTTATGAAATACGTGAGATTGTTGCACCGCAAAATTTCTTCAATATTCTCCGAAAGATTTTCAGGGTACTTAGGCATAAAATCAACGTCACGCTTGCCAGTATATAGAGTAGAATAAATATCACCCAACATGCCGTTGAGAACCTTGTCAATATCTTTTTCTGAGCCATTGTATATCTCTAATATCGCTTTATCGTCAAGACTTTCAATAATTTCATCGGCAGTACGGAGGCACTCAACAGCATGTAATGGTGACACGTTAAACAAAGATTTTACGCTATCAACTCGTATCTGCTTCAAGTCCTCATCTTTCAATATCAATTTCTTCTTTTCCATTTTATTTACGTTAAGAAAATGGCTGAGTACGAATAGGACAATTATCGTACTCAGCCTGGAATTTTGCGTATGAAATTATTTAAGGATTGAATCAATAATGGTTTCTCTTATCTCGTTGAATTTAGTTTTCTTCTCTTCGTCTGAGAATTGAGAAAGGTAACGTACAATGTTTTGGTTTAACATTGTTGTTGTATTAGTAATATCTGCGAGTGCTGACGCTTGACGCACTTCCTTACTGAATATAAATGAAAACTCATAATCTCCCTTCTTCCATTCTATCAATCCAAACAAAGAGAAAAGGGTCAAGAGTTCACCAAGCGTCTTATGCGTTAAATTTGTACGTTTCGTTATGTCAGACTTCTTGAATACTCTGTCCCCTGCTGTGAGAATATCTCCGTTGTGAGTAATGAGATTGAAGAGTGCAATTGCTTTCGTTTCTGCTTCCTCTCTATTCTCGTTGCTCTGTAAGAAACTCTCTACTGTTTGAGGAGGCTGGTTTTCTGCCCTCTGCGTGCCTTTAATATAATCCGTGATAACTTTATCGTCTAATAGGATTAAGTGCTTGCCTCGCTGACGGGCAAAATCCTCTAAACCATCTATAACAGACTGCTCTGTTGAGGCAGCAATGATAATGTCTTCTGCTTTCTTATTTTCCATTTTTCTTTACAGTTTTGTTTGTTATATTATACCTGGTGAATATCTGTTGTAACCAAGGTGTATTATCTCCCTCACGCTCTAATTCTCGGATAAATGCTCGTATGACTGGAATGGAACGTGCCTCAGGTACTTCTCCACCCTTGATGTGGAACTTCTGCGAAGCAATCGCTATACCAGCGTTCAATGCTTCATTATAGACTACCACTTCATTACCTCCGCCCATAACATAAACATAGGCTAAAAGTTTTGCGGCAAAGTTCATCGACATCATTGAAGTGCCTACTTGATTAAATGCTTCCTCAAGTTGTTGAGCAAGTTGAAAGCCTATTCCATTCATCTGTGACTTGTTTTACGTTCCACTTTCCTTTCCTCTTTCTTCACGCACTTAAACTCAAAGAACTCCTGACCCCTGGCTCGTGCTTCCTCTTCTGATGTTTCAGCCGTTCCTTGTTTCCTGCGTAACTTCTTAACGTACCATCGGAATAGGTCTGTTGTTGCTTCCACATCGTTCATTGCTCCGTGAGCATCTGTGAGTTTCAACTTAGCCATTTCGCAGCAATTCGTAAGGTTTATTTTCTCGTTACCCAATAAACCCCAAGTCATCTTTGCTAACGTCATAGTATCTATAAAGTTTGGGTGAACAAACTCATAATAATTCTTACCACCGCAATAGTTATACGCATACTCCAACATACCATTATCAAACGGTATATTATGACCCACTGGCACTATACGATTAGCGTCTTTCCATTTGCCTTTTGCTTGATACATTTGGTCAAACTCACGATTTATATCAACAAAATTCTCAATGGTGATACCCTTCTTTATATCAGACATCGTAACCATTGTTTTTTGTAACGCATCTTTCGTTATCACAAGATTGTTATAAGGTCTTATAAAAGTTTCAAATCTATCTACTTCTTTCAAAGTCTTATAATCAATGACAATGCAAGCAAATTGAGTTATTGGATTTTGCTGAGGGTCAAGTCCACCAGTTTCCGTATCGTAAATTTTGTAAAAACTCTGTATCATGATTTCTTATTGTTATACTTTTATAATAACTCTGTAAATAAAGATTGCCCATCGGATACATAATAGAACCGATGAGCAAAAGAGTTTATAGTATAACTCGTGTTCGTGGATTTTATAGGCTTGCTTTATAATATTTCCGTGCCTGGTTATCTACTCGGCTTGAGCGCATGGCTGCCACACCCTTTCGATATGCCTAATCCTAACTTAGTAGTTTTTCACCAAACACTCCGTAAGCATACTACATCGAACATAATACAGCCAAAGCATGAACTCGGCTACTGCGCTGACGAAATATAAACAAGTGTAAACCTTTACTTGGAATACCACTGTTTTCTGAATCAGCTGGATTATGTTCTTATTGGGTTGCTGCTTTCTAATATCTCGGCAAGCAAGTAAAACCAAGAATATGAAATAAAGTAATATTACCAATATAAGAACTTCTATCATATTTTTATAATACTAACATTTGTCATCCTCAGGCTTATCATCTTCTTCCTGAGTCTTGTCGTCTGATTGGTCATCGTCTTGCTCCTTATCACCAACGGCATCTTCCTTAGAACCATCATCAGAATTTTCATCATCCTTCTTATCGTCAGACTTCTCTTCACCAAGGAGGTCAGCGGCAATGATACCGATAGCCTTTTCCAATGCTTCTTTCTTGTCTTTACATCCGCTCAGGTCTATCTCACTGACATGGAGTTTAACGTGCTTAGCACCATTGTCTTCGCTTTCGTCATCTTCTTTCTCGGCAGCACGCTTTTCAATTTCATCAAGACAACGCTTAAAACCTGCGTTGTATGCTTCCTTGATTTTCTCTTCTGCTACTTCCGAACCCTTACGAAATGCCTCTTCAAGATGAGCCTTGCCGTCATTGAGAACTCCAGCGACAATATTGTCAACCTCTTCCTTTGTGAAATGACGCTTATCAAATCCGAATGTTTTTTCAGTTTCGTTGATTACAGTTTGAACGGTTGCGGCACCATTCACGTTTCCTCTGCGTCTATAAGTGTGCTCGCTGAAAAGGACGGCTTGCCAAATGATTGCTCTTTGACGCTTGGTGAACAGCATCTTAAAGATTTGCTTCTTGAAATTCATTTTACTATTATTTTGATTTTGTTATTAAATCGAACTGTCGCCATTCGGCTGTTTGTTTCTTCGTGAACTTGCCTTCTTCGTCTTTGCGGTAAATAACAACATAGGTCTTTCTGAATACCTCGTCTTTACTCCCTACATAAGGACTACTGTGTTGCTCTGATTCAGGTGCAACCTTAACAAGTTCACCTACGTTCCAAGGCATTAACAAATGCTTATTCCAACCCCAAGTTTTTATTATGTCGTTGCAACGCAAAAACTTCGGATAGTCTTTTGTTTTCTTTGGTGCTAACATATCTCTTTGTTCTTTTCGTTTTACGACTTTATAAACTTTGTAAAGTTTTATGAAACGCTTTGTTTATGTGGACCAGGCAGGGTTTGAACCTACGACCTTCAGATTATGAGTCTGCTGCTCTAACCGACTGAGCTACAAGTCCATTAATAGTAATGGCTAATATACCAATTCACCAGCTTAGTGTGATACATAATTATTCTGCATAAACAGATTTTCAACACTCAGATTTTACTTTGTGTCGTCACTACTATTTTGTAGAACCAAGGGGATTTGAACCCCTATGACAAGAATGAAAATCTTGTATCCTAACCCTTAGATGATGGTTCCATTTAGTACACCCTTATTCAGTCCTGCAGAAACTGGGAATGTACAAGGTCTTCAGGTCAACCAACCTCACATACTGTTTTTCAAGAACAGCGCACTTATCCGTTGTTTTGATTAAACTCATCGTACTCCAAACAGGACTTGAACCTGCACAGCCATTACTGGCTAAGGGATTTTAAGTCCCTCGTGTCTGCCAATTCCACCATTGGAGCATTCTCTCTTTCTTCTTCCTAATTTTGTTGCCCCACACGGATTTGAACCATGAACGACAGAACCAAAATCTGTTGTGTTACCGTTACACCATGGGGCAGTTAAAGGGAACGTTCCACAATTGCCGTTGGGGATAAACGTTCCCAAGAATAACCGCTGTTATTCCTTAACTCGCAGACTTGACATAACTCGGAACTGAATACCCCTCGTTGCGTCAATGTGTATCTTCTTCTTCGTCATCGGGTTGAAGCCTTCGTGGGCTGGGGTTGTCTTCTGCTTAAAAGTACCAAGTCCAGTAAGAGTAACCTGGTCAGCGTTATCACGTACTGCTTCAACGGTTGTCTCAACAAAAGCGTTGAGTACGTCATTAATCACATTTTGAGATTGCCCAGTTTTCTCGGACAGTGTCTTCAATAATTCTGCTTTATTCATTTTTATATCTTGTTAAATTGTTTGTTATGCATCTACGAACTTGTACCCTGCGTCCTTTAACCTCTTGACGATTTTATTGTAACGCTTATCACGAACTTCCTCACTATCAAACCAAAATTCAATATTCGTTCTCGGATAACGCATTGACTTATCCATATCCTTGTTCAAGATAATTCCGTACTGAGGTTTAACTTCGCCAGTGCCGTTCATACTCTCGTAAACTCTGAATGATTTATCAATCGTTTCTATCCCAAACAAAGAAATTGAAAATCCAAGTTCAGGAATGTGAAGCATTGTTCGGACAATCGTTTCTCCGTCATCGCCAGTGCCGTTTCTCAGTTCATCATCAAAGAACTCAGCATCAATCGGCTCATCATCCGTGGAGGTTTCGTTTCGCTGTACATTAGCCTTAACTTTGACGGCTTTTCCACTTTCTTCGGGAATTTGGCTTTGTCTAACTTTTACCATAGTGAAAACTTTATAGCTGGCTATTGATGTAACTTATATCCTCGTTCTTCATGTAAACTCCGAATGGTGAAGCATTTTGGTCTGCTATTATCTTCTTTCCAAAGAACTGCAATTCATAAACATCGCCAATACTCCAACCGCTGAACTGAAGTTCCTTGATTTGCTTATTTTGATTTCCGTCTGAGTGAACAAGTTGTTCTGACCAATCGTAATCTTGTAATTCAAGTTCCGCTGGAAAGAATGACTTGAGATTGTCACCTTCTTCATCATCGGGGTCTAACGACTCAAGCAAACGTAAATCTGCAATTGAGCAGCCTAATCGTTTTGCAACCCATTCTATGTATTTTTGTTCAGCTGGGTGAAGTTCCATTAATTCTTCGATTACCAGCTGTGATGCTTCATTGGCTCTTAATTTCATCATGTCCTATTGTTTTCATTCAACTGAGGTGAATAACTTTGGTTGCCACTTTTCTGATAAGGGGGTGCTTTTAGGGGGGTTATTCTTTTGCGCTTGCGCTCGCACATACGTGCATACGCTAACAAGCTGACAAAATTCATAACCCCTCACTGTTTATTTGAAAACCTCCATCGTGCGTATATACGCATACGTGTACGCTCGTATGTACGTGAGCGCATTATGCGTAAGCGTGCGAACAAAGATTAAAATGACAAACTTCAGTTGAATACTTTTGTGGCAAATTTTGAACCCGCCAAACTTCCTTATACATAAAAATCTTATAAAGGTGAAACCTTTATAAGATTTGACTGTTCATATTTTAACAAAGTGACTCAGATGCCCCAAGCAACGTAATTTACAAAACCAACCATTCGTTCCCAAGCCTCAAAGAGTGGAAAAACGATAAACTTCCAAAGCAATATTGCCATAATGGAATAGGTTACAATTCTCCACCACAGACGGAACTTAGGCTTGAGAACTCTCTTTCCAAATCTTCCATCAATGAACTGCAACGCTCCGACTACGATTGAGAAAAGTAAATCAATAACATCTACTCGTGCAGGAGGTACTGGCATACTTAACCATGTTTGTAACGCTGCATAAAGTTCCTCATAATACTTCGCAGTAGGGTACTTAGCGTAAAACTCTTTTGCGTTACCACTTCCCAACAGCCGTATGAGCGTTTCATCTGCTGTGAAGCCGTTTCCATACAGAAACTTTTTAACACTGCGAGCAAGGAAATTTAACCACTTCTTATCCAGCACCGCTTCATCACGTTCCTTAGACAACATAACTTCACGTGCAATATTGCGGGTTATGTTCTTGATACTCTTATCTTCTGAGAGTGGTACGGACAAGCCTAAACTCTTACGGACTTTGAGGTTGAGTTTCTTTGCGAGTTGGCTATTTTCTACGTTCTTCGTCAACTCTTCAATCGTGAAAAGTTCACCCTTTGAGAATGTTGCTTTCATAATTTCCTACAGTTTTAATTTACAGTTTTGTTATATCTGAGTACAAAGGTACGGAACAAGTAAATCTTAATTCCTGGTACAAAGGTACGAACTTTTTGCGAAACTACAAAATTATTTTGGAGAAATTTTTAGTTTTCCTCAAAATTTTAACTTTTCCTACTGGAATACGATACGAAAAATGCCGCAACAAGGCATTTACAACCTCGCTACGGCATTTTCATATTTTAATCTTACACTTTATCGTCTTAACGATTGAAGTGTTTGCTTAGTGCTTCTTTCTACGATAGCACCCCTTATCGTCATCCCAGTACACTCCTAACTTCTTCAAATACTCCCAATCCTCTTTGTCAAGTTCCGTAAAATTCCAATCAGTATCAGGGTCATACTTTCCGAATATCGTATTCAAGTCAACCGCATCCTCAGGGAGGTTTTGGTACTCGTTACTTGATGGAGTTTCGATAGTGCTTCTTTGACGTTTTGCGATAGTGTCGTATCTTGTACTATCAATCTTGTAGTAGCAGGTACGGACTACCTTTTGAGAGTCATCTTCTTGTATTGTTTCTTGATATACGACTTCCGTTGGTTTTGGTCTTTTTGCTTTCTTCTCGCAAGCCGTAATTAAGAATGTAACCACAAATACCCCAATTAAGGGCAACAACTTTTTCATATTTACGCATTCTTGAACGACATTGGTTTTGCACCTCTCTCGGCTGGGATAATTCCGATACGACCGTCAGTTGCTTTGACCTTACGATAGGGATTGTCAACGAACTTCGTAACAGTTACGCATTGACCTTTTGGCAGTACCTTATAGCCGTTAGCATTAATAGAAGGCTCAGTAAGTATCATACAAGTTACTTGCTCTACCTTACCGCCAGCCCATTTGTGATTGCGTGTTGCTTCGTTCTCGTACTTTTGATAATAATAGTCAGCGGTGTTGAACTTCTTAGCCTCAACATCAGGCTTTACGTTTTCTTCCTTCTTCTCAGACAACGACATATTGCCGTTTTCCTGCTTAAACTTAGCCTTTGAATAACGTTTGTTCTCCACTCCATTAATTCTCTTACGATTGGCATTATTGCCGAATTGCTTTTTGTTAATCATTTTATTTTACGTTTTGTTAAACTGTTATTTGTTTTACTTCGATATTTGCTTTGTTAAGCAGTTCAATGCCTTCGTGTGTACGATATGAACGACTGTAAACAACTCTCCGAATACCTGATTGGATTATCATCTTACTACACTCCAAGCAGGGTTCATCTGTGATGTATATCGTTGCACCCTCCGATGAATTGCTTGATTTCGCTAACTTTGCTATTGCGTTACTTTCCGCATGTAAGACATAAGGATATGTGACAAGTTTACGACCTGCCGCAAAATCTTCCTTTAATCGCAAAACCGTACACACTTCGTTCCAGCTGTCATCTTCATCAGGTTCATACTCGCAAACATTACGAAAACCACTGGGAGTGCCGTTGTATCCGTCTGAAATGATTGAGTTGTTCTTAACTATCAAACATCCAACTTGTCGTCTTACAGCATAACTATTTTCACTCCAAGTGAACGCCATACGGAGGTACAAGCGGTCAACCTTATCTTGTTTCATGAAATTCATCATCGTATTAGTTTTGTTAATCCATAACGTATTCCATAACCCAAGGCTACACCAGCAACAGTACAACCCCAATCAAGCCAGTCCCATTTACCGCCCCAAGACTTATCTTTGAACTCCAAGGCTCCAGCCACCCCAGCGCCAGTATAAACAGCGCAATATAAATCTTCAGAACCTAAACCAATAAGCACTCCGAAATAAAAATGCTTGCAACGGTTACTTTCTGTGAACCAATTTTTACTCATAGATTTCCTTATATTCTCGTTTGAAAAATTTATTATCTTCAAAATAATTAGGCATGAAACTCTTAATCATCCTAAGAGTTTTGATAATATATGGGTCACCTGGGTAGCGTGCGTTAGTGAGTTCAAAAACGTCACGTATTGAATAATATATAACATCTTCCCAAGTTGTTATTCCCTTAACGGTTGAATGTTTAATAACTTCGTTTTGTGACCTATCTCCCCACCAATCATTTATACGAATAGTCCATTCGGAATTATCAGTTGGTCTTATGTAAGTCCCCAAGTACATAGGCGTATCCATTCCAGTAGGCAACATAGTAATTAAGATATGTGGTGGAATGTAGTTTTTAAGCAAGTCACATAAATCATTCATAATGAAATATGGAATAGTCTTTTGTTCGTTCTTTACCTTTATTTCTTTGGTATATAATGTGTCTAACTGCTCTTCAGCAAATTTTCTACCATCCCTTGTCTCATAAATGGCTGAGCTTGTTTTAGTAACTTCAACCATTTCCTCAGTTGAAGTTACTCTACGTTTGAAATAATATTCACTCATATCTCTTCATTAGTTTCTTAATACCACTTATTCGTTTTGTAATTTGTGTTATCTGACGTTTTCTATCTTCTGAGGTAGTCTTACTTGAGCGTACCGCTGAAAGCATTGTTAACTGCCGTTTATACGCTTCATCCAACTTTCCCTTAATACGGAATACTTCTAAGGATTTATCATTCATTCTCTTCAAAAGAGTTTCATCATATGTGATTTCTCTCGCATGTGGCAATCCTCTATATTCTGAGAATGATTGATTAAGATATTCATTCGTTTTCCAACCACCATAGAACGTATCAGGTTGAAGACTATTATGCCAAATAACCTCTGCTTCTACTCCGTGAATAATAAAGTTACAAACGGTCATCATGCAGCAGGTACGGTCTATATCTTCAGCAACAAAGTAGTTACCTACGTGATGTGCGTGAAATGCTAATAGGTTACGACCGCTACCACACGTTGGGTCTGAAATGGTTTTGCCGACAATTTGTTGTTCCTTTGGAGCGGTGATTTCCGTCATAATCTTACAAATACTGGGAGGTGTAAAGAATTGACCGCTATTACTTCTACGGAATTTGCCAGCAATTATATCCTCGTATATCTCACCAAAGGCATCAAACCAACCATTACGGTCAATCTCAGGTTTAATGGCAAGAATAAGAGTTTGATACATAGAGAACATTTCCTTACTTTGTTCAGGTGTATAACTCCAACCCTCAATCTTCTTACCGTATTGAGGTAAGGTATGCGCCCAAATGATATACTGAAGAAAATCATCAAACACTCTACCTACCTCAAATCCGTTTCGGGTAACGAAATTATTGAATTGCTTCAAAAACTCTTTCATTTCACTTCTTCACATTCAACAAATCTCAATTCTGAAATTTGACCTTTTGATAAGATTACTGGTTCAATTCTTACCTTTCCGTTAATTTCTACACACTCGTGAACCAAAATTGAAGTTTCACTTTCCGTATTTCCAGTATCAACCCCTACAAACATACCTTACCAAAATTCGTTATACACTTCATAAAGTCTTCATAGTCCTTCCCTCTCTTGAGGTTCAACTTATCTAAGAGAATTGAGCCAACTTCTTCAACGTTGTATTCGTTGTGTAAGAAATTATAGGGAATTGCTTCAAAATCTTCTTCGGACATAGCAAACACATTCACCTTTGTATTTTTTACATAAAACGTGAACATTTGCTTAGCGGTTGACTCATTGTATTTTTCGCTGGCATCTTCTTCAGGATAAAGCATAGCCCAAGCCTGGAGTTTTTGCATCAATAATTTTCTTCTTTCCTCATCTTTCGGAACACGCACACGCACATCTACGTCATCACCATTACGATGAAACATAAACCCCTGAATAATTAGTGCTTGAGAACCTGTGATTATAAAATCCTCAATCTTCGCATCCGCAAATAATCCTACTACCTTAGACACTTTGCGTATTGCGTCTTTCTTCTTTTCTCGCATCAGTTCTCGCTTTGCGTTAATTTCTTCTTGTTTCTTTGTTTTTTTTATTTGTCGTAGGCGGAGTATCTGCGTCTTTATTGAATG
>OQWM01001889.1_pt1 | contig 14353 bp, 16 predicted proteins | sample 1691531 | NCBI WGS metagenome assembly OQWM01 (sample SAMN03418257, study PRJEB22391) | human gut metagenome | biome: human-gut; feature: organic feature; material: feces | host: Homo sapiens | place: Tanzania | collected 2013-01
ATAACCTTTCTTTACATGAGGAAAATTAGCAATTCGTTTAATCAAACTGCGAGAAGTCTGACCTTGCATCGATGGCATCCTTCTCCTTATCTTCCTTTAATAAACCGGTTCTCAGCTCAGAAAGAGGATCTAAACCTAAAAGAGAACCTGCTTTAATCATCTGCTGATATGCCTGATGTTTAACAGTCGCAATACTTGGTCTTAAAGCTCCAGTTTTCAGATCTTCTTCAGCTAAACCTTTGGCCACAATCTGAGCTGGAGTTGAAAAATATGTACTTGCAGCCGTGCAGTACATCATAAGTAGAGGTACATGGGCAGGTTTTAGAACTTTTCTTAAGATTAATATTTCTGAGGATGTTTCCCAGAACTGACAGGCTAACTTATCTTCCGCAATCATTTCCGGAACTTTTATGTTTCCTGTAATCAGTTCATCAGCATAATTCTTGGAAGAATTCTTGCGAGGTCTGCCCTGACCAACTGCATGAATTGCACCTGAAACCTGTTTTCTTGCACGTGTTCTGACACGTGTTTTCTCTGCCATGGGTTGCCCCTCTTAGAGTTTGCTAATTTGACCACGAAAATAAAAAAACTTAGGCGGGTCGGTAGATTGGCTTAAATCTGTAGAGATTAAACACCCCCTACCCCTTTTCAGCTTTTGTCTTGGCAAGATGACAATCGTGACATAAACTCTGCAGGTTCTCCATGTCAAACATTCTGCCTCCTTTCGCTGTAGGAACGATGTGGTCAACCTCAGTAGCGGTAGTAGCTCGCCCCTGCTTTAAACATTCACGACAGAGATAGTTGTCACGGCTTAAGACCTGTGATCTGATCTTCTTCCATCTTCCAGTGTAATACAGCTGATGTATCTTGGTTGTTTGCTGGTTACGGCTCCATGCTTCTATGTATCCGCTTGCCTTTCTTCTGTTATAGCATTCATCACACATGCCTTTATTTGTAGTCAGACGCATGCATATTGGACACGGATGAGGTCTTACACTTGCTTTCATTTTTTGAGCTAACTATTAAATAATAGATAGAAATTAGCAATCATATTGATTAATCTTTTATAATTAATCATTGATATATGGCCAAAGAATAAGTAATAGGAACACAATCCAGTATGTCATCAGAAACTCCAAATCAAGAACCAGATAATATCATCTGATATAGAAACAAAAAACAATATGACATCTGAATCTTCAAATCAGGAACCAGATAGTTTGTCTGATGAAGAAAAATCACGACGCTTTTCAAAAAGTCCATTTTTAGGGAAATGGACTTTTTATGATGAATTATTGAAGTTCTTTTATATCTTCATACCACTCAATCAGATTGTTGTGATAAGTCGCATTGATATCGCAGTCTCTTGCCACAATCATCTGGTCATTAAGTAATTTCTGAAATGCTCTTTTGTCTTTTCCACTGCAGTCACATTTACCTTGTGATACTGCTGAGGAAGCGGAGGCATCTTTGGACAGTGTTGCTGTGTCGGAATCGGTGTACTCTGTGAACTGCAACTGCAGAGCATTAAGTTCATTGATAGCGCTAGCATAACGCTTTTCAAGATCATCCAGGTCTTCCTGCGTTTTTGCTGCATTGATTTGCGCTGTCTTCTGGTGCTCATGTTCAACCTCCAACTGTTGAATCAGATTAGTTTTTTCTTGCTCCAGTGCATATTTCGCAACGTTCAGACGTTCAATTTCTGCCTGATCGTCTCTTGCCGAATAGCCGGTCAGAAAACCGACAGCAAAAGCTAATGCACCAGCAATCAATGTATTCTTAATGGATAACATTGGGAAACTCCAGAAACGAAAAAAGCACACATTTCTGTGAGCTTCTTTTTGACATTTTTATACTAAGAAAGAAATAATTTAGCTTCTGCTTTTCTGCGCCTGGTTAAACCTTCAACTTCAACATCACCGGCCTTGAGTTTTGCCCACAACTTGAATCTCACAAGCTTGTAAATTCCACTCATTACTCATGTTTAGCTACAAAGCTCAACAATCCATCTAAATGATCAACTTTTAGATAAACCTGAGCATCGATAGTCTGCTGTCTGGTGTTTTTTAACATGATATTGTTAGCTCGTCTGATGCGAACATACTCAAGCACAAGATCATTACCTTCATGCCAATCCGCACCTTCAAACAAGTAAATTTCAGCAACTCGTCTGCGTAAGAGCCCAGCTAAATACTTACCGCCTTGTGATTTGTATTGTAAAAACAAATCAGAGTTAGGAACACCACTCTTTAACGACTTCCATAAGCTTGAATTAGTTAATCGAGTAATGCCACAGTTGTAAGTAAAGCTTAAAAGCGCATCAAACTGATTCTGATTAACTTCAATCTCATCAGCATTTAATGAAGCGACTAGCTGTTTTTCAAACTTTTTTAGATCTTAAGAGAATACAGCCTCTGCTTTAGCAAGTGACCACTTATCACTTGCTTTTACATCCGAGCCATAATGCCCATAACCGATGGTGTAGTACTTCTCATTATCTGTAGCTTTGTAAGCCTTTTCTGAGTAAGTTTCAAAGCTCTTGATTAAATCCTTACAATTATCACTTGCTTGCATACTCATAGCCTAGATACTCACATATAGATTGAATAGCTTCGTCAGCGCCATAAGCGATGACAACCTTATAACCAATTCTTGCTAAACGCTCATGCCATACTTTTTGTTCATCAGAAACATGAGACATGCTTTTAACAGCTCTCTTCATCTCTATAAATAGACCTGCGTAACCTTGCTTGGGAACTGCAAACATAAGATCAGGAACACCTGCTCTTACGCCTTCACGTTTCATGCGATAGGCTTCTTGAGAAAACTTTGCTGTAGTTTTACGTCTTGAACCACCATTCGGAATGGCAAATAAGAATTGACCGATAGTGTCATTTCCTATCTTTTGATGATCTGCCCATGCAACCACTCTCTGTTGTTCAACTGTCTCTAAAGGGCAAACTTTCATTACCGTCTCCAAAGACAAATGCAGACAAAGCAGATCACACTTATGATTGCATATACCATTGGCACGCCAGCAATAGCTGCTAATAAAGCAAAACCAAATTCAAAAGCATAAGCTCCAAAGTGCAACAAGTTATTTCTCATTTTGTTGCTCCTTTAAGGTATTTCTTGGAGATAAGCTCAAAGATATGACCAGAGCCTAAGAAACCAAGTGGAATTGCATACGCTATTGCATCTTTGTAGTTAAACTTCTCGGTGCCAAACCTCCATGCAAGCCATGTAATAGATAAAGTACCAGCACCACATAATATGGCATCTAATACGCGCTCTTTGGTTGTAGGAGGATATTGCTGTAGAGTAGAACGAAGAAAGGCTATTAGTGCGCCTGTAATTCCTGCAAGAATAAAATGGAAATAAGGCAACTGCAATATATCATCAAACATTTGCCTTTCTCCATATACGAAAAAACCTGCCAAAAGGCAGGTTTTTCACACTAAATTATCTCGTATGTAATACATTGAATCAGTGTTTTTACCCTGTAATCACACTAATCCACTGTATTGTTTATAAGTCTATTTCATAAAAACGATCCGTTAACGATCCGTTTTATATAAAATTACTAACTTATTGAATTTTAATAAATTAAAGTTTGATATTTTTACTTGTTTGCTATGATTTATGGCAAAAATATAAAAAAAATGTGAACTAGTTAACTAAATCTTACCCTATCTGGCTTTTGTAGACTTTGACAATATGTCTAACATCTCTAAGCACTAACCACAAGTTCACCTTTCTTTGCTTTAGTAGTATTAAACCTCTTTAATCTTTGAGCACTGATATCAGGTGCTGTAGCTGATTCATAAAGTTGAGCTGATGGTATATCCTGAATAGTAAGCAAGAGCTTTGTAGCCTGTGCCTGAATTTCTGCAATCTTCTTGTAAGCCTTTAATGTTTCAGGTCTAAACTTGTCATGGTAGTAAACCATGTGATCAATTGCAGTAATCTCATCTTCTGTAAGAGTTACTTTCTCATCAGCTTTTGGCTTATCATGATTGTCAGCTGTGTTCTTTAGAGCTACAACATATCCAGTTTTAAAAACTCGCTGAGCAATATTGATAGTTGATACCAATACCTCTTTACTTACCTTGTTTTTTTCAAAGAGCTCGGCTAACTGTCCAATGTACCAATCGTAGTTTTTAGCTTCCTTGTCTGCAACTTCATTTTTAATTTCGTTACCAACATAGGCACCACGTTTTCTAATTTCTGGAAGCACTTCATTACAAATCCACTGACGGAACTCACGAGCAACCTTAGCGCGTGACCTCATCATTACGAAGTAGAGCTGTGGCTCAGTGATGAAGTTAACTTCAATTCTTGAGCCGTCAGGGCGGGTGACCACACCTAAGTTTAACTTAGGGATGCCAAATTCGTCTTTAACTTGATTTGCAATAACTGTAGCATTGGTAAGATTTAAACTTGCACATACATCAGCCAGGCAAAAAAGCACTTCACCTTTATCGTTCTGTTCAACACGGATGTCTGAGTTATGGAAGTTGTAAGAAGTTAGATTTGAGTTAGACATGATAATGTCTCCTAGTTATATATTTTTGAATTAACCCATTTTGAGTGGGTCGGTGGTGCTCAAAAACTCGTAACTAGTCGAGCGGTGCTTATTCAATATATTCACACCACACCACCATGCAGCAGATACACGAAGTCTAATGACTGTGTATTAAATATGGTGAGATTGACGTGTGTCGCCAAGTCAGCGCTAGTTATTGTCGTGTTTTTGAGGCACGGTAGGGAAGTCCCTACATCGGTGATAATAGCGCAGAAAAAAAAGGAGCGTCAAGGTTTTGTTACATATTCAATCTTCAACTTTTGAAGTTGTCATAACAGCAAATCTGCGCCCCTTTTAAGCAATGATCAACAAAGTCACACCATTGTTGCATTGCTTCACGTCTTTTCTCTAATAGATCACTTCTGTCATAAGCTAACTGTGTTGATGTTCCTACAGTATGAGCTAAACACTTCTCTGCAACATCAAAAGGAATATCATGATCGTGCATCCAGGTACGACCAATTGAACGTATGCCATGAGGCACAAGCTTATCTTTAAAGCCGTGACGACGTAAAAACAATGAAGCTGAGTTGGTGCTAAAGTGCTGCACGACTTTACCTTGAGTTGCAGGGAATACATACTTACCTACTCGTGGGCGGTTAAGCAGCAAAGTAAGCATTTGCTTTGTAATTGGTACCACATGAGGTAGTTTCATCTTCATGACCTCTGCAGGTACTGTAATTGTGTTATCTTCAAAATTGATCCAAGACCATTCTAAGCTACAGTATTCATTAGGTCTTAACAGAGTGTAAAAGCCTGTAAGCAGTACTTCCCATGTAGCACGAGCTTTAAGCCCATATACCTGTAGCTCTTTAAGAACTGTAGGCAACTGTGAGTAATGAATAGAAGGTCTGTTCTTAATAACAGTTTTAACAGGAAAAACAGAGTAGAGATTTTGAAAACGTAGCTCTTTGACGTAGCCAATGTTCATAGCATAGATGTCGATCTCTTTTATGTACATGCAAATACGCTTAATTGTTTCGTATTTACCTCTGGTATAAAGATCCTGTTTTAAGATCTCAACAAAAGCTACAGGAGTAATAGCTTTGTAGTCAATCTTACCTAATGAAGGTAGGATATAGCGCTCAATGCGGTTAGAGATGTCCTGCCAATTCTTTACTTTAACCTTCTTAACTTCAATCCACTCATAGTAGATCTCTTCAAATGTATGAACCTTTTCTTTAGTAACAGGAGAACCTTCAAATTTAGCCTGGGCTTTTAAAAGAGATAACTGCTCTCTAGCTTCTTTGATAGATAATTCAGGGAATGATCCTAGTTTCTTACTTATCTTTTTACCATCAGATCTAAAATTAGCAATCCAATTTTTAATACCTGAGGGTAGTATGCGCAGGTATAAGCCATTACCATCAGCTAAGTTGTATTCCTTATCTTTTGCTTGAGCTTTTTTAATTTCTAAAAATGTAAGCATAAATGCTCCTAAATTCTCCATGTGGCGTTTAGCCGTTTTTGTGACTATACATTTGTAAACGCCACATAAGCGCCACATATTATAGCATTTATTTGATACTAGCTATGATAGTAGCTCTGCTAGTATCACCGATTTTTAACGATTATTTTATTGAAAATTAAGAAAAAATAGAAAGGATAATTAGCTGATATTAGATATAAAAAAAGCACCTAAAAGGTGCTATGGCGGTGAGAACGGGATTCGAACCCGTGATACGCGTTAACGTATACACGCTTTCCAGGCGTGCTCCTTCAGCCACTCGGACATCTCACCAAAATTGACCGTATAATTTTACAGTATTATTAAGATATTGCAACTTTATATTGAGTAAAAATGAAATCTATATCTTAAAAGTACAACACCGGCTCTTACAACATCGCAAGATAGTAATTCTAGAGATTGACCATCGCAAGGTTTTTCTCCTTCTTTACCTTCATACTCAAAGATTGATTTAACGCCACTCAATCCATCTATGCCAGGGTAGAGCACAAGATAAAGTTCATCGATAAGACCTAGCTTTAAGAATGATCCGTTTAAGATACCGCCTCCACATAGGAGAACATTCTTTATACCAAAATCAGAGTATAAACTTTTAAGCGCTTTTTTGATGTCATGACCATCTTTTCCTGCAAAGGTAAAAGAGATCTCCTTTTTTCTTAAAAACTCAAGATACTCTTCACTTGCGGTGTCTTCTCCTAAGATAACAAGCAGGGTACTACCCCAGATTTCGTTGTTCTCATAGGCTATAGATCCTTTTGAGTCAAACACTGCTGTCATTTCTGCGTTTTCTCTAATACCTAAAAATGGTTTAGGATCTTTAATCTTAGTGTGAGTGTCTGATTTAAAAGGAATACTGCAATGGTGATGTAAAATTGTTTCTTTTCCTAGAATTGATAATTCAGGATTTAATTTAGCTTTAGTCTCATAATATACATCAGGTTCACCTTCGCCATTGCTGTCATATAAAACAGACCATCTAGATTCGTCTAAACGACCGTCGATAGAACTTTCCATGAGGCAAGTTACTTTTTGCTGTGTCATGTCCATAATAAATCCTCAATTCGTATTTATTACATTATAAATCACCTAAGTACTAGATAAAGAATGCCTTAACGTATAATCAAAATTTCTTTCTAATTCAGTCAGTAGACTACAAATTTGACAAATTATTTGTTGACAATATTACATCTCCTTAATATAATGCACTCCGTTCGGTGATTAGCGCAGCCCGGTAGCGCATCTGGTTTGGGACCAGAGGGTCGTAGGTTCGAACCCTACATCACCGACCATCTTAATTTCCTTCCTTATTTTTTTAAATTGATACTTGGAATTTTCAGAGAGATTCGACCGTTCGATCTTTTAGCATTTCTTCCATTGGTCATGGTCACAAGATTTGACACAGCCTCAGGTAAGTATTTTGAAAGAATGTAGATAAAAAGTGCTGTAAAAATAATTACGGAGCATTCACTAGAGCCAACAGATGATCCTGACTCTACAATTTCCTGAGATTTGTTTTTTAAATTTTTTAAAATCAGGCATCCTGAGTTTATAACCAGCAATGTAGTCATCAATTCAAGAGACATTGAGAGAATTGATTTAAAAAAGTTTATGGCAATGTATCTTGTGTAAGAAATAGCACCTAATCCTAAAACAAAAACACCGCAGATACACAGAATATGCGCACAGATAAACAGGGTAGTAAATTTGATTACTACCAAAAACATAATGAACATAAACACAAGTACCATGCATCGCAAGATGAAACCTGTTACTGCATTAAATAAACCTGCACTAATGTTCTGATTTAGATTAGATGCAATATTAAAAGTAAGATCTATAAGCTCCGAAGGTCCTGTATTAGAATTGGTGGTAACAGAGGTCAGTGAGTCAATTACAGAGTGACCTATGGCAGTGCCATTATCAAGTAAAAAGTAATAGAAGCCAGTTACTAACAAAAGTTTTACAAGATCACCCATAAAACTCTGCATATTACCATCTTTAAAGATACTCTTGATACCTAACATTACAATCGAGATTGGTACTAAGATCCAAAACAATCTGTTAGCAGCTTCCTTAATTGGAGTTGCAGCCTCTGATATATTGTCAATAAACAAGAGTGTAAGACTATTTAGAACACCGTCAGGTGAGAGGGTAAGATCTTTAACTTCTTGAGCTGGTGCACTTTTACATGTTAAAAGAAGCACTAAAAAAAGTAGGACATGTTTCATATAGTTACTCATAGTTCTTTAAGCTTGTATCAAGATGCGGAGACTCAACAGTTCCCGTGTCAGCGTAGTAAAGTTCGTCAGCTTTCTGCTTTAACTCTTCGTTTTGTTTTTGCATCTGATAGTTATGAGCTGTAATTCTAGCTAGATTTGAGACCTGTCCTGATAACGAACTTAAAGCTGTAACCTGAGTAGAATTAACCTTACTTAAAGTATCAATAGAGCTGTTAAGTCCTTTAGCATCTTGAGATTCACCACACATTTCATTTAATTTATCAATGCTTTCAATTAGAGCTTTTTGCGTATCTGAAGCACTCTTTTTAGTAAAGTCTGAGATTTCAAGGGATTCTTCATCCATCATTTCGTTTAACTTTTTAAAAGTGCAACTTTTAGAACGTATACACTTTTCCCAAGCATCAGTTTTGATACTGTTTTTAGAGAATTCAGCTGCTGACTCAGTCTTTTTTGCAAAAGCATAACTTGCTTCTAATAGCATCAATGAGTTTTGATTAAGATCCTTTACTTTTGCCCAGGTCTCTTTATGTTGATATTCGTAGTTATCCTGCTCTCTTACATTGTCATGCTTGATATAGTTTTCAAGCTTGTCTGATTTTGTTTTGTTCTCATTAGACCAAGAACGTAATACAGCGAGGGTATTGTTCATTTGCTGAATTAGCTCTTGACCTTGACTGTAGGTCATGGCTTTTTCCTCAGCGTTTACGGTTAAACTTGTGAATATCAGCATGCTAGTTAATAAGAGTCTTAATATCATGAAAAGTCTATCTTTTAAAATGAACATTAGCTTTTGCTCCATAAGGTGATTTAAAGAAAATGTCTTGAGTAATGGCAACAGTAAAGGCGTAACCAGGTTCTACAGATAAGGTAGGAGAAAGGTTGATGTTTCTTTCAATGATCTTAGCTAGAGCTTGAGAAACATTTGAACTCCCTTGAGCTTTAAATCCAGCGATAGTACGCTGATGACCTCCAGCTAAATTGTAGGTATCCTCATAATGATCTGCTGTGGTACTTATACTAGACAGTAGTAACGAGTTAGCAATGATCTTAAAGTAGTGGTTGTCTACTTGAGCATCAAAGCCAGCATAGCCGTTAGTTGATTGACCAGGCATAGAGCCTAAGTTTATTGACTGTCCATTAGGAAAAATTATTCTGTTAAATCCAATAAAGAGCCTTTCTGTACCAAAGGCTGCACCTGATGCGTATTGACCTACAAGTTTTGAACCTCGAGGTATAAGAAGATATTTAGCTCTAATTGAGTCATGCACATCTCGAGAGATCTGTGCTGTAATTTGTCCTGGCAACTCTGAGTTAATACCATTGAGTAATGTAGCGTGAATAACACTGCCTTGCATCAGCGCAAAAGGAGTCTTAGGATTTTTAACTTCACTTTTTAAAACATAGTTGTTTCTTTTTAACTTATCATAGCTCTCAAGTGTGTTTTCATTAGGCTTATCTTGAGAATTAGAGGCACTAGGACCATCTAAAGAGTTCAATTTTGGTTGTGTAAAAGATGGTGTAGCATTATTACCGTTTTGGTTGTCAATTTTGTCTAATAAAGAGTTGCCTAAACCATGATGTTTTAACTCAAGATTTACTTTGCTAGAGGCCTTTAAAGCCTGTTCGTAGTATTCTGAATTAGTTTTGCTCTTTTTATTTTGTGTAACTTCATCTTCTTTTGGGGTTCCATCGAAATCTTCAAAAGAAACTGTTCTTGTCACAAATTTGTCTTTATCAGGACTGTTATCATCCTCTTTATAAGAACGGTCTGTAAGAGCATGTCTTTCCTGGTATTTTACATAGTCTTTAGCAAAATCTTCATCATCTAAAGTTTTAGCTGATACATCATTTAAAATTTGTTTACGGTTTTTGAAAGCATTGCTGACCATGTCTTTGTGTAAGTTTTCATCTTTAGCTTCAAAAACGCCAAGCTTGTCAGCCTTTGAGATATTAGCCTGTAGTGACTGGACTGACGCACCATTTTGCTTTTCTTTTATTTCGTTTATTTTATCCTGCTCTTTTAAACTAAAAAGTACAGTAAAAAAGATAGTCACAGCGATAAAACCACATATTAAAAAGAAGATAGGCTTTTTTGTTAAAGGACCTTGTTTTAAGATAGAGTAAGACATCTTTTCACCTATGATTCTAGTCTTACCACATCAGCACTTTGTTTTTCTTCACCATTCTTTGAGATAAGTCTCAGGTGGGAGTAGATCCCGTCTACAACAAAAGTATTGTCAAAGTAAGTAAAGTTAATGGTGTTAGTTTTATCCTCTCCGAAGAATAAAAAACTCTCTGAGCTGATTTCTTGTAGCACCGGTAAATAGCTTGAATTTATGGGATTGTTCATCACGATAAAGGTTCTTTTCCCATCGTCGTAGACATTTTGCGGAATGATCTTTGAGTCACCATCAACAGTGTAGTTGTAGTTTCGCCTTTGGGTACTGTCATTGTAGGTTGCAGCAACATTAAGCGCTGGTCGTGAGTTTCCTTCATATGAAACATTTTGCACAGAAGAATAGTACTTAAGACTTGAATTAGTCTCTGAGTAATCATTATGATCCTCATTTGAGTCATAGTTACTTGTGTACTGTAAATATGAATCGTCCCCATAATGCTTTTTTGATGGTAACTTTAAGCTATTAGGGTATGAAAATACTACAGCGGGCATAAAATCAGCTTCAGTTGATTTTAGACGAATGTGATAGGTTCTTCTGTCTGTGGTTATGAGCATTGAGGTTTTAAGCCCAGCTTCTAAAGGCTTTACAATTAGGTGTTCTACACTGTCATTTGCTGATCCTGAAATGGCACTTTCAATATTCCATCGAACAGAATCTCCTAATTGAACAGATAAAATGCTCTCTCCTTTTTCAAAGGCAAGATCAGTTAATTCTAATAAAGCGCAGACGACAGTAGGTATTCCTGAGCCGTAAGCAAAGGTAACCAATCCTGCTTTATAGGCAGTACCAGCCACCTGTTTTGCATCTAATAAGTCAAGTTTTGAAAGAGTTTTTAAATCTCTGTCATCTAAGTCAACATTGTCAGCAAAGGCACTGTAACTTGAGAAGATAAGGCTTGACAAAATAACAGACAATATAGATAACCTTTCTAATTTAATAAGGAAACTCATTTTCATGATGCTACCTCAATGATTTTGTTGACATTAAACTCGTTTACAAACAGACCTAGAGGATTGAGTCTTACCTCCTCAAGATTGTCATAAGCAACATTCAGTCTTTTGTAACTTACAAAAGCTTTGTATCTTTCTGTTAAGGTTTGCTCTTTTTGTTTGGTCATAAGTTTGAAAGTGACCTCAAAAGTGTTGTCTGACAGTGACACTACAGATTCGATTGCGGTGTTTCGTAATGCTGTTGCATAAGACATAACATTTGCTTTGGTGTAAAAGTTATCTATAAATACAGATGCTACGCTGCCTAATGAAGTTTTTGCATAGATCTCATTGATAAATCGCCTTTGCAAAGCCTTATCCTCACTTACAGCGTACAATCTATCAACGTACTCACAGACGAAAGATGCCTTTACTTTTGAATTTAAACTGTCCTGATTAGGATTTTCTAAAAAAAGCACTGAGCCTTGCTTATCTACAGTCACTACATAAGGTCGAAACTGAGTTTTACCACTTAAATCAATGCAGTAGGCAAGTGAGATAAAGCCTAAAGCCATTCCTAATAGCCCCATAAAGGCAGGTACTAGTTCTGTACGCAGTGCTTTTATTGCAAGATCTGTAAATTTCATGCCGGAGGCAATTTTTGCCTGCTTCTTATTTTTCTTTTCCTTATAAATGGTAGGCAAATTCTTCTTGATATCGTTCATACATTTCATCCACGTAAGCTTTGTCGTTTTCTGAGAGTGCTAAAAGTTTCAGTTCAGTATCAGAGAGTGCTAAAGAAAAAGGCATAAAGTTAATGTCTTTATGTAAAAACAAAGTATGCTTTGGTTTTGCCTTACAGATAGCATCAATTTGACTGTCGCACAGCGAGAGTTTTTTATAGAATTCTTTTAAAGTTTCAGTGTTGGCATCTTTATTAGGTAGAAAAATTCTGGTTTTAATGCAGTCTAAAAAATCACCAATGTTAGAAGCCTTAGACAGATCGTTAATTGATTGTGTAGCTAATACAATTGCGACATTGTGTTTTCTAAAGGTTTTAATCCAGGTGATAAGTTGCTTTGAGAACTCTTCATTAGCAAGCATCATCCAGGCCTCATCAATGATAATGGCGCCACACGTACCATTCATAACGCTCTGATTGATGAGTTTAAAAATGCACTGCAATGTTGGGTATAAAAAGTCATCACTCTTTTCAAAAAACTGTCCGCATTCGAAAACAGTAAGATCAGATTCAAAAGAAGGATCAGAGTCTCCATCTAAAATTGAGTTTTCAATGACACTGTTAGTAAAAGCAGATAAGGCTGTTTTGAGTTCTTTTCTAGGAAGCAGTGTGCACATCGTACTTAAAGTACGTTCGTGTTTATCAAAGTCTGATAAAAGATTAAGTGCATCACGAAGATCATCCTTTAATTTAAGATCGGTCTCATAGCCTTGCGAGATAAAAAGTTTTTCTAAAAAATCTAAGGCACTAGCCTTATCATTAGGAGTATCAATTTTAGCTAATGGGCAAAAGCGGATACCTTTACCATTTTCTAATTTTATATGGTTACCTTTTAAAGCTTTTGTCAGCCCGTAAAAAGAGTTGCCTTTGTCAAAGACAAAGATTTTCATCTGGTCATATTTTAAAAATGAAGGAATAAGACTTCCTAAGAACACAGATTTACCGCTACCTGGAGGACCTACTACCAGAGCATTGGCAAGATCAGTGTCATGCAGGTTTAAGTGAGCATATAAACCTTCTAAAGTTCTTACAGTCATTAAAGAAGGTTTATTCTTACCATATCTGAAATTAGGAGACACACTCTGTCCTGTATAGACCTGATTTAAGGGTAAGAGATCGGTGAGCACTGTATTAGGCAGCAGAGCGCGCCTAACATTTTCAAGGCTATGTCCTGGTAATGAGCCTAAGTAAGCTTCCGTTGCGTTTACAGTTTCAATTCTTGCGCCAAAGCCAGATGCTTCAATACTTTGCACACACTTTAAGGCCTGCTTTTCTAAAATCTTAGGATCGGTGCCTGAAAAGATGATATTGGCACAGTATGAGCCAAAGCTTAAAGAATTTTGGACTAGGTTCTTTTTAGCATCACTAATATCATTTAACTGTTCTACAGCGTCCTGATTTTCGTTGTCTGATTTAGAGTTTAAAAACTGCTCAATAAAGCCGTGTTTTTTCTGCGCCCATAAACGACGGTTCTTTTCTAAAAGTACCTGTGAGGTAAAACTGTCATAGCTAATAAAGCGTGTCGAAAATCGATAATCAAAGTCTAGAGCACAGAGTCTGTAAAGAATATTAAAATCAGATTCTATAGGCAGTCCTTCAATTGCAACTACGACAATATATCTGTCTGATAACTTTGGAGATGAGCCTGAGGTAAAGTCATCTGATGACAATAAAGAGTCAAGATAGTAATCAGATTTTGGAATGTGTAAAGATAGCTTTTTACCGCTAATACAATACTTTAAAAAGTTAACTGTTTCATGAGATCTGAACTTTGAGTAATTGCTATTATCAAGAGCATTTTCTTTTGCAGCTAACTTTTTATTATCTAAAAAAGTGCATTCTTCAAGCTTTAATGTGTTCTCAAGAGAGTTTTTAATCGCCTCAACGCTTTTTGAAAAATCTATAATGACACTGTTAATCTTGTCATCAGCAATAGTTACACTGTCTTTAGATAAATCATCTTCATCAAAGATGCTGGCGATATTGCGCAGACTACCTAAAGAGTGAGATAAAGATGTTATGGTAAGGTAACAGTCTTGCGTGTAGGTATCATGGATCTTAAAAAACTCTTTTCTTTTTAAATAGAGTTTTTTAGCCTTATCGTTGCCTTTATATTCAAAATCTTCAATATCATTTACTTTCTGTCTTATAAAGTCGACATTTAAGATGAAATTACCACCTAACTTTCAGGATTATCAGCATTGTCAGT
>OQWM01001890.1_pt1 | contig 14349 bp, 18 predicted proteins | sample 1691531 | NCBI WGS metagenome assembly OQWM01 (sample SAMN03418257, study PRJEB22391) | human gut metagenome | biome: human-gut; feature: organic feature; material: feces | host: Homo sapiens | place: Tanzania | collected 2013-01
GATGTGATGGCCTTTGAGATGTCGTCAAAGACCTTCTTGAGCTCGTCGGCATTGGCCGCCGACTTGTAGTAGTCGGAATTTTCCGCACGCGTACCGTGAGCGTTCCATGCCGTGGCATTGGGATAGTTGCTCGACACGGCGTGCATGAACTTGTTCTCTTCGCTTGTCTTCGAATCTTGGACACCGGCTTTGGGGTCCGCCCCATTAAAGATGCCGATGGTATAAACGGTGGCTTTGCCGTCCTTCATGTTCTTGGCAGCCGTCACAGCATCGTTGGCAACCTTAGAATCAAAGTCGCTATAACTCGTTGGTTTGCCGTCGGTAAAGAACACAACAATCTTCTTGGCGTCAGCGCGGCCAGAAGTTATGTCCTCGGCTAGCTTCAGACCATTGTCGGCGCGCGTGGCGCCGGCAGGCTTAATTTTCTTAATTGTATTCTTAAGAGCAGTAGCGCCGGCGCCGGAGCAATCGGTCAGGCCCGCCATTACCTGAGAGTAGTTATAGGTATTAAGTTGACCATATTCCCATTTATCGTATGTGTCGTTGCCGATCTTTTTATTCTCATCACCCGAGAACTTAATGACAGCAACCCTATGCTGCCTGCCTACGCCCTCGATGCTCTCGTTTTGCTTGGCGATGGTGTCGATAAAGCTGTTCGCGGCACTCTTCAGCGCTTCGATACGCTTGGTGGAATCCCCACTGCCCATCTTACCATCCATCGAGCCAGAGGCATCCAGCACCATCACGATGTCAAGCGGCGTGGTAACCGTCACGGTTGAATTAGACGTCGAGGACATCGCCGAAAGCGTAGTCAAAAAGTCTGACGCTTCGTCTTTTCCGGTTGCCTTGACCGTCTTGTCGGTCCAGATTCGGCCGACGTTTTGGGTCGTTGTTTTATTACCGCTGTGGCCTGCCGCCCAGATTTCCCAGCGTCCGGTGGTGTCGGGATCGACGACCGTTCCGCTTACTGTCGGTCCGTCCATTCCGGTGCTGGACCTGGCGTTGGCCTCGGGCAGCATGGCGAATGCTGCGGCTGGCAACACCAGCACTACGGCAAGTATCACCGCCAAGAGACCCCTCGTGTACTTACCCATCGTGTCTCCCTTCTCGCAGGATCAGACCTTGCATCAGCCTAAAGTTACGAAATGAGACACAATTAGGGCAGGTGACACACGTTCCAGATTCGTTTTTAGGCGTGAGACAAATGTCTCACTAAAGTTGAGACACGAAGGTTTCCGCAGGAAAACGGGTGCGACTCAAGATCGATGGGCCATAATTGCCCGTTTTCTTCCATCCCCAAGGGAGCAGTCGGTGGTGCCTGCCACGAAACTGGCCCATCTACTACGTTTAGCCCGATACCCCTGACCATAACCACGTTTTTCGAAAAACCGCAGGCGTTCTACCTGCGGTTTTGTTTTCGCGTTATTCGTCATGGTTGAGGGTAGCTGCCCAAACGTAGTAGATGGGCCCATTTCATGGCGGACGGGTCACGCAGATGTCCTCGCGAGGCCAAAATGATCCGTTTTCCTCCGTCCCCAGGGGATCAGAGGCTGCTACTGATACGGTACCATTTCAAAACTATGCCGGTTTACTACGATAAATACGGGGTCCCCGACCACACTCGCTATTTTCACAAAATCGCAAGCCATCTACCTGCGGTTTTATTTTTACCAAATGCGGTATGGTCGGAGATTGGCGATTCATCGTAGTAAACCGGCATAGTTTTGAAATGACACCAACTCGCAAACATCATTTTGAGGTCCAAAACGAAACTAATTGATAGGCTAGATGCCAATTTCAAGCCAATTGCAAAGAACGTTGGCGCGCAGCCTTGTTTCCGCGCGCCGCATTGCCTCGGTTTTCGGTTTGTATCGCAACTCAAGACGATCGCATACACTTCGAATGATGGTATTAAGCTGATTGCGATCGTTAAGCATGTCGTGAGTCACCAAAAAGACGTCATATCCCATACTTTGCAAGGCTGTCATTCGGGTGGCGTCATGGTCGAGTACCGCGCCTGAGCCATGAATTGCCTCGCCTTGAAGTTCAATGATTACCGCCTTCATCGTCAATGGGTTTACGATCACAATGTCGCCGTAACATACTTTTTGGCCTGCTATCTGTTGCGCAGAAACCGACAGCGGCGTTAGATCATTGACGTATATATTCTCGAAGCCTGCTCCCCCGAACCGCCTAGGCCGGCTCAACAGCATGATTCCAGCAACTTCTAATGGGGACGCAGCGATGCCGATAACCTGTTGCGCAGCATCGTAGAATTGCCTTCCCCACATTTCGCTTTTAACTTTTGTTGCGAAGCGTCGTAGCTCCTCAATCTCAATTAGGGGTTTTCTCATCCAGAGAGATGTTCCTTTTCCTTTCTGGCTATCTTCGGATTCGCTATTTGCCCGTTCGCTCTGATCGTTCCCGTCATCATTTTGGTGTGTCCTCGCATAGACACGTTTCCATGGGGCCTGATCTTGGGTCTCGTCGAGCTCGAATAACTTATCGGTGCTGGAGCACGGCTCGTTTGCATCTGCCTGTTCAAGAGCCAAATCAACAGTGGCTAATGGTTTGAAAACCGAGAACCAGCCACAAAATTCATACATGGCCAGAACCAGGTCGCTTTGAGAAACATTGCGCGTCATAGTGAACAGCGTGTTAAGAGGGTCCGTGACGCTAAAGCCCATTTCGGTGTCGATAGACACTTTGCCTTTATAGGCATCGTCCCATCGCATGGTATGGCGTATGTCGGAATGCAAATTACTTCGCGTCGATGCGGCGGTAATGATTGGTGCTTTGAGGATATCGGTCACAAAGGGGGCTTGGGCTAGGGCTCGCCAGCCGTCTTCTGGGCTGGGTAGTCGCGGGTAGAGGTCACGTACTTGGGGTGGGCAGCGCCAGTAGCGGAATGCGGTGTTTGCGCAGACGATCTCGTCCATGTTGGTCTCCCCTGGGGTTGGGCGCGGGCTGTGCGGATTGCGGGTGAGGCCGATTATCTATGGGGCCATCATGCGGGTAAGTACCGGAAGCTGGCCAAACGCTGACCAATAGCTTGACGCGTTCGAGCGAAAGACAGCCGCGAGGCACATAACTCGCTGGCACAGACTGTGGGCTAAAGGTCCTCGTCTCCACATTTACGGTCGGATCGCATGGCAAATTCAATGAAAGAACGCATAGGCTTTATACAAAACGCGTGGTGACGTCAGCGCAGGAGTGGCGTGCCGCAAACAATGCTTTTGGGAACTTCGATTGGATTTTGGTGTCAGTTTTGGTGTCACCCTTGGTGTCAAAAAGAAAAAGGCCAGAGGCTTAACACCTCTGACCTGTGCTTTAGATGGTGGGCGATACAAGATTCGAACTTGTGACCCCATCCGTGTGAAGGATATGCTCTACCCCTGAGCCAATCGCCCGTCGCCTTTCGGCAAAAGAGATACTATCATAGCCGCGACTGGTTTACCAAGAACTTTTTGCCCTCGATTTTAAATTCGTGGGCGCGTGCCAAGCCAAGGCAACCAAGGCAACCGGCAAATCTGCAGCTAAACCGCCCTTTATCGCTTAATCCACGAGGTTTCGGGGCGGCAGATAAGTCGCGCGTTGTTGTAGGCCATGTCGAGTGTGAGGCAGGTGCGCGCGGCGTAGAAGCCGTCCTCGCGCTGGATGGTCAGTGCCAGCTCGGGCTTGTCACCGGTCAGGCACAGCGGCAGCAGCAGCTGGATCCGACCGCCGTAAAACTGCGGCACGGCGAGCGTGTAGTTGGCGGCGGCGCGGCGGGCGGCCTCGACGACGGCTCCCTCGAAAGCGCGGCGCAGCAGCAGCGAGTTGCCCTCCCCCATCAGGCTGGCGGGAATTCGCGTCAGGTTCTCCTCGTCGCCAAGAATGTGGTCGATGTTTGAGCGGATGGGCAGGCGGTAGTCAAAGACCAGCTCGGAGGGATCCTCGGCAAAACGCACGCGACACGGCAGGTACTCAAATGAGACCAGCATGGGGTCGCTTTCCTTAAAGAAGCCCTTCAAAAACCAGCGCTGGCGTGCGTCGGGCTTGGTGTTTGGCTCAAATAGGCCGTAGATGGTCTCGTAGCGGCGCGTGTACAGGCCGGTGTTGAACAGGCAGCGATCGTCGTCGAACACCAGCGGCAAGTTGGACGGAGCGGTCTGGTCCACGTCACGTTCGGTCAAAAACACCGCGCGGCTAAACGAGAACGACAGGTAGTTTTTGAGGATGCGGTTGCTGGGACCCCAGTCCTCGGGATCGGCGAGGTCGACCAGGCGGTCGTAGCAGGGCTCGGGGCAAAACGCGAAGTCGTAGACATTGCTGCACAGGGTGCTGGGGATTTCCATCTGGTGTCCAATCCATTCAATAACCGGCGTGCGGATGCTTAGATTCTATACGCGCGATGCTTTGTCAGGATGCATGGCTCGTAGCAGCGTGGGCAATAGCCTCTATACTGCTACGACCTTATAACGGCGCCGCAGCGAAGCTAGGTCGCTGTCGTCGTATCGAATGAGGCCGTCGTTCTGTAGTCTTCCGAGGACAATTCCCGGATCGCGATTGATGTCTGCAGCAAAGGCCTGAATCGATGAGATGCCAAAATCTCCATGTTCAACAAATGCAGCGTATAGATCGGAATCAATGAGGGAATTTGAGGCAAACGAATCGGCTCTTTCCTCCTTGATGCCCGTGTCGTTATCGAGGGAAATGCCCAAGTCGTCATTGAGGATATGGCCGGTCTCGTGAAGTAATGTAAACCAGAACGAATCAGCGTAGAGACGACGGTCATTGACCATGAGCATGATGTTGGAGCCAAGCTTTTTTGTCGCACCGTTAGTTTTTGATCCAGCTAGATTTGGCAGCACAACAAGAATCACACCAGCGCCGCGAAATGCTTCTCGCACCAAGGGGAAAAACCCACCATGATTAGTTGTTTGCGTAAGGGCGTAATCTACCGCCGACTCAAACTTTGTTTTATTGAACTTTGGGGCATCAACTTTGCGCGCTGAATTAATCGCAATCTGTACCATGCTGTTTGCCTTTGCAACCGCGCGGCTATCACTGCTGTCTTGCGAGCTCCTAAAGCTAACTGATAGGTCGGGCTTGGTAAGAACGGTTAGAGATGCGACCCCCAAAAAACTACGCACTGCATCAACTTGAGCTTCTAGCTGTTGCGGAAGATCGGGCAAGCCAAAATTGTCCCTGAAGTAGCTATAGCCAATTTGCCTGAGGATGAATTGTTCATCTTCCATTAGCTTGGCAGAGTCAATTTCTATAAGGACGGCGTCATAGGCGTTTTGGAGGTTAATCCAATAATCAAGGCTGGTGCCAAGCATTCTAGAAAGCTTGGAGGCCATGTCGGGAGAAAGCCGCTGCTGGCCGTTGATTAACTTGCTTAGATTCTTGGGCGTCGTGTCGAGCCGCTTTGCAAAATCTTGTTGAGTAAGACCGCTGTCTTCGACGATTTCCTCGATGTAATATCCCGGATGGAAGGCAATTCTGTTTTTATATTCCACGTAATTACTCATAATGCTTACTTGCCTCCTCAATACCAACTACCCTAACGATATCGGCAATTTCATCGATATTGCATGGAATGAAAGGCTCTCCCTCATCGTTCAATGGTTGAACAATTAATCGCCAGGGGCAGCGGCGCCCTTTTATGTCGATGGAGAAATACCCCTCAAGATTTCGTCTACCTGTATTATTGAGCTTATGAAAATGCAGCTGCTTCTGGACGATAATATCCTTGATGGTTACGGCTTGCTTAAACATGTTAATCCTTGCAAGCAGTCCTCGTGCGACGGCGTCATCACCTCCCATTAACTTCTTTGCCGCCGCTAGATTGGTGCACTGCTTTTCGACTTTTTTCGATGAAAAGATTACTTCCAAACGATCCTGCCTAAAGGAGATTACCTAATAGGTAATCTAGTATAGCACGTATAAACAGGCATGGGCACAAGTCGGGGTCCTGATCGGGGCAGCTTTGGGGCAGTCATTGCCTCTCGGAGCTCGCAGCGCAACCGCAGCGAAGTTCTTCGGCAAGCTCATCGCGCGTGCGGCGTCCGGAAACGAGGTCCTGGATCCAGGCGTAGTACTGGTTATCTTTGGACTCAGGGCTGTCGCAAAGCACGACCGGAACTTCGGCGAGCCTCAGTACGGACAACGCGAAGACAAGGCTCGTGCGCTTGTTGCCGTCCTCGAAGATGTGGTCATTGACCATGTGCTCGGCCACGTAGGTGACCTGGTCAAAGATGTCTGCGAATCGAGCGACCGGCGATTGGCCGAATATCGTGCAGAACGCGCCTGAGAGTACGGACGCGACACGTCCGCGCTCAAGCTCGGCCTTGTCGCCCGTGGCGTCGGTCGTATAGCAGCGCCCGATTGTCATCAGCGTGCCGTGTAGGCGCATCACGGCCGCAGCCATGACTTCGAGCGACCCGGCATCGTCGAGCACCAGCGGCGCGAACGGATGCGAGCCCCGTACAATACCCGCCATCATGAGTTCTCCAAGAGCTTAAGCGCGTTGGGCATGTCGGCGATGGTTAGCTGGACTGCATGGTCGATCGACATAATGTCGTCGAGCGAAACTGATGATGCAGAATTTACCTCGGGCGCTGTGGAAGGGTCTTCCCGAGCAAGACGAGCGGCGTCGTCATCGAGCTGAACATGGTTTACATGCATGTCTGACTCCTTTGCGGCATTGAAGATGAACATAGTCGCGAATCAAACTCAACAACGATCGGTTGCCAGACCAGGTCCTCGATGCTGCAGTCCAACGTTTTTGCGAGTGCCAATGCCGAGGAGACCGAGGCGCGTCGCAGATCGAGATGGTTTTGCTCATAGAGCTGTATGGCGCGAAGCGTGACGCCCGATTGGGCGGCTAGCTGCTTTTGGGTGAGGCCGGACGCTTTTCGTGCCGCCTTGAGCCCCTTTTTGTCTGCCTGAGCCTTGTTCCATCTATCGATGACGATTTCGGCAAATTTGTCTTCGGAGGCCTCGTGAAGAGGGTGGTACGATCCGATAATCCAATCGAGTGGCGCAACTTCAAAAAGGTCGTTAAAACCCAAGCTGCTCGTCCATTGCGTATAGGCCAAAACCCAACCCGCCCAGTATTGCGGGGAGCGGTCGAAGGGATAGCTCTCCCTGCATTCGGCAGCCTTTAGCCCCGCATGGGCGATAATCTCCCGCGCGAGCTCGTCGCCCGACATGCCGCAGACAACACGCGGCGTACCGCGCTCAAACTGTTTCATTTCACGTGAGTTCGACAGGATCGCCATCAGCTCGACTGGATTCAGCCCTTGGTCGCAGAGGGCAAAGTCAACTGCCTCCCCCAGGGTTTTCATGGCATCCTCAAGATACATTTCACTGTAAGCGCAGGTCATCTGCAGTCATCCCCTCTCGAACGATATCGACGATTCGGATACCTTCGAACGGGTTTTCGGCAAGCAGCTCCTGGTACTGCGCTCTTGCCGCTGCATCTCGTTCCTTGGCCAATGGGCCATACAAGCCTAGCGGCGCGCGCTCAAATCCTGTAAAGCAAATGCTCTTAAACGCACACTCGCTTTTGAGCACAATCTGCTCTCCCAGATTGCCGAGTTTCATAGCTCGGCTCAGCTGCTCGACGGTAATCGTATTGTTCACAAATGCCCTGGCATAGCTAAAGTACGAGTCGTCCGCGCGCCAACCCCTAATCAGATCGTAAGTTTCGGCGTCAGGCAGAAAGTGATTGTGGAGATACTCGCAGGCCCCCACGGCAACGGCGGTGTCCTTGCGAAAAGAACGATGCTCTACGAGGAGCGCTATCCAGTGAAGAACGCTAAATTGCGGCGACTGCAGGTCGAGAACCATAAGATCATCCATTTTGAGTTCGTACCGATTCGCAAAGCCATCGGCATCGCCCGAGCAAGCCCATTCCTTTGCAAGATCGAGGCTCTCTGTGCAATAGAATCCCTGTCCATAATCGTTATGGATTTTTCCCAGGCCAAGCTGGGGAGCCTCAATGATTTTCTGGGAACCATGCCACAACTCCATGCGACCCTCCTAGCGGGTATCGTTCTAGCGATAGTTTAGCATACTATCGCTAGAACGATACCTATGTGTTTGCTATTGCTAGGGCTGATGCAGCCAGGTCCTTGTGCGATTTCGACGGCTGGTGAGCGGATGCATTCGGAAGTATGCGGCAAATCTGGGACTTGTCGACCATACGGAAAAGCTGTAACGCATCTACCTGCGGTTTCTTTGCGCGAAAAGGGCGGTGTGCTCGGGGGTTCCGGAATTTGCCGCATACTTCCGTTTTGGGATTCCGGAAGTGCGGGGAAAACCCGAGATCTGCCGACCAGACGCCGTTTTGGATCTTTCTTCGCGACCTGCGGTTTTGTTGTCGAAAATCGCGTTGTGCTCGGCGGTTTCCGATTTTTCCCCGCACTTCCGGAAATTGGGCGTTTCAGCTGTGATGTTTGGCTCCAGACGCGTCGTTTTCAGCAGAAAATAACGGTGGGATGGTTTCAATGCTCGTCGAGAACAAAAATGGCGAGGTACGTACCTCGCCAGTCTGATACTTCGGAGGCAATCGCCTCTTCGGTGTTTGAATTCTCTCATGCTTTAGGGGCTTTTAGAGCTGCATTGATAAGATCGGCGCCGTTGTCGAAGCGACCGGACTCCCCCATCGCTAAGAACGCGTCGCCTTCGCGGATGGCGACGATTGTCTCCGGGTTGGGTTCTTTGGAAGGAAAGGGCCGCGGGCCGGCATTCGCAAGCTCCACGTCCTGCTTACGGTGCTCCATAGACACACACCTCATCTAGTTTGATGTTTTCGCGGAAGGCCGGCCGCATGCGCTCTGGTGGGCTGGTGACGATATCGACCTTTCTCGTGAGTTCCTTCTCGAGCTCAAGGGATAGTTCGTACAGCGTGCCGAACGTCATTGTGTCGCCGCAAACAAGACGCAGATCGATATCGCTTTCGGGCGTCTGTTCGCCGCGAGCGAACGAGCCAAATGGATAGGCCTCGCGGACGTCGTAGTGAGGCAACACGCGAGAGACGGCGGAGGATATGTCGGCGAACGTAATCATGTCTCAATTGGCGTTTAACAGTAGAACGTCAGTGAATCATCACCAAAGGTTTCGCACCACTTGTCGCATATGAATCGATGATTCATGGTGATCAGTTTTGAGAGATCCCTGAGATCCTTAGCCGGAATCTTGCTCTCGTTGTTGGCGAGCTTACATCCGCCATCTTTAGTTAGCCAGAACTTCGTCGAATTTGCAGCCGCCCTTTTAACTCCTGCGTGGATATGAACTGGTTCACCGTTTTCCGCTATCCAGAAGAACAGAACGTACTGACCGAAAATAAGAATTCGAGGCATTATGCCACCGCCGGTCCGGCTTTTTGGCGCTCGGCGAGCTCGAAGATAAATGGGGCGTTTGATCTAACAAATTCTGTCAAGAAATCCAGATCTTCGGCAGTAAATCCTTCGACGTTGAACCATTTGACCGCAGGTAAGAAGCATTCCGCATGATCAAAGCCAAAGTCAACAGGACGCTCGACAGCTATGCGAACGGTTCCATCTTCTCTAGTTTCTGAGTAGGCAAACTGGGTGCCATCATCAAGCTGAACATAGCTCCAAAGCATGACTACCTCCTTAGTGTTTACATCCGAGTATAAAGAACAGACTAGATGTAACGCGGCGTGAATTGAATTATTCCAATAAGACCTGAACCCTGACAACTGATCATATTCGGAAGTATGCGGCAAATCTGGGACTTGTCGACCATGCGGTTTGTCGGCAACGCTTCTACCTGCGGTTTCTTTGCGCGAAAAGAGCGGTGTGCTCGGGGGGTTCCGGAATTTGCCGCATACTTCCGCTTTGGGATTCCGGAAGTGCGGGGAAAAGCCGAGATCTGCCGACCAGACCCCGGTTTTACGCCTCCGCGACCTGCGGTTTTGTTGCCAAAAATCGGGTTGTGCTCGGAGGTTATTGATTTTTCCCCGCACTTCCGGAAATTAGGCATTTTATCAGCGATACGCAGTGCCTTCGAGCGTCAAGCCAAGAGAGCCGAGTCAAGGACAATTAGCCAAAGGACGTGTTGAGGATCCGTTTTGGTTGCCGCGTTATTTTATACCAGCGCCATGTTCAACAGCTGGGGCGCCGACGTTAATCGATGCGCCCCTGTTTTAGGAAACATATACCGTTAAAGTCGAGCTCATCAGAGAAAGCTCCATGGTAAGGATGGGCAACCGTGCCTTCGACGTGCTGGAATGCTACCTGCGCAATGCCCTTAGACTTATCGAGCGAAATGGTGTTGCCGCTTACATTTGTAACACGGTAGAACAGCCGTGTTACATGCCCGGGAAAATAGAGCGGCGCATCCAAAGAGAGACCCTGGCGGATGCGCGAATTGCGCAGCAGCACGCTAGCAGTCAAATCGTTGGGCAGTGCGACACATTCGACGCAAGAGACAAAAGTGGAATCTCCGGGGCCAAGTTCGACCTCGGATTGCTTGCTTTCGTTAATGTAGAAACCGTCGGTACGCAAGTCATACGTAACCTGGCCGATGTTCGAAGCATCGGCATTGAGCAGCACTTTGCTGTCGATTAGCTCCTGAATCTTAGTATCGCTCAAGTACATACGAACCACTTCCTTAGGCTTCCGAGTATAGCACCAAGGCGTGGCACGGTTGTTGCCACCAAAGGGGGTACAGAGAAGTAATAATTCACTCGAATGGTGATTTAAATGTCCGCACAAGGCTATAGATTCCTTTCGTTTGGCAACGTCACAAGGCGAAAGGAATCAAAATGGTGTTTTGCAAGGATGTATCAAGTTGGCTTGATGTCGTAGATGATGCGGGCATTTTGGTCCGCCGTTTGGAGATAGTGGAGAACCTTCTTCGTAAGTGCGTATCTGATATGCCAGGATCAAGTTGCAGATTTATGGACGACGCCCCTGAGGGCTATGACGGTAGCGAAATGTTGCTGTTTCTCGACGAGTCATTAATGGACCTACTTGAAGACTATAAAGTGCAGATCAATAAATACGAAGGGATGCTCAGAAAGAGCAAGGCTGGCTTTGCAGTCAACATGGTTTCGGATGAAAAGGCATCGATGACCAACGCCTTTCAGCCTGATAAGGCAGCATAATCGACTTGTATACGGCTTGGGGCTACGCGCAATAAAGAACGAGTTGCTATTCCCATATCACGGCCTGGACGGCAAAGGCGTTACTCCATACTGACTGGGCTGCCGATTACTCCGCTGCATATGGTCAGCCCTAAAAGAAGAATGGGGCCTAAATCAGGCGCATTAGCAGCGGCGCGCTACGGCGATGAGTGCTGTTCCAAGTAGGAAAAGCACTGCAGACACGGCGATCCAGTGGCTGTCGGCGGTCTTGGGGAGCGTGGGGGACACGCCCCTCGCGCTGGCCTTGGGCTTTGACGGCTTTGAAATAGCGGTTTTGGTAACGACCGTGTTGGTCGTTACCACGGCAGGCTTTACCGCGGGGCCTTTACCAAGCTCGGGCGCAGGGGCAGGATCGACCCCGCCGCTCGGCACTTTGCCGTCGGGCGTGTCGGTCTTCCCTGCCGGCGCCGTGGCGCCCTCGGGTTCGATCACCACATGTGTCGCCGTCGCCCCGCCTGCATCCACTACGCCGTCAGCACCAAAGGCCCCACCTGCAGGCGTCACAAAGCGCGCGGTCACGAGCGAGCCGCCCAGGCACGCAACACCGGCGTCGACACCGGTCGCATCCAACCAGGACGCATTCACGACAAGCGTCTCGCTCGCCACATCGGCACCAAACCCCTCGTCGAGCAAGCGCACGCCATAGAAACTTAAGCCCGCATTGGACCCCGTACCTGCAGCAAGCACGCGCCCGCCGCCGCGCACGGCCATGTCGCCTGCGATCACGCCGGCAACAACCTCGTCAGCAACATCTGCCCCGTCAGCCCGGGCATCGACGGTACAGCCGTCCACCGTGAGCGCCTGCGACACGTGGATTCCGCACTGCGATCCCGTCGCCGTCAGGGTCCCGGCGCCGCGAAGCATCAGGCTTCCCCACACTTCCATGCCGCACAGCGTGATGCCCGCATCGGGCGCATGCGACTCCGTCACGGAGTTTCGCCCGGCAAGCGTCACCACCAGGTCGCCGTCGGCGCCGATGGCCTCGCCCGCGTAGCCGTTGAGCTCCAGGTGGTCGGCATCGGCCCAGGCCCAGCCAGGGCCCGACACGCCCGGCTCGTAGTACGTCGCGCCCGCGATGATGAGGCTCTCCGCGCCCGCGGCATAAGAAGGCCCGCCCAGCAAAACGCATAGGCAGGCCATGGCAACAATTGCAATCTGATGACGGCTGGTGTGGGACTCTGCAGCAAACAAACGATGTGCCTCACGGACGTAATAGCGAGGCAGCACGCGGGAAACGGCGGAGGATATGTCGGCGACTGTAATCATGCGCCGGTTTTACCTTGCCATGTGCATGAAAGACAATTGCCCCTCGCTGGTACGGGTGCTGGAAGGGAGAAAAACCGAAAGTATGCGGCAAATCTCGGACTTGTTGACCACACGGAATTGCGACAACGCAACTACCTGCAGTTTCTTTGTCTGAAAACGGTGGTGTGGTCAGGGGTTCCGGAATTTGTCGCATACTTCCGTTCGGCGATTGCGGAAGTGCGGGAAAAACCGAGATTTGCTGACCAGACTACGGTTTTACGCCTCCGCGACCTGCGGTTTTGTTGCCGAAAATTAGGTTGTGCTCGGAGGTTTTCGGTTTTTCCCGCACTTCCGCTTGTCGGGCATTTCGGGAGCAATTTGCGATGCTGAGGAGCAATGTTCCCGGCAGGAACAGCGTAAAGAATACGGCGATTCTGTTGCTATCGACGGTTTCGGGAAGTTCGGATGGGGCACAGTTGCCCCTTCATGAAAGACATTAAGAGCTCTCCAGGAGCCTTAGAGCATTAGGCAAGGCAGCGATTGTCGATTGCACGACCTGGTCGATTGTTGCGACGTCATCGTTGTCCAGGCTTTCATTAGGCGCGAGAATTGACTCCGGAGTAATAAAGGAATTATCGGAACAGCTCATCATGGCTGCCTGTGCGTTCAAAGAAAGCTACCTCTTCGTTTGATGACCATATGACAAGCCAGTCACCAGAGTTTGCTACATGACATTCGTTTCGTCCGGCCCAGTTGCCGCTTAGTCGGTGCATATTATGACGTCGCTTTAATTTATCCATTGACTCGGGCGTATTCTGTAGCACCAAGTCAATTAGCTTTTGAAGCTCAGATAGATCCCATTTACGGCGCTTAGCTTTTTTCTTTAAATCGCGTGAAAAGGCTGCAGAGAACTCTGCGGTCAACATGCTCATTGTGCCATCGCCGCAGCGATCAGATCGGCGCCATTTTCAAACCGTCCTTTTTTGCCAGATGCAAGAAAAGCGTCCCCCTCGCGAATGGCCTCAAGGCTTTCGGCATTGGGCTCCTCAGGGGCAAAAGTCAACGGGATTCGATGGGTATTGACCATTTGCTTGAAGAACGCGCGCGTCACGGACGACAAATCAAGTCCATAGTAATCAGCCACTTCTGCCGCCTCGCGTTTGAGGTCGTCGTCAACCCTGATGGTTAATGTTGAGCTTGCCATTTTTAGACCTTCCAATCGTGTGAGTGCAACCTTAGTATAACGCACATCCACTAGTAGATTATGTAATTACAATCAATTAACTAGCTATTAGTGGTATGGCGCGTCATACATTACATGCACGAATAAGGCAACGCTCCCTTGCCGAAAGCGTTGCCCTTAAGGCTTCCATAGAGCATATGTATTGCGGCTAGGAATGCTGTGCGCCTCGGCAGCGATGTGCGGCAGCTAGAAACACTGTTCCCAGCAGAAAGAGCGCCACGGATACGGCGAGCCAGTTGTTGTCGCCGGTCTTGGGGAGTGCCGCAGTTGTCGCGGTTGCAGCCTTGGGCTTGGAAGGTGTGGACACCGTGGTCTTGGTTACTGTCGTAGTCGTCTTGGCTGGCGCGGCCGCGGGTTTCAGCGTGGGATTTGCCGCGGGTCCCGTGGTGGGCTCTTCGGCAGCGGGGCCAGCATCGGCGGAAGGCTTGCCAGCGCCATCGCCCGGCACGTCGCGCGCATCGGTCTCCCCTGCCGGCGCCGTGGTGCCCTCGGGCTCGATCACTACGTGCGGCGCCACAGCCCCGGAAGCATCCACCACGCCACCAGCACCAAAGGACCCGCCAGCGGGCATCACAAACCGCGCGGACACAAGCGACCCGCCCGTGCACGCAACGCCGCCATCGGCACCTGCCGCGTCGAGCCACGAGGCATCGGCGGAAAGCCGGCAGCCGGCCGCGCCATCGCCAAGACCTGCGTC
>OQWM01001894.1_pt1 | contig 14328 bp, 15 predicted proteins | sample 1691531 | NCBI WGS metagenome assembly OQWM01 (sample SAMN03418257, study PRJEB22391) | human gut metagenome | biome: human-gut; feature: organic feature; material: feces | host: Homo sapiens | place: Tanzania | collected 2013-01
AAATTCATTAGAATTTTCAAGGTTGTCTTATTGTTCAGTTGTCAAAGATCTTTTTTGTGATCCGCTTCGTATAAGAAGCTTTATCATTATATCACTTTGTTCTTAGCTTGTCAAGAACTTTTTTAATTTATTTTGTTGACCCGTTCTTCATAAGAACCGCAGCAACTTTTATATCATATCATGTTCTTTCTTGTTTGTCAAGAACTTTTTAATTCTTTTTTTGAAACATTTTCTTCAAATCCTTTTGAAATACTATGTTTCTCTCTGTCTCTCACAGACAGCTTAAATATAATATCATGTCATTTCTTTTATGTCAACACCTTTTTTCATTTTTTCTATTTTTATTTGAACAACAACAAAAAAAGGTATCTTACGAATAAATCTAAATGACATTCATAAGACACCTTTTTTATTATTGTAATAATTTCTGTGTTTCTATCTGTATCTGCTGTTTGATCATCTGTTCTAATGGATTCGTCTCCACCATTGTCTGCATAACTTCACTTCCGCCAACGATCTGAGCATATTCAGATTCCATTCCAACATGTGGCATCAATGAAATAAAAAATACAACTACCATAATGATCAAGGAACCTTTTATCAATCCAAGTGCTGCTCCTGCCACCTTGTTGATAAACCCAACGCCTGGAACCCTTGTAACTTTATTCGCAAAACGTATTACCACTGAAAAAATAATTTTACATACGATCATCAACCCCATATATGCAATCATATATGCAATTCGATCTGTAACAATCGTTCCCTGGATCTCTGGTACATTTTGAATCACTATTTCTTTAAAATATGCAGCACCTTTATAAGCGATCGCAAAAGTTAAAATCCATGATGCAAGATTCAGCATACTTTTAATAAGTCCTCTTCGATAACCTATGATCATCTGCAAAACCAAATAGATTCCAAAAACAGCTACGATAATTTCTCCCATATGTACTCCATTCTAGTATATCTCCGATAAATTTGTACTATTTTCGTACGTTATCAGATATTTCTGTCTTTTTCCTGTTTGTGAAATATTGACAATTCGTTTCTTAAAGTCTTTCTCAAACATTTCATGTCCGGCAAAATTCACAATTGAACAATGATAATTTCCAGCCAACAATAATTCTTTCTCTCCTAATAACAGTTTATTATATTCTGAAGAGAATTTATGTGACATCAATTTTCTTCCTGTTTTATTATATACGACTGCTTCATATTTTTCTTGATCTGTTTTTTTCTGATTTTCAAATACTAATGCCGCATAATCGTCATTCACCGCAACACTGCTCACATCTTTATCAAATGGTATCGTTTGCTTTTTAGAAATTGTTTTTCCTACTTTAAAGAAAATCATCTGATCATCTCCAATCGCCACAGCTTTAGAATCACCCATAAAGCTCACTTTCGGAATTACCGTATCTTTAAAATCAAAGCCACCGATCATCTGATCTCCACTGTCTTCACCTTCCTGTCCAAAATTATACAGTGCAACTCTGCTTTTTACATTAATCCCATCAACGACAAGATAAGTGACCAAAAGATTTTGTCCATCCGATGACAGATCAATATCCATTGGATATCCATTTTGATCAGATGTAACTTTGATACTTACCAATTTCTTCTGTGCTGCATCATACAATTCTATATAATTTCCATTATCACCGTGAAGAATTAAAGCAATTACACCTTGTTTCGCCACTTCCAAATCTACGATCGGATAAGATACACTAAATTTTTTCATCTGTCCATCTGAATCAAGTAACGCAATCTCATTTCCATTCTTGGATGCAACTACAATATAGTTCCCACAATAAGATGCCTGTGGATTCTTAATGGAATATGTTTTATTCCATTTTTCATTTCCTTTTCCATCTAAGAAAGAAATCCCATCTTCGCTGTAACAGATCGTTCCATTCTTATATGCAAATGACTGAAATGACTCCGTTAGATCTTTTGTGATCGTTTTTACAACCTTTATCCTATGATATGTTCGATAGCGATATGCAAAAATTATACATATACACACAACCACAAATGATATGATCAATCCAATACGATATTTTTTCTTTTTTTCTCTTAGAAATAATGCATTCTGAATATTCTCATTGGAATTGACATAAAGAGAAAACCCTGATTTCGTCTTTTGTTCCATAAAATACCTTCCATTTTCTAATCAATCATCATCTCTGAATACAGGTAAGTATACCTTATTCAATGAAATGTGTCCAGTCTCCACGCATTTCCTATCTTGAATATCAGCGAAGAGTTCCCGGAATGACCAGCTTCTGTCCTGGATAAATCTGATTTTCGTCAGACAATGCATTTGCTTTTTTGATTCTTTGAACAAGTTTCTGGGTCCCATATACTTTCCGACTGATCGATACTAACGTCTCTCCACTTTTAACGGTATATGTATAAGACTTGTATTGCCCAGAACTTGTTTTTTTGGTTTTCTGTTTTTGCTTTGTCGTGGGTTGTACTCTTTTCTGTTCTTTTTTATGTGTTGAAGTTTGCGTTGCAGTATCTAATGTTTTTGTTATTTTTACACTCGTTGTTGATGATGATTTTGTTGAAATTTGATCCGATACCCCTTTTCCCATCGTATGTACCGCACCATTTACAACATCTTTAAAATTTATACTCTGATCTTGTCCCGCATAATAATACATCGTACCTCCCATGATCATCATGATCGTAACTGCTGCTGCCGTTGAAATATTCCGAATCCTTCCTTTTCTCTGATTACTCTTGGTCTTTTTGGATATCTTTTCACGAAACTGCCGGATCAATTTCTCATCTCTTCGACTTTCCATCATTTTTTCATATGTCTGCACCTCTTTTATATCTTGTCTTCGTTCCACAAGATAATTCTGCATCATCGGATTTTTTTCATAATATATATAGTATCCATTTTGCCTTGAGAGATCTTCTCCTCGAAAAACATAAAATGCATCTTCTCCTTCCAGATCATCCATCATATATAACACTTTTCCTTCTCCTGGAAAATTCTCAAAATGTGTCTTTTTTATTTTGTCATTAAGTCGAACCGAAAATCCCATTCTTAAAAGTGCCCATCCGATGACATCCAGACCAGAAAACAATCGCTCCTTCTGTTGATATATCTCTCTCCAAACTTCATCATCAAATACTGTTTCATCAAGATCCAATTCCAGATTCTGTCCCTCGATCGCTCCTCTTATAAAAATAACAAGATCATTTCCAATCTGCTTTTTCTCTCCAAATAAAATTGCTCCTCTTACATATGTATTTTTGTCCATGGATAAAGAATTTAAAAATGTTATAACGTAATCTTCAATATATACTTTTGTGTGTCCTGCTGGACTTCCAATCTGCCTGATATTTTTAGGCAACTGCTGCTCTGTTTTCACGAAAAAACCTCCTTTTCTTCCATTTCACCAAAACCTTATCATAAAGAAGTAAAAATTTTTATCAAACAACGTCGAGACGTTAAAATTTTTTTACATACTTCTTTTCTTTTTGTATACACTAAAAAGAGAATTTAAATCAGGAGGACGATCTATTGTTAAAAAAAATATCTTACTATCATCCAGATTCCCCTTATGCTCTTAATAAATTTCAAAATGATCTGCTACATTATCTCAAAATAAAGCATAAAAAAAATCAGCCCCTCGTCATTGTCTGTATCGGTACAGACCGCGCGACCGGTGACTGTCTTGGACCACTCGTTGGTCAGGCATTGTTTCCTTCCCCTCAATATTCAGTTTTTGGGACTTTAAAAGAGCCTATTCACGCTAAAAATCTCAATCAAACTTTTAAAGAAATTTATTCTATCTGCCAAAATCCTTTCATTATCGCTGTCGATTCCTGTCTCGGTTATGCACAGCATGTTGGATGCATTACACTCTCCCCTCTCCCACTGCTTCCTGGCCGAGGCGTTTCAAAACAGCTCCCACCGATCGGGCAATTATCAATCACTGGCATTGTAAATGTCTTTTCTGATTCCGTTTCAAACGAATCTGTCATTCAAAACACTCGGCTTCACACCGTTATAAAATTAGCGGATTTTATAACAAATGGTATAAAATCCGCTAATATTTCTTCTATATATCAAGTTTCATGTCTCCATCCTTGATCACTCCGGCTCTACGCATCGCTTCCGAAATAAAATATGTCAAAAATGCAGGAGCTATGATCTGCATGACCAGTATCATGACAATAACAGTCACCGCAGAAGTTCCTCCTGTTGTCATCGTCTTATATGTCATCATTGGTCCCACAAACCCTGCCGTTCCCATACCAGAACCAATTGCATTATTCGTCATTTTTAAAACTACAGTAGAGATCGGACCAAGAATGGCACTTGTAATGATCGGTGGCAGCCAGATCAATGGTTTTCTTACAATATTAGGAACCTGTAACATCGATGTTCCTATTCCCTGTGCCAAAAGACCTCCAATTCCATTCTCCCGTAAACTAGCCGTCGCAAATCCGATCATCTGTGCACAACACCCAATCGTTGCTGCTCCTGCGGCAATTCCAGAAAGATTCAAAATAATTCCAAGTGCTGCCGAGCTGATCGGAAGGGTTAACGCCATACCCATCAATACAGAAACAACAATTCCCATCAAAAATGGCTGCTGTTCTGTTCCCCATCGAATCATCTCTCCGATCTGTTTCATGAGATCTGAAATATATGGTCCAACCGTTAGCCCTACGATTCCACCACATACGATCGTTGTTAATGGTGTCAAAATAATATCAAGCTTTGTTCTTCCAATGAAAATCCTTCCTATCTCTATTCCTATATAAGCAGCTACAAATGCTCCAAGAGGCTCTCCCGGACCGCTTAATAGGATTTTGCCACTTGAACTTACACTTCCATTCAATAAACCTGAAGCAAAAGCTCCGATCATCCCCGCACTTGCAGCAGATGCACATACAAGTGTTGATTCTCCTAATTTACTTGCAACTCCAATTCCAATTCCCGCTCCCGTCAATACTTTAACAATCGATGCAACCATAACGATCATATTTCCTATATCTCCTCCTATGATCGTTCCGGCTTGTTCTAAAATTGTTCCAATGATCAATGTTGCAAATAATCCTATTGCCATTCCTGACAATCCCTCTATAAAAATCCGTTTTAAAATTTTCATGCTCCATCTCCCTTTTAATGTAGTGTTTTTTTTAGTATAACATACCTATTTTGCTTTACAAGAAACAAAAATACTTCTATACTAAGTCAAAAGAAGTAACCATTCACCAATTCATAAAGGCAGGAGTTTATTTATGTTTCGTATGTGGGGCAAGATTTTTCATGAAAATCATATGTTAAAAGACACTGTAATCTGTATAGATAGTGATCTGAATCGCACTAGAAAAGTATATCAAGCATTAGAGGAAATCTGTTATGAGTTTGATCTTTCCAAACCACTCTGGCTTGATCACAACAAAAACGACTTCATCCATCATTCTAAAACCCGATTTGATTCTGATAGTTTTATAGAAGATATTGATTTTGATTTTCTCGAAATTCAAGTAATTGAAGAAGACTAAATAATTTTATATTTTCTTTTGAAATCGTTTACAAAACCACAAGACAAATGGAGATTATTTATATGAAGGGAAACGGTCACCCCACAAACAATCAGAATATTTCTGAATATGTTGCACTTTTATATCAGAAATACTCACATAAATTATACTGTAATGCTTTTCATTACACGTCAAATCCAAGTATTGCTGAAGATGGTGTTCAGCAGATATTTGAAAGAATTCTTTTACATCCTGACACAGCATTACATGTACCTGAACACGAGATTATCTATTATCTCTTTGCTATACAGCGTAATGTGATGTATACACTAACTATGGATGAATATAAAAATTCTCACTATCCTTTAGATTATGATGATGGTAACGATATCTCTCGTAATCTCATTGATCCTGAGGATCTGTTTATCCGTTATATTTATCTTGATTCTCTCAAGATCATTTTCTCAACACTAACACCCGATTTTCGTGATACTATAATTTTTCATTATTTCTATGGATTTAAATATAGTGAAATTGCATGTATGTTTCATATTTCTGAAAGAGCGGTTAAGAAAAGAATTGCTGTAGCCAAGAAACGAGTAAAAACTATGTTTCAAAAAGAGGATTTCCTATGAACAATACGAATAAGAATATTTTTTTATTTTCTGGTTCCCTTTTTTCTTCAAAAATCGGTTTAGTATATATAAGGGAGTGAACATTGTATTTTAAACGCATAATAATAACAGCAGGATTACCGATTACAAGATAACAACAGGCAGTCAAAAAAACATGACACCCTGCATTCGTCCGTATATAGAATATAATTTTCATTGATGACAGGTCTCATCTCTGAATCATATCTCAGATATAATGGATTTCTCTCTTATAAATTTCACAAATGTATGGATTCTCATCATCTCCATACAAAATACAACAGGTCAGAGATTAACACTCTGACCTGTTATTCATTTTCTATTTTGTTGTACTTCCAAAGCCACCATTTCTGACTTCTGTTGCATCATCATCGATCGTAACTCCGTACTGCATAAAGATTCCCTGTACCATGCCAGTTCCCTGTGCCACAGAAACTGTCTTACCTTCATTGGTGTCATTTGTTAATTTTACAAAAATGTGGCCTTCATTGTCAGAATAAAAATAATCGCTATCAATAATACCGACTGTATTATTCATCTGAAGACGGAATTTAAATCCTAATCCACTTCTTGGGAAAATATTTAATACCCAATCAGATTCAATAAAAACTCGGATTCCTGTTGGAATCTTGATTGTTTCTCCTGGTTTTAATTCGAAATCAACCGGACTAAAAAAGTCATATCCTGCTGATCCTCTGGTTGCTCTCTTTGGCAATTTGATCTGATCATAGATTTCTTTGATTTCTTCTTCTGAAGCTCCTGGAAAACTATCATCCCAGCTTTCTTTAAACTGTTCAAAACTTACTTTATGAAACTGTGCTATCTTATTCATCTGTATCTCCTAATTATAAATGATATTCTGCGTATCTGTTAATATTTATAACGTTCCTTATTTTATCAAACTAACGAATTTCTTTCAATAGTCCGGCAGTTTTTTCAATCCTTCAAATCGATACCCCTCTTTTTTTAGGTTTATGATCACTGTCTCCAACGCTTCTGCGTTTGATCGCGATATATTATGTATGAGTGGAATCGCACCTTTATGCGTATATTTTTGAAAATGTTTTATCACATACTCTTTTCCTGGCTGTTGATCTACCTTAAAATCTACGTAAGCCATACTCCAGAAAATTGTCCGATATCCCATTTTTTTGGTTAATGCTAGTGTTCTCTCATTATATTCTCCCATTGGAGGACGGATAAAAAGATCCATATCATATCCTGTTGCTTCTTTACAATACTGTGCACAATCTATGATTTCCTGTTTATTATCGCGATCTGACAATGTTGGCATACTCTTATGATGCACCGTGTGATTTCCTACGATATGACCCTCTTTTTTCATACGCTTTACAAGCTTTGCTTCCTCTCTGATAAATGGTTTTGTTACAAAAAAAGCTGCTACAACTTTTTGTCTTTTCAAAACATTCAGAATTTTTGGAGTAAATCCATTTTCATATCCACAATCAAATGTCAGATAAATCTTTTTTTCTGTGCATTTGGGATCTACATAATATGCATCATATTTTGACAGATCTATTTTCTGTGAAACTTCTGGCTGCTGATGTTCTTCATTTCTTTTAAACCACCAACTTTCAATCCCTTGTGAAACATTTCCAATAGTCTTGTATATCTGTATTGTTGAATCTCGATGTGTATCCCGCTTTTTCTGCTCTTCGGTCTGCCCCCTGCATCCAATAAGTAATATTCCTGTTATACCAACTAAGATCATCTGGAAAATCATTCGATATTTCATAAAAGTACCCACACAACCCCTTTTTCTTATATGTATTATCCAATTTCTCACTTTATAAGTCTTTTATAAAATCTTTTAATATCTGCAGATCTTCATCTGTCAGCTGACATTCTCTGGAACTTGCGATCTCTCCCCAATGCTCTTCGATATTCTCTACCTGTTTCTTTTCTTTTTTTATTTCTTCTTTTTTCTTATTTTCTAAATTTTCTTTATAATTTTGTTTTTTTGTATAATTCTGCATTCGATTTGGTAATACATTTTCCAAGTAGTTGATCAGATTAATTTTTATTTTCCTCTTCATCTGATCCATTTTTGTCAAATAATCCATCATAAAAATGGCAATTCCACATACAACCCCAATGATCAAATTTCTTCCCCAGAAATTAATGTCTGCATTCATTGCTATTCCACGAATAGCGCCCAGACATCCAAGACCTACACAGATAATCGCACAAAACCCTGGAATCTGTTCCAGAAAAAACGAATTTATCCCCAATATCTTGTCCGCTTCAAAATATTTATCCACAATACAGCTGATATTATTCACTTTTGTTTGCAGATTATAATAGTTTTCTATTTTCTTTTTCAATGTACCGATCCAATACCGTTTTGGTCTCTCCATCTCTTCTGAAGATACTAACAATCTATGATAATTTGTCCAAACTATGACCTTAGTAAGAACTGCGATCACCATTGCTGTTATAAATCCTTTCATAAAAAAAGTTTCTCTTAACATTTCCATAGATACCACTCCTTTTCATCATATATTTGTTTACTTATGATTATAAAAGGATATCTATCGAAACTTAAGAGAAACCGTCCTACAAAGTTAGACTACATTCTGTCTAATATTCCAAGAACCAGACGAACAATGTGTTTTATTGCCGCTTTTTCAAATTCTTCGTAACTTCCTGCTGCTTCCTGATCTGCTTTATCAGAGATCGCACGAAGAATGATAAATGGAATCTGATTTAAATGTGCTGCCTGTGCCATCGCTGCACCTTCCATCTCTGCACAGTATCCATCAAATTCATTGATCAGATAATGTTTCTTCTCATTATCTGAAATAAACTGATCCCCACTGACTACTCTTCCAACATAGCTGTGGATATCTGGATTCACTTCGTCACATGTTCTCTTTGCAAGCTCGATCAGATCTTTATCTGCCTCAAAATAAGAAGTATCCATTCTAGGGATTTCCCCGACTTTATATCCAAAAACAGTTGCATCTACATCATGCTGAACTGCATCTTTGGAGATTACGATGTCCCCGATCTCAATGTCTTTATATAGTCCACCTGCAACACCTGTATTGATCACAGCTTTTACATCAAAACGGTCTGCCAGAATTTGTGTGCATAATGCCATATTTACTTTACCAATCCCACTCTGCACAATCACAACTTCTTTATCTTTTAACTTTCCACAATAAAAATCCATACCTGCACAGGTTACTTTTTCTTTTTCTTCCATGGCTTCGATCAGCTGGCTGACTTCTTCTTCCATGGCTCCAATGATACCAATCATATGTTATCTCCTTTTCTTTTATATTGATTTCAGTTTACGAGAAATCATAATTTATGTCAAATAAGAATCTCTTGAAATACAACCCCTCTTGCACTATAATTTGTTGTGTATCTAGGTATTTTACCAGATACTTAATTTTTGATATATATTTACAGGAGGATAATAGAATTATGGTATATAAAACAAAAGGAACTTGTTCCAGTGAAATTGAATTTGAGGTAGAAAACGGAATCTTAACAGATATCCATTTCGTTGGTGGATGTCAGGGAAATACAACTGGCGTCGCTGCATTAGCAAAAGGACTGCCTATTGATGAAGTCATTGAGAAATTATCTGGAATTCAGTGTGGTTTCCGTGGAACTTCTTGTCCAGACCAGCTTTCTAAAGCACTGATCGCGTACAAAGAAAATAATTAATCGGGGTGAAAAGATCATGAAACGAATCGTATTAACCGGTGGAGGAACTGCCGGACATGTTACACCAAATATGGCACTTGTACCGAAACTGATCGATGAAGGATATAATATTTATTATATTGGTTCATACGAAGGTATGGAAAAGAAACTGATCGAAGATATCGGTGTTACTTACTATGGAATTTCTTCTGGAAAGCTTCGCCGCTATTTTGATATTAAAAACTTCTCTGATCCATTCAGAGTTATCAAAGGATTTTTTGAAGCAAAGAAGATCTTAAAGAAACTTCGTCCAGACGTTGTATTTTCCAAAGGTGGCTTTGTCACTGTACCTGTTGTGATCGCTGCCAAGCAGCTCCATATTCCCGTGATCATTCATGAATCTGATATGACTCCAGGATTAGCAAACAAGTTAAGTATTCCTAGTGCAAGTAAAGTATGCTGCAACTTCCCTGAGACAGTAAAACTTCTTCCTGAAGGAAAAGCTGTATTAACAGGTTCTCCGATCCGTGAAGAATTATTTACGGGAAAACGTGAAGAAGGACTTCGTCTGTGTGGATTTACAGAAGAAAAACCTGTCCTTTTAGTTATTGGTGGAAGTCTTGGATCTGTTGCAATCAACAATGCGATCCGCAGTAACATCGATGCGTTACTTGAGAAATATCAGATCATTCATCTGTGTGGACGTAATAACTTAGATGAAAGCCTTGAAGGCAGAGAGGGTTACAAACAGTTTGAATATGTCAAAGATGAATTAAAACATTATTTTGCATGTGCAAATGTTGTTGTGTCCCGTGCTGGAGCAAATGCAATCTGTGAGCTTCTTGCACTTAGAAAGCCAAATATCCTGATCCCTCTTGGATTAGAAGCCAGCCGTGGAGACCAGATCCTAAATGCTGAATCTTTTGAGAATCAGGGATACAGCTATGTTCTTCAGGAGAAGGATGTTACAAGCGAAACTTTATTGAATGCTGTTAACAGCGTTTATGAAGATCGTGATAAATATATTGAAGCTATGAATCATAGTAAGCTGGCAAATCCGATCGAGACGATCGTGAATCTGGCAAATCAGTTAGCTTCTCGAAAAAAGAAACGATAATTTTATTAAGTATAAAAAACGAGAGATAGTTAAAATTTCTCTCGTTTTTTATTTTTATATGCTTTTATTTATAAAAGATTAAAAAAAACAGCATATTTTTTAATCTTTTGTGCTATACTCCAATTAGTATTAAAATTCTTTTACATTTTGAAAGGAAATCAGCTATGGATTATCACATTTTAAAAAAATATCGATATACAAACCGAAATCAATTTGAATCTATCTATTCTTCCCGATATGAAAATGAACTGGCATTCCATTATGATTTTGAAATTCATGGTTTTCCATGCTTTTCACTCCCAACTACCGAAATTTTAAATTTAACATCAAGAATCTATAAACTTACCCAGACTTTAATCTATTTAAAATCTAAACTTCCTCAGATTGCTCTGGAGCAATATACTCAAACTTGTCTTGTAGATGAAGTAAAACTTACAAATGAGATTGAAGGTGTAAACAGTACTCGACGTGAGATCCAAGATATATTAAATACACAATCGATCACAAAAAAAAATATGCGTCTTTATGGATTAGTTCAAAAATATAATTTACTAAAAAATTCTGAAAAAATTTCAATTCATAATTGTTCTGACATTCGAAATATTTACAATGAATTAGTGAGTGAAGAAATTAAAAATAATGATCCTTTGAATCTTCCAGATGGAATTTTTTTTCGAAGAAAATCTGTTTCTGTTTACAGTCCACATATGAAAGAAATTCATCGTGGAATATCTGGAGAAACCGAAATTATTGCCTGTATGGAAAAAGCTTTATTTATATTGCATAATAAATCCATTCCTCCTTTGATTCGAATCTCCGTCTTTCATTATCTATTTGGATATATCCATCCATTTTATGATGGAAATGGCAGAACAAACCGTTTTATAAGCAGTTACCTTTTGTCCAAGGAGTTAGATCCCTTGATAAGCTATCATTTGGCACGAACAATACAGCAAAATATTTCCAAATATTATAAAAGCTTTGACTATACCAATGATATCAATAATCGTGGAGATTTAACTGGTTTCATTACAAATTTTTTGGAGATTATTCTCGAATCCGTTGAATCATTAAACGATTCTCTGGAAGAAAAAATAAATCATTTGCATTATTTTGAGGAAATATTACTATCAGATTTTAAAGATAAAACTGATTACGGAATTCTTCATTTACTATTACAGAATTCTTTATTTGGTCTAGAACCATTGTCCGCCAGAGAAATGGCTGAAATACTTGATAAATCTTATGTTACGATTAATAATCGTTTGAAGAAAGATTCCATCAAAACACTATTACGATCTGATATACCTCATAAATATGATTTGGATTTAGATATGTTAAAAACTTTATGATTAGATAACAACAAAACACGAGACTGCTATCTTCTATGGCAATCTCGTGTTTTTATTTTTCAGAAAAAACTATACGCTACTATTTATTTTTTCATTATTTCACTTTGCAAGATCTTACTGCACTGTATGCACCATAAACTTTAGATTTTCCTACTGTCTTGTATGCACGTACTTTTACAAAGTATTTTTTCTTTGCTTTTAACTTCTTGATGACTTTCTTATATGTCTTGTAAGATTTTACTGTGTATGTCTTTGCACCTTTGAAGTTTTTCTTAGTTGCGACCTGAATCTGATATCCAGATACATTTTTATCTTTCTTCCATGTGACTGTTAATTTTTTCTTTCCTGCTTTTACTTTTGCTGTCTGTTTTTTCACAGTTACTTTCTTTGTTGTTGTTTTTGCAGCTGTTGTTGGCTGTGTTGCTGTTGTTGTAGCTGCAGGTTTTGTTGCTGTTGTAGCCTCTGATGGCTTGGTTGCTGTTGTATCTGACTTGTTTGTATATGTAAATTCTAATGTCTTATTATATCCAGTCGCTGTTACAACAATGTTATATGTACCTTCTGCTTTTAATGCATCTGCTGTTGTTACCAATGTTCCATCTTCATTGATCAATTTTACAGCTCTTTTTCCTGATGCTTCATATTCTTTTCCGTTCACAGATACTTTCTGAATATTTTTTACAAAATTTGCAAAATCATCTGCCTGTACATCTTTCGCTGCTACTAATGCAGGTGCTTTAGCATTATTGTTATATGCTGCTACAACATTATCTGTAGTTAAAGTAAAACTTGCGCTAAATGGTGCATATGTTGAGCTTTTATCTGTTACATTTAATGTATACTGTCCTGGTTTCACACCTGTTGCATCATATTTTAATGTTCCATTTTCAACGCTGACATTTGTTAACCCTTCTACTGCATACTCTGCAGCATAACCTTTTGGTAATGTTGGCAGAGTAACTTTTACACTTCCTGAAGTTACATCTGCATTTTCAACTTTAAAAGCACTGGTATCAAATTTTTTAGGTACATATGTATCTTTAATATCATATTTTACTACACCATTTTCTGTATAATATGTTACTGCATCAATTGTTTTTCCCATCATAGATGCATAATGTTCTCCAGAAATTGGGCAACCATGAGACTGTGTTGTAAATCCTGTTCCCCATGCAAATTCTGTCCCTTTCCAGATGTTTTCTACATGTCTTAATCCATATTGTGTTCCATCAGTTGTTGTGATCACTGCTGCAAGAACTTTCGTATCCTTACTGATCTTATCACTATCCGCAACATTATTAAAGTTTAAATTTAATTGATAATCTCCATAATTAGATGATGTCTTAAACTTCTCAATCTCTGCACCTTCTACTGTGTTTTTAGTTGCTGTAGTCTTGCCAAAAGAATAAGATCCATCTTCATTTACAGTTAATTCTTTATAGTATGCTGGTGCTGTTGTACCTAATTCATAATATGAATAATCTGCACTTTCAAATAAAGCATCTTTGCCTTTTGTCACATAGCTTATTTCTTTTTCTGTCTCTCTTCCTGTTGGCTCTCCGTCTGTCATTTCTCTAAACAGAATAATTTGTCCTATCTTGTAATCTCTATCATTTTTTAATAGTTCAAACGGTTTTGTGCCGTCCCTTACGTCTTCAAATACACTCCCGGCGATCTTGATCTTATGTCTTGTATCTGCTTCGCCCTGTCCTGGTTCTGCTGCCTTGTTTGTCTGTGGGATCTCTACCGTTTCGTTGTTCTGTTCATTCTTTCCATAGTTTGCTTTTTCAAAATTGATCATGTCTAAAAGCGTTGCTGCTGCTTTCTTCCATGTCATTTCTACGATCATACGAAACTCTTCATCGTTGATCTGTATTTTTTCTTTTGTTGCTTCGTACCACCCTTCGAACCCGTTTGATCCGTCCAGTGTTCCGCCATTGTTATTCATTCCCCAGTAATACGTCATAAAGTTTTCTAATGCTTCTTCTGTCGGTTCGATGATTTCCGGCGA
>OQWM01001897.1_pt1 | contig 14323 bp, 25 predicted proteins | sample 1691531 | NCBI WGS metagenome assembly OQWM01 (sample SAMN03418257, study PRJEB22391) | human gut metagenome | biome: human-gut; feature: organic feature; material: feces | host: Homo sapiens | place: Tanzania | collected 2013-01
GGGCGCCAATAATGACGCCCTTTTCTTCAATTTTAGAATTGCTTCCATTGAGCTTTTCTACCCAAACGGAAAGCTCATATGGTCTTTTCTAAATTGCCATTGTCTCACCTCACTTAATAGTACAAAGGTGTATATTTAATCTATAATCTATTTAACATATCTGCTACTGCCCAGTAAAGTGGAGGGAAGTTTGCCCATACATAGTTACAAGCATACCACCACCAGTCACTAATATCGTTGTTAATACAACGAAGTGGGCGACCAGTTATATCAAAATCGTCAAGGTCAGGACCATATCCTGTAGTTTTGTCAGGGTCAGTCCAGACGCCACGATTTACTGTCCAAGTATAATATGGTGCAATACTTGACCAGATGCTATTTATGATTTTCAAGAACGCATATTCCCCATCATTTTTATACTTTTTAAATAAACTTTTTGCAAAGTAGTTATAAGACTTAGAACTCTCATGAAACTAAAGCTGACTCTCGTACCAAACTTTAAATTTAAGTAATTCATCTACAGGGTCTTCTGTACCATTTATATCGTCATGACTATCCTCATATCCTTCTAAGTTATCTTCTGGTACAATGTACTTCACAATACTTTCTTTCGGATAAACTGCAAAAAACTCTTCTCTTGCTAAATCATAAACATAATCATAAAGCTATTGAACTTCACGCTTATTTCTATTCAAATCGCCGCCATAGCCCCAATCATAAGGTCTTGCATCTTCCCATCGTTTGCCGCCCCAAAGAGACTCGTCAACTACTGGTTCTACACAAATTAATGACCAACCAGGAGGTAATTTAAACCACTTGCCTTGTGTAATAGCATCATTCATAACAACTTTGTTTGGCTTATATACGAACTCCATACCATAAGGATTTGCAGTAGTATAAAGCATACGATTATCAGTATTGAGATAATAATAATCATCAAGAAGGTCATTGATATATCCACCGACACCAATTGTTTTATCAAGAGTATTGATTAGCTTTGAATAGGAACCTGCTTCAATAAGGTTCTTTCTATCTGTATCGGTATATTGCCTACGAGAACCTGTAAATACCTTATCAGTTCCTTCACCAACTGCTTCTAAAAATTGTCTTGCAGTTTCTACACCAGATAACGCCATTTGGTCAATTTCAATATAGTCATTGGTCATCCACTCTGGCATTTTATATCCATTAAAGACATCATTAGCGTAGTCTAAATCTCTCATATCTGAATTAATAAATTCAGAAGGATGATTAATGTAACTATCAATGAATTGGTCAATCATTTCTTCTTCAGTTGGCTTATGATGTTTAGGTCTTTCACTATAATCAAGAGAAGACCACCAATCGCCATAGGCTTTACTCAATATTGGAGTAAATTCTTTAAGTAACATTTTTAAGGTTTCCCAATAGAGTTCATATTCTTCCTCTTCGGTAACACAGGCTGCAAACATTTCTTCGTATCTATTAGCAAACTCAATTCCTCTCTCAAAATCGAGGTCTTTATAAATTTCTCTATACATATTGCCGCGGTCCGGTGCATTTGTAACAACACCTTCTGTACTAATATCTGCAAACATTTTAATGAAATTCACAAGAGGATTATTTATATCTTTAACACGGATTTCTTCTTCACCCTTTTCATTCGTAGCTTTAACTAATATATCTTTTGCAAGCTCTCCATATCTCAAATCGGCAACCCAATCTCCAGTAGGGAGTCTATCTCCTCTCCACTAAATTGTCTACCAATAAAAAAGCTTAATATAGTGTCCAAGTTTCTGACGAGGGATTGGTTCAACATAATAACAATGATGAGGATGCGTTTTTCCAAGTCCTGCAAGGGTTAACGCTGGAATAAGCTATTGCCATGCTTCATCATCTAAATGTAAATTAAAAGCTACCTTATCAGATTGAACTGAAGTCATGATATAATCGTTAAGCTCTGCCGACGTTAATTCATTGAAAGGTTTGTCTGGATAAACATAGTTTTTGTCGCCCCATCGTTTATCAGCTGGCATTATTCCCATCCGTAAAATAGCAATTAATTCTTCTTTAGTGTAATAAATTTCACTTTGTGGATGTATTCCAGGTTTCCTAATTGATGGTAAAGAATTAAAATCAATATCACCATTTTCAAGAGCTTCAATTATTTCATACATATTAACTTTTCTTCTTTTAAAATATTTAGTGCCATATTTATAAGGTTCGTTGTCAGCCGCCTCGTAAGTGGTAAGTCCGCACCAGTCAACAGCATTTTCAATGCTTAAACGCTCAACATTAAAACGTCTAATTCTAAACTTCGTGCCGCCGCGGCAAGACCAGAAACTTCTTTTATTTTCATCAAAACGAATTTCCCATTCAACAGGCAAGTCGCCTGGGTTATATACAAGCATACGAGAGCCAATCATAGCTCTACCGCTGTTAAAACCGAGGTCCATATTGATGAAATCAGTTTTTGAATACTGCGGTAAATACATAAGTTCCTAATCATAGTCAAGAGTAGGAGTATAAAGAAGTTTTGCAGTCCCCTCCCATTCAGGTACGTTATCCCAATAACTTCTTACATCGATAAGAGACTTTTCACCGTCAGAAGTGTCAAAAAATAGCTCTCCTGCTACAACTTGATCATATGTAGGAAAACCAGTTTTCCAAGGCATTTTATCATTAGGTTCCCAACCTCTTCCTAAACGATTTCTATGAGTTTTATCTCTAAACTTAGAATTGTTAATATGAGTCTCTGTTGTACCGCCTTCATAATCACTTGGGTTTGTATTATAATGATAATTAATATCCTCCGGTAAATGACGAACGTCAATGGAATCTTTCTTACTCTTAACGAAAGTATTGTCACTATATGCTTCTTGGATAATACATTGCGGAGGATTAAGAGTATAATAATCTGCTGCCCTTACAACATATTTGTCAAAACCAAAAGCATATGGGAAGTAACAAATAAAAACGAGTTTACCAGTGCCTTTGTAAACTCTTTCACCAGACTCTTTATCGGTAAAACAAAGAGACTTAAATTCAGGTTTTGATTTAATCTTCGCTTTCCAAGTCTTATATGGTTCTTCATCAAAAACTAAATCCTATAATTTATCTGTCGCAAATAACTATCTAATCTTTCTGTAAATCTATTCAGAAACATTATCAAAAGCCAAATTACAAGTAATCTCTCTGTTTTTATAAACAGAACCAAAATAGTACTACCCATCACTACCAGGAATATCAAGTGCAGTATCCGTAGGAGCAGGAAGGATTCTTGGTTCATATCTATCAGAAATACTTACGACTTCCAGGTGTAAGTCACTTGTATGAATCTTACCAAAACGGAAGCCACAAAAATCAATAGGCTTCATTTTCTTCACCTCACTTTTCTTTATTATACCCGAAATTACAGGTAAAGTCAAGCTCTTATCTATTATAATGTAAAAATTAGCTATTCTTACTCTAATAAAGAAAGGGACTTAGTTATCTAAGTCCCCTTTTCTTACATTCCTAACGCTCTTTTAGTAGCTAGAGCGGCACCAAACTTAATTAAGTTGCTGTTGAAGGATTACATTTGTACCTTCAGGGCGCGCAACATCTACAATTTCATCCTTAACTCTCTGAATCATTTCATCAATATCAGTATCAGAAGAGATATGGTCAATGTTCAGATTTATTTCTACGCTTACGTCGCCACCATTGTTAGTAACAACTGAGGCATTATCGGTGTCTCTATCCATCCAATGAATATCAGCAAGAATTTTTGCAGCTTCACCAATACGAGCGGTATCTTCTGAATCTAAGAATGCTTCAGGTTTCTCTGGAGAACCATCAACCCAAGCTGGACCAGTATAATTAACAAGTCCACCATCTTTATATTTAAATACAGAAGTAAGTGTGTCATCTGCGGCAATAAGTCTTTCTTTAATCTTATTATAAAGTTGATAAGAATTAAGAGGAGTTGAACTATTACCATCAGTAATAGATAGTCCAAGTGCAGTTGTTACTTGTTGTAATTCTTCTAACTCATTACCTCGATAAAGTTTCTAAATATATGAAGCAAGTTGACCATGAGAGGTTGAGCTATTTGCACCAAAGGCAATAGTACCGCTTTCAATACTACCATTATTATTAATACTATATCCCATTCCGTCCATAGTGCTCTTTAAAACAGACCAGTCAACCAGCTATTCACTTGATGGACCAACATATGTACTTTCTACTCCACTGAAATTATCTTCATAACCTAAATCAACATTATTAATGTTTTGTGCAACTTGAGCATCTCTAAGAGCTTGTGCAGCTGTATTTGCCGCCGCGGCACATTCATTAAGTTTATTAATTGCTTCTTGAAGCGCTTCTTTTGCAGAATCAATTGATTCTTCTGCTTTTCTCATATCTTCTTCAAAGGCGGCAGTAGTTTCATTATAAGAACGGATAACTTCTGTGCTAAAAGTCTCTGCTGTCTCTGACACAATCATGCCGACTTCCTCACCAGTAATTGTCATTGTATCAATAATAAAATCACCAGTTTCAGATGCACTATCCATTGCCTGCATTGCCATGTATTCACTTGCAGCAGTATAAGTTTCTCCATATTCTTGAAGCTTAACTTGCTATTGAGCAAGAGTCATCATTGAATACTCTTCTGAAAGGTTTGAAAGAAATTGAGCATAATCTTCTGCTGATTCAAATGAACCTGCAAGATTTTCTGCTTGTGAATTCCAATAAAGAGTATTGTCAAACAAAGCCTCTTTAAGTTCCATTTCAGAATCTCTAAGTTCTTGCTGAGATTCATAAAGTTCTGAAAGCCCATCAATGATTTCATCAATTGCTTCATCAAGCAACGATTCTCTGTCTTGCTAAACTTCCTTTTCAAGCTGACGCGTTTCAAGCTCATTAGAACCAGATGTGTCTCTCTACATTAATGAAAGTTTCTTTTCTTTCTATGCTAAGTCTTCATATTTATTTTCTTTATCTCTTAACTTTCTCTATTTATCAATTGCGTCCTAAAGAGCATCAAGATAGTCATCATCAGCATCTTTCATCGCATCGTATTTATCCTTAAGAGCATCAACCTCTTCTTTATATTGCGCTTTAAGAGCATCTGCGATTTCGGTTTCCATCGCTGCATAATTTTTAAGAGCAGTTTTTCTTTGTTCTTGCAGTTCTTTTTCTGCCTTACGAATGTTATCTTCAGATTTAAGAAGGTCGTCTCTATATTTATTATAGTTAGAAACCTGCTCTTCAAGAAGATCTTTAATATCATCAGTGAATTTAGCTTCATTAATAAGACGTTGGTCAATAATATATTTACCAGTTCTATTATCTTTACGAGCATAGTCACCAAAACTAATATTAGTAGTCTGACCAGTTTCTCTATTAGTGTAAGCATAACTACCATTTTCAATCATATCGGCATAATTTTTTAATCCTGCCTAAATAACTTGTTGTTTAGCTGTTTCTTCTGCGATTAAATTGTGAGTTGCATTTGCATAACGCTAAAGTGCAATAGTTGAATCTTCAACAGATTTAGAATCAGCAAATAAATCTTTAGAGCGAGAAATTTCATCATTAAAAGATTCAATTGCTTCATCATAATTATATAAATAATCGAGCGAAGATTTACGATTATCTTTCCCATAAAGAAGATCGTTATATTCTTCAAGAGCTTCATTCAGTTTTTCTTGCTTTTCAGCTACATCTTCTTGAGCCTTAGCTAAATCTTCCAATGCTTTTTCATGGTCTTTTGTTGCATCAGTGACACTTTTAACTTTTTCTTCATCTGGAAGATAAGAATCTCTCATTGTAGAAATTTCTCTTAATGCGGCTTTTATTTTATTTTGCGTTTCAAGATACTCTTTAGACCCTGGTTTAATTGAATTAAGACCATTTTGATATTCAGTAATTTGGCTATTAATATCTCCTAATTTATCTGCATATTCTGAATTGATATTGTTAATTTCTTTAGTGGTCACTGCTCTTGCAGTCTTATAAACATCAAGAGTTGCATCTGCATAAGTCTTAGTCCATCCAGTTAAGCCCATGTTATACTATTGTTGTTTTGTAATTAAAATATCTTGCTCCGCCGCGAGTCTTTGTTTGGTAGCAATAAGTAAATCCCTTTCAGCGATAATTGAATCTCTCTATATATTTAATTCGTCTATCTTAGCCTATGTTTCTTTATTTGCTACTTCAAGAATTGCATCAGCATTATTTAGCTAATTTCTGAACTCCTAAGTAAGTTTTTCTTCGTTAAGAATAACCTTACCATCATCCGTATAGTCTAAATATTCAGATGCTTCAAGACCAAGTTCGGCAAGTGCTTTTTCTACTTCTTTAGACTATGTAAATGAAATAAAACCATTTTTAAGCTGCGCAGTGATCGCATCGCCGAGATCGCTATATCCCTTAACCCATTTTTCAAGTCCTTCTTCAATACTATCTGTTATTGAATCAACAATGTCTTGAGATTTAACACCGAATGAAGCAATACCAGCTTTTGTGGCTTCTGTAACAAATTTATCTGCTAACTCTTTAGCTTCTTCTTCATCAAAAGTTTGCTCAAGAATTTCAAGTATCTAATCTTGATACTGAGAAAAATTAGTTAAATCAATTTCATCCCAAGGGATTTGCATCATAGCCAAAATCTAATCCTTAGTTAAATCTTCGTTTTCAATAAGAGCCGACATTAAAGATTTAGTAAAAGTATCTGCGCCGATTTTAGCATGATCACTTAATGTTGAAAATGCACTTTCTAAACTTGTAAGTTCATTCTATGTCCAACCTTCTAATGACCCTTCAGCTATACCAGTATTTGCCGCGACAGAAGTTATTTTTTCTTGTAAATTCTTAATGGCATCATCAACAGCAGTGCCGGCATAATCTTTACCACTGTCTGTCTCCATGCTGTTCTAAAGAGTAGTTTTTGCCCTATTAAGACCTTCTATTGTTAAATCATTCATTGAAGAATAAAATTCTTCAACTGCTACCTATTCTTGTTCTGTTAATTTAGCAAGCTCTGCCTATTTTTGCTCATAAATTTGCTAATATGCTTCATCAAAATACTATAGTGTGTCAACATATTTTTTCCATTTTTCATCATCTTTGCGTACATCATTCCAACCGCTGGAAGTAAGTTTTTCTAAATCTAATCCCTATTCATCAATCATAGAATTGATTCTTTCAAAAACATCTTCAACTTTTATACCATTACTATCAATTTTTTCTACTATTTCTGACCAAGTTTTTAAATTATCGGCGCCGAAAAGACCGTGAGTTTTCTCTGCATATTTTTCCATGTCAGAAGCATTATGAAAATCTTGCCCATTTGATATGCTATCATAAAATAGATTTTCTGCCATATCATTTATCTCTGATTGAGATGGCATTGAGGCTTCCATCATACCTGCCATGAAATCTGCGACTGATTCTGAAACACTAAACTCACTCTAAAGCATGTTTGCTCTTTGTGCATGACGACGTTGCTGATTTAAGTCTAATTCATTATCTCTGATTTTTTCTTGTTTTTTAATAAAATTATTATTACTTTCAATATATTCTTTAAGATAAAGGGCATTTGCGTTTGTAGACTCTTCAAAGGTATCTCCCATATATTCCATACCCTCAAAAATCTTACGCATGTCTGCTCCCTATTGTTGAATAGATTCTAAGAAGCCACTAAAGTCTAAAATGTCATCATCTGCAGTATAATTTTTAAAATATTTTACTATATCATCAATATCTTCTTTGCTCAAAGAGTTTATATCATAATCACTAAAATAACTTCTAGCCCAGTCTCCGAAAGAACCCTCTTCATAAATATTAAGTTCATTATTATATTTATCAAATTTCTTATCATTAAGTTTAGCAATTGCGTTCTAATAAATTGAAGCATTTTTAGTATCTACGCTAAACTGAGCATTTACAACATCTTCATCGGCATTTATAAGTGCAAGTTGAGCAACATAATTATTTCGATTTGCTTCTTTAGCTGCTAAATCAGCTTTCTTAATTATATCGTCCCATAAAGTATTTTGAGTAACCAATTCCTTAGTTATTTCATTATAACTTACAACAACTGAAGGAAGTTCATCTCTAATCTGCTATACTAACTCTTCATAACGAGCCTATTCTTCGCTGGTTCTCATTACTTTATTAGCAAGCTCTTCGTATTCTTCTCGAAGCTCTTTCGCAGCTTCGGCTTCTGACTGAGCATCTTTCTTTTGAGATGAAGTCTCACTTGCTAATTTCTTTGCTTCCTTAGCGTTCTTCTTTGCTTCGTTTAATTGCTCTTCTAAAGTTTTCTTATTGCTTTTAATAGCCTTTGCTAAAGCTCCGATACCCACAAAAAGGGCACCAATTGCTGCACCAATTGCGACAATGATTAAACCAATACCAGTTGCTGCGAGACCTGCTTTAAGGCCTTCACCAACGCTCATTCCTGTTTGGTAAGAGGTAGTAAATGCCGTCATTGTCATTTGTAGACCAGTAGCTATCATCATCTTAATAATCATCTTACCGGCTTCTTCCCAAGATGCGGCTCCAGTAGCCAATGAAGATACTGCCATTGTAATGGCAGATGCAACGCCTTGCCATGCTGCGTTCACTGCTGCAGTTTTTACTGTTAATTGGGCCTAACTTTGACTAAAATTATTAAGAGATTCTACGCCGCCGTGCGCTGATTTTGCAAAGTTTTTAATTTTATTCGATGCCTATTCAAGATCTGTAGTTAATATTACGGCATGACCATCTACAACATCAATTTCTACATCAAATTGTTTCATCTAATCCTTTACAATATCAGTAGAAACACCAGCTTGAATCATTTGATTAGCTAAATCTTTTACGATAGTTGCAGATTCAGGATTGATATTCAGTGCGGCATTAAAAGTTACTTCTCCATATTTAGTTTTTAATGCTTCAAGATTCTATTTTATCTATTTAATCTATAATTCAAGTTGAGCCTGATTAATAGCAACTTTTGGGTCATACTCTTTATTAAACAACTTAGCAATTTTCTATCCAATTTTTCCAATGCCTGTTTCAACGCCTGTTGCAAGCTTTTGACCTATCTTACGACCCGCTGCAGTAATTAGAGTTCCAGCACTGGAAATTGTGTTCATTAAATTAACAATAAATGTTTTTGCTGCAAAAATTGCAAAAGGAGCAATAGCAATAACTTTCTTAAAATTAATATTTTTCAATCTATCGAGAAATTCACTTAAATTATCAATCATTCCTTTGAAGAAATCGCTATTCATTAATTGTACTCTGAATTCTTCCCACTTGGTTGATAATTGATTAAGTTTATACTCCATAGTATCAGCATATTTTGCAAACTATTCATCTGCCTTTCCTTCTGCGTCTGCTGCTACATTCATAAGTTCAGCCGTTCTATCATAATTATCCATCATTGCGATGAAACGTGATTGCTGACGTGAACCTGCCGCAACAGTAGCAACATAACGCTAAGTATTTCTATCAAGAGTGCTCCATTTCTCACTTAATTCAATGAATACTTGATCGAGGTTTCTAAACTATCCAGTAGTATCTTTGAGAGATACTCCCACTGATTTTAACGCTTTATCAACTTTATTGTAGTCTAAATCTTCAAATTCTGAATCTGATGTACCAGCTACATTTTCTTTTAATTCCGTAAATCTCGCAATAATTGTCTTTAAAGAAGTACCAATATTCTCAGCGGATTCCTGAGTAGTTTCAATCATCTGCGTTAAGAAAGCAGATGTATTCTCAAACGACATACCAGCAGAATTTGCGATTGATGCTGTTCTTGCCATAGCCTATGCAATATCATCAACTGATGCTGCGGCACGAGCTGCAAGTTCTGAATAAACGTCTGCAACATGTCCGCCTTCATCCATTCCCATTTTGAAACCACGAAGAGCAGATGTCATTTCCTATGTAGCAGTTTCGAAGTCATTACCTGCCAGAGTAGCGAGCTTCATAGTATCTGTTGTTAATTCAAGAGATTCATTAGTATCAAGGCCTTGCTGATAGAACAGGGCAGATGCCTGAATAACACTATTTGTTTTTTGACCCAACTACGCCGCCATGTCTGCATATTGAGAATATGATTTCCACATTTCGTCAACGCTATACGAAGTAACCATCGCAATTGAAGCAAATGATTTATCAAGAGTTTTTACATCTTCATAAGTTTCCTTAACTTGACGTTTGATTAAATTAAAAATAGAAGTTGCACTTAATAACATCAAAATTCTACTCTTCATTAAGTCGAAAGAATTTGAAGTTTTTTCTGCCGCCTTAGCTGTATCATAAAGTGCTTTTGATGTTCCATTAAACTGAACGCGAGAAGTTTCTGATGTTTCAACAAGATTTTTTGTTGCTGCGGTTACTGCTGCTAAGTCCTATTCAGTTTTCTATCTTGCTGTAGATTCTTCTTGACTTAATTGAACAACTTGCTGTTCAGCTTCAGCCAATCTTTGATAAGACTCAGTAGTACCGTTAATCGCCGCCTGAGCATCACCAGAAAAGGTTATTGTACCACCTGCATCAATGCTTCCTAATTGGTCACGGGACGCAATGGCATTTTTATAATTTTGACCTGCTGAACTCTGTTCTGCTAATTTGTCTCTCTTATCAATAACTTCCTGAATTTTATTTTTTAACTAATCTATATCAGTAATAAAAGTTTGTAATTCAGATTCTGAACTGAAAAAGGCTTTTTCTCCTGCAACAATACGCTCCCATACTTTTGCAAACTCTTCTCCACTTCGGATACCTTGAACTAATTCTTCATTAATTGATTGCTGAATTAAAGCTCTCTCATCTTTATTAAAACCAGAAGTTTTACTAATATTACTTGTACTGAGAATTGGACCAGAAATTTTTACCGATTTACCAGCCTCTTCTCTCGCCGCATCAGCTGCCTTCTTGGCTTCTTCAACGTTTTTCTGTCTTAATTTTAATTGCTCTTCTAAAACTCTTCTAACATCTTCTTCTGTTTTTAATGTCTAAGCCAAATCTTCAGTTAAACCAAGCTTGGTAAATTGCTTAGTAAAAGCTTCCTAAATTTCAGTAACTTTTGCCTTAGCTTCATTTATTTTCTTTTCAAATTCGTTAATTGCAGAAGTTGGAAATGTTTTCTTATTCTTTGCAAGTCTTTCCATCTCCTTTCCTAACTGACCAAGAGATGAATATGTACTATTTACTCGCTTTTGGAAGTTTTCAATTTCCTTAGAAGTTTCTTTGCCAAGCGCGCCTTCATTAGCCAAATCCTTAAATTTCTATTCTAATCTATCTAATGATTTAGTAAGTCCAGATGTAATACTTGACTTCGCTCCTGCCTGTTCCATAGCGGTTATTGCTGCTCGATAACTTTTAACTACATCGGAAGCATCGAGCTTAAGCTCAATTTTCTATGCCATTCATTTTTCACCTCTTATGTTAATAATTGGCTAACATTAACTTCAAATTGTTGTACTTTATAAAGAAGTGACTAATATTCACTTGTTAACCTATTTATTTGTAATGTACTTGCATCCAACTCCTTAACTGAAGAAGGATTCTATTCACTACCAACTGTTATCGTTGTTGTACTTTCCTTTCTTGATTCAAAAGGAAATAGACCTGTATTAGTAATACTATAAAAGAGGTCTTTGGTATGGTTATCATTATCTTTTATTTTCTATAAAGCATATGTAAATATACAAGATGCCGGGATGTAATGTCCATTAGCAACGATTAAATAATTTTTAATATCAGAACCTTGACCTTCAATTCTTAGTAATTTTCCAACATTATTATCCATTAATGTAGTTGCCATATATTCTAAATCTGGGAAATCTCTAAAATTAGGAGCATACTTTAATAACAAGGCATTATTAGACTATACAAACTGAAGAAGATTAATTTCTTCTTGAGACAGGTATCTTTTTAAATATGGATTGGTTAAATCCATACCCGCAGTCTGCATAGATGTCAAAGTAAAATGATTTTCATTAGTTATATAGTTTTTAATATTTAAACCAACTTGCACAACTCCTGGCGCACCGTTGCCGGTTGTCTTTACAGAAAATAACATATCAGAGAAAGATTGACCAGTACTTTTGTAATCTTTTCCATAGGTACTACGTCCACTTGCCGCATTATCTGCAAAAACCATATTTCCACTGCTATCATACATCTGCTATTTACTACCCAAAGAAGTTGCTTGAATGGAGAAAGCATTAAGATGATAATACGAACCAAGTTCTCCAAGTACACCAGCAATAACTGAATTACTCTTCAAAGACTTTCCATTTTTATTTAAATAGCGTCCTATTATATCTGAATTAATAACATCTTTAACCGGTAAAGAAGCAATACTCTTTCTTGCATCCTTACTTAGTCTAAATTTTTTCTTTTGTCCAGCTATACTAACTGTAATATAATTAGGCGGATTTTTAAAGAAATCAAAAATACTTGTAACAAAATCATTTGCTAAGTTTTCATTATCTTCATCAATCTCTCCACGCATTTTCAATGTGTAGAATGCACTATCTCCATTTTTAATAGTCATCGAAATTTCCAAATCGTCAAGATTTGTATCTTTTGTTTTTGGGTCTTTTCTAATTTCTTCTCTGAAATCATTATTAATTGTACTACCAAAATCTTCCAACCATTTTTTTAATAAGTCGTGCATTTCTCGATATCCACCGCCACCGCTTTTGATTTTACTTTTTACCTCTCCTAAACTTTGGTTGGCAACTCTAATATATCTATCAGAAATTTCTCTTGATAACATAACATCTGAAATTTTCTCACCAACCATTTCCTCAATTGCCGCAGCAACTAATGCCTCAAGACTATCTTTTGAACGACTATTTTTCATTAAACTTTTATTCATTAAATTTTCCAATCTTCTCATCTTTTCATCGTCATTTAAATTATATAGAGTTTTCTTTTTGCCCCTTCCTTTTTCCCAATCTTTTCTTGAAAGACGGGTAGCAATTTGAGGAGTTTTTCTAAGATGTTCATACATCTCGTCACTTCTTAAAACGCAGTAAGTTTTACTTGAATCATCTAATGAGTCAAATCCTCCTCGAGCATTTGCTTTTGAAGTAATCTAATAAAACATAAGCCAATCCCAAAAATTGACTTTATCTTTAGAAGTACTACCGACCGGATAATTATCTCCGGGATATCCTTTTAACTAACTTGGGCTACTAACGCCCTCTGATTGTGCCAATGCCTAAGCTAATGTACGCCACAGATAAATCTCTACGTGCTCATATTGAGCCTTTTTAGTTTGTAATTTAACTATTAAATCTTTTTTGCCGTACTCTCTTTCATGCTATTTCCAAATTCTATTTTGACTTCGTGCTTCTCCCTTAATTGCATTTTCGATACGAGTAAAAGCTGTAGTAAAGGCTCTCCCTTCAAAATACTAATATCTTGCATCTTTTGCAACGATAGAAGACACCATATCATCATAGGCTTGCGGCGGATTTAAAAAACCTTCATATCCTGCCATAATTCATCACTCATATTCTCCCGTAAGCTCATTATTTAAAAATGTAATCTTACATATTGAATTTAATTCTGCTTTCTATCCTTCTTGTGGATAGCCAATAAAATAGAAATCACTTACAACTGGATTATCATAAGCTGTACCCAATTTCATTGCAAGACCTGACTAAATTTTCAGTCTTGGAATTTCAATAATTGCCGTTCTTGGCTCTCCAGTAAAGAAATCTTTTGTAGTTGTTTTTGCAGTAAGATTTAGAAATCCATTGAACAATCTATTACCAATATCAAGCTGGAGTATATCATCAACATAGTCAAAAGTATAATCGACCATTACTTTTCTATGCTCGCCCCTAAAAATAATCCTATTGCCGCAAACTTCAAATTTCATTATTCTATTACCAGTTTCCATATCGTAGCAGAATAAAAATCTATCTGGCTTAGGAGGAAGTGGTTTAAGTGGCAACCATTCTCTTCTTCCCATTGGCATCTATTCATTCTCAGGATTACCCTATAAACCCCATTGTCCATCGACATGATTTGGAATATATTTGAGATTAACAAACCAATAATCATCATCTTCAATAACGTTAAGCTGTTCTTTATAAGAAACAGACTTAGCCTTCTTACTATTCAATTTAGAATTACTAAGAACAGCCCACGTTGTTGGAGATAATATACCATGAGTAATAGCAAAAGTTGCTTCTTTGTCAGTCTCCCAATCAATAAGCATATTGTTATTATATCCGCCGCGAGCCTGCTTATGTTCTTTTATTTCCTATACCTGTGCGATATCGGCGCAACAATCAGCTGAGTTCCGAAAAAGTATTCGTTGCCGACCTTGTAC
>OQWM01001900.1_pt1 | contig 14313 bp, 14 predicted proteins | sample 1691531 | NCBI WGS metagenome assembly OQWM01 (sample SAMN03418257, study PRJEB22391) | human gut metagenome | biome: human-gut; feature: organic feature; material: feces | host: Homo sapiens | place: Tanzania | collected 2013-01
ATCTCGACCGCCAAGGGCAAGGGCTTTGAGCCGGCCCAAAGCGATCCCGAGCGCTGGCATCACGTGGGTCCCTTCGATATGGCGACCGGCCGCAAGCTCTGCCCGGGTCACCCGAGCGAACCTGCGCCGCGCACCTATGCCGATATTACGGGCGAGGCCCTGAGCGCTGCCATCGAGCGCGATCCGCAGGTTGTGGGCATCACGGCCGCCACGCCCTACATCATGGGCTTTACACCCGAGCTTCGCGCCGCGGCAGGCAAGCAGTTTGTCGACGTGGGCATTGCCGAGGAACACGCCGTGACCTTTGCCACCGCGCTTGCGCGCTCGGGCGCCAAGCCAGTCTTTGGTGTGTACGGCACGTTTTTGCAGCGCGCCTACGACGAACTGTGGCACGACCTGTGTCTCAACGACGCCCCCGCAACCATCCTGGTATTTGGCGCGTCGATCTTTGGCACCACATCCGAGACGCACCTCTCGTTCTTTGATATTTCCATGCTGGGCGCCCTTCCCAACATGCGCTACCTTGCACCGGCCTGCATGGAGGAATATCTGTCCATGCTGAGCTGGTCGCTCGATCACCGCGAGCATCCCGTGGCGATTCGCGTGCCGGGCATTGGCCTGGTAAGCCGCCCCGATTTGGCGCCTGCCGAGGACGCCGATTACGGCGCCGTTCGTTACAACGTGGTGCGCCAGGGCCGCGACGTGGCCGTGCTCGCGCTTGGCGATTTCTTTGCGCTGGGCGAGCGCGTGGCAAACCGCTTGGCTGCCGAGTACGGCATCGAGGCCACGCTCGTCAACCCGCGCTTCGCGACCGAGCTCGACCGCGAGTTCCTCGACAGCCTTGCCGATGAGCACCGTATTGTCGTGACCATCGAGGACGGCATCTTGGACGGCGGCTGGGGCGAGCGCGTGGCATGTTATTTGGCCTGCACGCCGCTGCGCACCCGCACCTTCGGCATCGCCAAGGGCTTCCCCGACCGTTACGACCCCAACGAACTGCTCGCGCAGAACGGCATGACGGTCGAAAACATGGCCGCAGAGGCCGTAAGGCTACTCAACGAGTAAGAAAACCTCCGCAAGGAAAGCACCCCTGCGGAGGTTTTTATTTTCGCGGCGCGATTATCTCAATCTGTAACATCTAGAGGCAGAATTTGCATCTAGGTGTTACAGATTGAGACGAGACGTTTAAGCCCCTGATGTTTATCTCAATCTGTAACAGTTAGGGGCCAAATCCTCGTCTAACCGTTACAGATTGAGACATTCGAATTCCCCTGAAGAGAAAATCTCAATCTGTAACAGTTACTCGTCAAAAACGGCTGCAGATGTTACAGATTGAGATAAAACGGTTAGCAATAGCTTTGCTTGAGGATTTCGACGACGTCGGGCTCGGTCAGGGCAATGGGATCGTGGCCGAACAGGGCATCGTTGGTCGTTAGGGCGTTGTGCGCAATAGCGGGCAGCTCTTCGGCCGTAATCCCCCACTCGCTCATGGCAAGATCGGCCACATGGCAGGCCTCCATCAGGCGGGTAAGCTCAGCCACGAAATCGTGCGGATCATCCGCGGCAGCACTGCCCATCAGGCGCGCCATGTCGATATAACGCTCGGGCGCAGCGCCGTGGTCGATCATCCACGTGTGGTAGGCGCGCGCGATCATGATGAGGCCGGCGCCGTGCGGCAGGTCGTGATGATGTGCACTCATACCGTGCTCAAGGCCGTGGCATCCCACGCAGCCCGAGCACACCATGGCATAGCCGCCGAGTGTGTTGGCAAAAGCGAGCTCGGCACGCGCATCCAGGTCGTCGCCGCTGTTCACGCATGCAGCCAGCGAAGCCGCGGCGCGTCGAATACCCTCGCGGCAAACCATGTCACCCATGGGCGTGTTGGTATTGGCGATATAGCACTCAACGTTGTGGAACAGGGCATCAAATCCCTGGTAGGCCGTCAAGCGCGCCGGAACGCTCACCATAAGCTCGGGATCGACGACCGAAAGCACCGGGAACAGGCGCGGATCGCCCAAGCGCAGCTTCTCGTCGTTCTCCTCGCAGGAGATCACGCCGCCCGCGTCGGCCTCCGAACCGGTGCCGGCCGTGGTAGTCACGCACACCAGCGGCAGCGGATCGTTGGGAATGGGCAGCCCAAGCGCGGTGCCGCCGTTCACAAAGTCCCAGATATCACCAGGGCACTCGTTGCCCTCGGCGTCCGTGTGCGGGTTTGCCGCCACCGCGCAGATGCCCTTGCTACCGTCCATGACCGAGCCGCCGCCGAGCGCCAGCACAAAGTCGCAACCATGGGTGCGCGCCATCCAGCCACCCGCGTTGACGGTTTCGCGCAGCGGGTTGGGTTCAATGCGGTCGAACAGCTCGTGTGCCACGCCGGCGCGGTCGAGCTCGGCCTCCACGCGCTGCAGATATCCAAAGCGCTTGACCGAGTTGCCGCCCGTTGTGACGATGAGCGCCTTGGCGCCGGGGAGCTTCTGTGCGCCCAGCTCGCTCAGTTTGCCCGCGCCAAACAACACCTTGGTCGGCGCGAAGAATGAATAGCCGTTCATGCAATGATCTCCTCACGTATATATGTGTCGTGTTGCCGCCATTATAGCGACCGCCGTGCGCAGCCGCCCCGGCCGCAAGCTACCGTCCCAACAGCGAAAACCGACGTTTGCCCAGATAAAACCTACCAAAATAAACCTGTCCCTTTTTGGTAGGTGGAATAACCCATAAGGTAAGTATGTTTCTGAGTTATTTCGTGTTGACCCTTTTGAGCTTGATAGGGTATAACTCTACTCAACCGCTAGGATTTTTTGAGAAAGGTGTTCTCCCATGAGCAAGAACCTCTCCCAGCAGGTCGTTCTCGACCGCCGCGGCTTTGTCGCCGCCACCTTCGCAACCGTCGCCGGCTTGGGTCTTGCCGGCTGCTCCGACACCAGCGCCGAGGCCGATAAGGGCTCCGCCGCCGGCTCTTCCAAGAGCTCCGACGATACCGAGGCTTCCACCACACTCGACGCCAAGGCATTCGACAAGCTCGTCGACAACGGCCCCAAGGCCGATGACGATGCCATCGCCGCCAGCACCTGGGCCACGGCCGTCAAGGACGCCGGCGTCTTTAAGATCGGTGGCGTTCAGACCTCCACGCTGTTCTCCCTCCTCAACGAGAAGGATGGCCAGACCCGTGGTTTCGACGCCGGTATCGCACAGCTCCTGTCCAACTACATCCTGGGCGAGAACAAGGTCGAGATTACCCAGGTGACCTCCGACACGCGTGAGTCCGTACTGCAGAACGGCCAGGTCGACGCCGTATTCGCCACCTACACCATCACCGATGAGCGCAAGAAGCTCGTCTCCTTTGCCGGCCCCTACTACTACACCCAGCAGGCCATCCTGGTGCTCGCCGACAACGACGACATCAAGAGCGTCGACGACCTGGCCGACAAGAACGTCGCCGTCCAGTCCGGCTCCAACGGCCCCGCCATCCTGGAGGAGTTCGCTCCCAAGGCCAGCCAGCAGGAGTTCAAGACCGACGAGGAGGCCCGTCAGGCACTCCAGCAGGGCCGTGTCGACGCCTATGTCATCGACAACAACATGCAGCAGAGCGCCCTGGTGCGCGAGCCCGGTAAGTACAAGATCGCCGGCAAGCCTTTCGGCAGCAAGGAGCCCTACGGCATCGGCCTGCCGCTCGATTCCGACGGCGTCGCCTTTGTCAACGACTTCCTTAAGAAGATCGAGGATGACGGCACCTGGACCGAGCTGTGGCAGATCTGCATCGGCGACCGCACGGGCGACACCAACGTTCCCGAGCTGCCCGAGGTCGGCGCCTAAGCTTGTAAGCTGGGCAACAGCCGCTACGAAACCATATGGAAACGTACGGAACGCTTTATTGCGCTAAACTGTTTCCTTACTGAGTTGTCGGGGCTTCCGTACATACGGGAGCCCCTTTCCTTACCGGCGGGAGGTCTGCATGAGTCTCTCCGAGCTCTGGTCACTCTATGGCCAGAACTATATCGACGCGTTGTTTGCCACTTGGGGCATGACGCTCGAATCGTTTGTCATCGCTATGGTGCTGGCAGTTGCCGTCACGGTGATGCGCGTGTCACCGCTCAAGCCGCTGCGCGTCTTTGGCGACCTGTATGTCCAGGTCTTCCGTAATATCCCCGGCATCGCGTTGCTCATCATCGTGGTCTACGCGCTGCCGCCGCTCAAGATCGTCCTGTCCTACCGCACCTGCGTTATCGTGGCGACGGTCCTTTTGGGCTCGGCTTTTGGCTCCGAGAACTTTATGAGCGGCATCAACACCGTGGGCGTGGGCCAGGTCGAGGCCGCCCGCTCGCTCGGCATGAGCTTCAACCGTATCCTCGCCAAGATTGTGATTCCGCAGGCGTTGCGCTCGAGCGTGTTGCCCATGACCAACCTCTTTATCGCCGTCATGCTCACCACCGCCCTCGGCAGCCAGGTGCCGCTTCAACCGCAGGAGCTCACCGGCGTCGTGAGCTACATCAACACGCGCTCGCTCGGTGGCGTCGCCGCGTTCTTTATCTCGGCACTCGGCTATCTGGGCACGGCCTTTGTGGTGAGCCACATTGGCAACTACATCGATAAGAAGGTGAGGATCCTCCGATGAGCAAGCACTCCTCCCCCGCGCTCACCATGCGCGATGCGCTCTACGAGGCTCCCGGCCCCAAAATGCGCGCCAAGATTCGTATCGGTACCGCCATCTCGCTCGTTGCCGTGGCGGCGCTCGTCGCCCTCGTGCTGCAGCGCTTTTATGTGACCGGTCAGCTTTCGGTCCACTATTGGTACTTCTTTACGCACCTCACCACCTGGAAGTTCTTGTTCGCCGGCTTTGAGGGCACCGTTAAGGTCGCGCTGACCGCCGGCGCCATCGCGCTCGTGCTGGGCCTGGGCCTCATGCTCGGCCGTACGAGCGATATCAAGCCGCTGCAGCTGGTCTGCCGCGTGCTCACCGATTTCTTCCGCGGCGTGCCGAGCCTGCTGTTTATCTACTTCTTCTTTTTGGTGCTGCCTCAGTACAAGATCGCGCTGCCGTCGTTTTGGATGCTCACGCTGCCCGTCGCGCTCGCCGCTGCCGGCGTACTGGCCGAGATCTTCCGTGCCGGTGTCAACGCCGTACCGCGCGGCCAGGTCGAGGCGGCACAGGCCCTCGGCCTTTCCAAGGCTAAAATCACCTTTAAAATCGTGCTGCCCCAGGCGATTCGGTTTATCATCCCATCGTTGATTTCGCAGCTTGTGGTCGTAGTCAAAGACACTACCGTCGCCTACGTGGTGAGTTACCCCGACCTGATGCAAAACGCCCGCGTGCTCATTACCAATTACGACGCGCTCGTGTCGGTTTATCTGGTAATCGCGGTCATCTACATCCTCATCAACGTCGCCATCAACAAGGCGGCCATCTACGTTTCGCACAAGACCGGCGCGACCATCATCCGCTAAGTACCCACGTTTTTAAGGCATAAGGAGCCGAGCATCATGGCACAGAGCACTACTTCTTTCGACAAGCAGCCGCTGATCGAGCTCAAGCATGTCGATAAGCACTACGGCGATCTGCATGTCCTCAACGACATCAACCTCTCGGTCGACCGCGGCGAGGTCGTTGTCGTGATTGGCCCCTCGGGTTCGGGCAAATCGACCATGTGCCGTACCATCAACCGCCTGGAGACTATCGACTCCGGCGAGATCCTCATTGAGGGCCAGCCCTTGCCGCAAGAAGGCAGAGATCTTGCCCGCATGCGCGCCGAGCTGGGCATGGTGTTCCAGCAGTTCAACCTGTTTGCGCACATGACCGTGCTGCAGAACGTCATGCTTGGTCCGGTTGACGTGCTAGGCGTGTCCAAGGACGAGGCTCGCGAGCGCGCCATGGACCTGCTGAGCCGCGTGGGCGTGGCCGAGCAGGCCGATAAGGTGCCCGCACAGCTCTCGGGCGGCCAGCAGCAGCGCGTGGCCATCGCTCGCTCGCTTGCCATGCAGCCCAAGGCCATGCTTTTTGATGAGCCTACGAGCGCCCTTGACCCCGAGATGATCAATGAGGTGCTCGAGGTCATGGTCCGTCTGGCCCAGCAGGGCATGACGATGATCGTGATTACGCATGAGATGAACTTTGCCCGCCGCGTGGCCGATCGCGTCGTGTTTATGGCCGACGGCCAGATCGTGGAGACCGGCACGCCCGACGAGTTCTTCGACCACCCCCAGACCAAGCGTGCCCAGGACTTCCTCAACTCCATCAAGGGCCACTAACCCGGGAACCACGCACGCCTGCCATGTCAATCCGGATTCGAAAGCTACACCTATGATCGGAACTCGCACTTCATCGTCCTATACCCCGCATGTCGACGTCGCCCCTGCCGACCGCCCGCTTATCCTCGTCGCGCCGCGCTGGGAAGAAGCGAAGCCGTTTTTGAGCGAGACGCTCTCCCCCAACGAGGAGATCGCCAGCGTCTTTGTCGACGCCATCCTTGCCGCCGGCGGCCTGCCACTGCAGATGTCCATCACCGAGGATATCGAGGTCATCCGCCATTACGTGGACATCGCCGACGGTATCGCCATCCCTGGCGGCCCCGACGTCAACCCCAAGCGTTGGGGCGACGAGCGCCCCTACGACCCCACGCTGTGCTGCGAGATTCGTGACCGTTTTGAGTTCAAGCTGGTCAATGAGGTGCTCCGCGCCAAAAAACCGCTCTTTACCACCTGCCGCGGCACGCAGCTGTTAAACGTCGCCACCGGCGGTACCCTGTGCATGGACGTGCCGAGCCTGGGTGCGCGTGAGGGCCGCACGCAGTGGCGCCACACCCACGTGCTCAACGACCCCGTGCATCCCGTCGAGGTCGTACCGGGCTCGCTGCTGGAGCGCGCACTCGGCGGGCACAAGCTCATCCAGACCAACTCGGCGCACCATTGCTGCGTCGATCGTCTGGGCAAGCATACGCGCCTGGTCGCCCAGGCAACCGACGGCGTGCCCGAGTGCATCGAGGTCGAGGGCCAGCCCTTCTGCCTGGGCGTGCAATGGCACCCCGAGTACACCTGGCAGACGCTCGAGACTGACTTTAACCTGTGGAAGTCGTTTGTCGAGGCAGCGGCCGAGGTTAAGCGAGCCCGCTAGCTCGCAAACCACTCAGGTTAAAGCCTCCTAAGCCAGGGGGGGGCGGACACCAGCCACGGTGCCCGCCCCCCCCCTGTATTTGGTATGCTCGGTATGATCATCCCTCGCAAAAAGTCAAAGAAATCTCGACCGCAATCGGTCGACGGTAAAGCAGATGGCTAAAACGCTTGCTACGTTTATTAGACAGTCAATTAAAATCGAAACGCATTGGCCATTCCCCAACGGGGTCACACCGCAAGTCCACATGAGCATCGAGGACGGAAGCGGAAGCATGGAATCGGCTCCGAGCTGTATGTAGATCGCTACGACGTTGGCAAGCAACAACATGCCAATGGGACCGAAGCCAGACCCAAAATAAGAAACAACGATCACGCTAGAGACCGTGTATGCCAGGCAGACGACACTGGTCAGAAGAAGTCGATAGCAAAATATATCTAGGTTGAAATACTGTTGTGCATCCAGAACGATTGCGCAGTTAAGACGGTACAAAACGACGCTCGACAGGACAAAGGCGCCCAAAAGGGCGAAAGAAGACAGCATCGCTCGCGCAACGATAGCGCACACACGCTTCCCTCCCCGAGCCTCCGACAACCCCCACGGTTCCTCAACAAAGCCCGAACTGACAAAGCACGGCACAATGCAAGCCGCGATGAACGGAAAGAACAATGCGTGAGCCAACGGGGCCACGTTGAACAGCAGACCGCGAAAAACCTCTGCATTACCAAATAGAAGGACATCCTCTGCCGATAGCCGAAGCGTCGGGTCTGGGAAAAAGCCCAAGAAACTGTTCTCACGGAGGCTACAGAACCACATCGGGAAAGAATTAAGCTGCAATACCACCATGCACGCATAAATTGCCAGGATTAAGGCGTATGCTCTTTTGCTCACATGCTTCAATTCTGAATGGAGGAACCTTTTAATCTGACGAGCCATTGAGCACACCTCCGACACGACAGGTCACGAGAGCGTAAATCAATACCGATAGACAGCCAGCTGCCACGCCATATCCCAGAAGCGTGAGCTGGCCCATATCGCTATACCCAAGGGCACACCCGACTCCAAGGTACGGCCCCGGAAGAAAGAAGATCCATCGCAAGGATGGTATGGGCGACTGAAGGTAAGCTCCGTAGAGCGTCAGGCTCATGACAAATCCAATTATCACCGCAGCTCCGCTCAATACAGCGCTGCTTGTGATCCGATAGATGGTCACCGTCTCCAACGCAACCGATATCACCAATACGGCGTTGATTAACATCGCAGGCAAAAATGCAGCCAGCATTCCGTGCGTGCAGTTTTGTCCCCCACGTATTATGGCTATTGCAAGCAGAAGAAGGCAAAGCACGCTATATGCTGCGACAATCATTAAAGCAGACGAAAGCACGTGTGCCAGAGCCCCATTAAAGCGGGCGAGTCCTCTTGCCGAAGAAATTCGGTATCCCTCTTTATAGCCATGCTCCTGTAAAAGCACCAGACAAATGATGAGTGGGACGAACAGGGATGTACCGGCAAAAGCGCTGCGCGCAAGGGACTCGTCAGGCGCAGAAGGGTCGATTACATTCCAGATGAAACCAATATCCTCCCCACAAACGCCATTGCCAAAGGCTAGCAAAGTTGCTCCGTTATTTAGGATGACGCCAAAGAGAAGACCGAACGCCAACATAAGCGCAAGACCAAACTGAGCCGGGAACATTCTGTGCAAACGCATCAAATCTGCCCTTATGGCACGAATCGCCTGCTTCATAGCGAGACCGCCTTCATCAAGCGCCTGTAATACTCTTTTAGGGACGACGCCTCATCCCTTATGACATCCATCGATTCATTTTTCAGTAGTTCACCGTCATGGATAAACACGCAACTTGTTGCAACCGATGCCAACTCATCCAAATCATGGCTAGAGATGAGCATGGTCTTGCCCTGTTCTCGATTCAATCGTCCGATAAGTGCCCATATATTCTCGATGCCCAGCGGGTCCAACCCATTTGCCGGCTCATCAAAAATAAGCAAGTCAGTGTCACCCAACAAAGCCGTAGCTATATCCAGCCGACGTTTCATTCCCAGAGAAAAACTGCTCACGCTCTTTTTCTCATCGACGTCCAGCCCGACTAGACTCAAAACGCGAGGAACCTCACGACTCTCATCAAGCCCCCATTCCGCACATCGGATTTGAAGATTCTCAGCCGCACTGAGGGATTGGTATGCTCCGCAGGAATCTGGCACATAGCCGACACGCGTCCGCATCAGGCTCAGCTCTTTTTTCGACTTGCCTCCAAAGAGCTCCACGCTCCCCGACGATGGCTCACAGAGGCCCAGCACTATTTTAATAAGCGTGCTTTTGCCCGCCCCGTTTGCACCAACAAGGGCGCAAAGCTCAGACTGATGCACCTCGAAGGAAACGTCACGCAAAACGCGCCGTTTCCTATAGCGCTTCGACACCTTTGATAGCCTTACCGCTGATGCGCTCATATCGTTCCCCCTTTCTTTTATCGTAAATTCTCGTTGTTATTGTTTGACGATAACTTGTATTTGTCAAGATAATACATAAAGAAAGGGCCCGTGTTAGACACGGGCCCTTTCGCACTGATATTTCGTTTTAACTGTTCGTTTTATGCTATTCGTCGCTCAAATCGACAGCAAAGACTGATGTCGGAAGCGACGCCTCATTGCCTCCACCATTCCGCATCTGCCTCACGACATTTTTTGCGCGCTCGACAATAAGCTCCTCAAGCTCCTTCTCGCTCACGCGCCGAATAATATCTCCCGGTTGACAATCAAGTTCATCGCAGATATCGAGAAGCGTCTTAAGACGAATAGCTTTAATTTTTCCGTTTCTTAGCTTTGAAATATTAGCAGGAGTATGCCCCGTGGCACGAATCAGATCAGCGCTGGTCTTTCTGGTCTTAAGCAGCTGCGTCTCAAGCTCGATAATGAGATAGCTCATGCTTCCTCCTACACAAGCTCGTCAGACTGCTCCTGGAGCAGCGAGGCATAGCTCCAGATCACCGAGACAAACAAACAGACAGCCGCACCGATAAGCGACCCCGCGTCAAAGGCAACGCCCTGGCAAATCGTGATAACGAAGGAATGAGGCACGATACAAAGCTCCAACCCACCAATGGTGAGATTGACCGATCCATAGGCACCAACAAGCGAAACCGCGGCGTTAACAGCAAAGGCAAGCGCGAGAACACGGATAAGTCGCACATGCGTCTTGGTAAAGGGCGAGACGCCTCGCGTGATGTTACGGCTGATCCCGCACAGAACGACAAGCGAAATACCCATAACAAGCGCCATGCACAGTCCGCTTGGGATAACGATGCACCCGCCATTGAGAAGCGTCACAACACCGAAAGAATCGACAGAAGCAACGTTTGCAACCGCATACCAGATCACGTAAACAACCAACGCGGCAAAAGCGACGAGCATTCCCGCAAAAACGACCGCCATGCAAAAACCAAGCTTCCTGATGTTTTCGCCCGCCTTGGCCATACGCTGAACGCTGTTGGACATATACTCACCCTCATCGAATCTATCGTTATCGGAATAGTTTATCGAACAACGATATGGATTGCATGCGGAAAGCCCCGCCAGTGCGCATAGCCCACTCACTAATCAGAAAGGGTGAGAGTGGATTTTTGGACACGTATCGAACGAGAGTGGATAATCTCCCACTTCGAGGCCGCCACCGGGCCTAAAACGGGAGATTATCCACTCTCATAGTTGTTGGGGATGCCCTTTTATGTCTACATCAACGGACTCTGGGCGGCACAAGGCCTGCAAGCCCTTACTCAGCCGCCTCGCGCAGGGCCGACATCGTTGCCGCATACTGCTGCCGTAGCGCATGCAGCCCATCGCGGGCACCGTCAACGGTATCCGCATCGCGCAACGCCTCGGTCACCACAACCGCCGGCTCGTACAGATTGTCGAACCCCAGGTTCTGGCTCACGCCCTTGAGCGTATGCACAGCCATAAACGCACTCTCGGCGTCTCCTGCCGCCATAGCGGCCTCGAACTTGTCCATGCTCTCATCATCCAGGAACTTAAGGGCAAAGCGGGCGAGCATCTCCTCGCCCATCAGGCGAACGCAAGCACCGTTGTAATCGGCGCCGATCTTCTCATACGCTTCACGCATGGAACCCATGAATTAAAACTCCTTTGGTCGAACTAAATCGTGGGAAACGCGACAACGTCGGCAGGGCGTGCCAGCGTTTCGGCAATACGATCCTGCACCTCGAGCAGGCAGTCGAGCAGTAGCGGGTTAAACTCACCGCACTTGCCGTCCAGAATCATCTGAATCGCTTCCCGGTGCGGGATGGCGTCCTTGTACACGCGCACGCTCGTGAGCGCATCGTATACGTCGGCCACCGAAACCACCTGCGCGGCGATGGGGATATCGTTGCCCTTAAGGCCGTCGGGATAGCCCTTGCCGTCCCAACGCTCGTGGTGCCAGCGCGCGATCTGGTATGCGTACTCCAACAAGGAATTGCCGGCATGCTGACGGCCCAACTCAAGCAGCATATCGGCACCGAGGGTGGTGTGGGTCTTCATGATCTCGAACTCCTCGGACGTCAGGCGTCCGGGCTTGTTGAGAATAGCATCGTCGATCGACATCTTGCCGATATCGTGCAGCGCCGAGGCCATAGCGATCGTGGAGCGCTGTTCGTTGTCGAGCGGGAACTGGTCGCTGCGATGCACCAGGCAGCCCAGCAGCAGCTCGGTCAGCTTTTCGATATGCGTGACATGCAGGCCGCTCTCGCCGTTGCGGAGTTCCATGACACCGGCCATGATATCGATGAGCATGCGGCTGTTCTTGACGCGCTCGTTGTACTGCTGAGACAGCAGGTTTGTCAGACGACGCTGCTTGGCATACAGGCGGATGGTATTACTCACGCGGCGGCGCACGACGCGCGCGTTGAACGGACGGTTGATGTAGTCCGAAGCGCCCAACTCGTAGGCGCGCAGCACCACGTCATCGGAATCTTCACTCGAGATCATGATGACGGGCAGGTTATCGGCGGCAGATCGACGTGACAGATCGCCCAGCACCTCAAAGCCGTTCATGCCCGGCATGATGATGTCGAGCAGCACAAGCGATAGCTCATCGCCGTAGCGGTCGACCATATCGAGCGCCGCGCGGCCGTTGTCAGCCTCCAGGACGTGATACTCGCCCTTGAGCATCTCGTTGAGGATGACACGGTTCATCTCGGAGTCATCGACAATAAGGATCGAGGGCTTTTGGCTTTGGAAAGTCGCGATTGCGTCGTTGTCGGTCACGACCGTACCGGGCTTTGCCTTGGCGTGGCTCAAAAGCTGAACCGCGCGGCTTACGCCCTCATCGACCGTCTCGCCGTTAATGCGAACGCCGCCCACACACGCCGACAAGCTGACGTGTTCATGGCCCGGGACGATCGTGGCATGAACGGCATCGGATACATGGCGCAGGCGACGCGCAAAGTCATCGGAGGGGATATTGGGCATGACGGCCACGAACTTGTCGCAGCCAAGGCGCACAAGCTCGTCAGTCGAGCGAATGCCGCCGCGAATGGCCGCCGCCACAGCACCGAGCGCAAGGTCGCCGGCATGACGACCGCACGTATCGTTGAAGACCCTAAAATCATCGAGGTCGATCATCGCCACGCCAGCGTTCATGCGGGCACTACGAAGCTTTTCCTCGTAATATCGGCGATTATGCACGCTCGTCAGCACATCGGTGTAGACAAGGTCCTCTTCTGCGGCCTCTTGTTCATCGATAGGGCGCACCATCAGCAAAACGTGAGGCTCGCCCTCGACCGTCAAAGAGCGCACACGGGCACGGTACTCAACGCCGTCGTTGAGCAGCCGCTCCGATATCTCATCGGAGCTTGCCATGGCCTCAAGACTTGACTGGCGCAGGCAAGGGCACCGATCGCCGGCGAGCAGGCAGTTGCGGTCGCTCTTGACCTGATCGGCCGACAGCAGACGCACCACGGGGTAGATCTTCGCGACACGGGCAACCTCGGCGGCAGCCTCTTCGTCGGTTAGATTGGCCTCGTGATCATTGAGCATATGGGGGCCCTTTCGGTCGATGCGTTTGATAGCAGTTGGTATCAAATGGTACAAGGGTAGCATCTTGTCGATGCAGGTAAGCACGTGAATACCGTTACATTTTCATGAGTTGGCAGACGGTATGTTTGGAGGTGCAGGCGCAAGGTTTTGGGGGCGTTTGTTAACACCGCCGAAACGCTTGCGAGTGGGTTGGCGCGACTGCTACGACCCCAGGATTCCGCGGACGGCCTGGGCCGCCGGCGCCGGGCGATCGCGCAGGCCGTTATGCGCTCCAGGAATCGTCACGAGCGGACAGTTCAGGAGCTCTGCAGCCGCTCGCGTGCCCGCCTCGCGGGTCGTGCCAATCGAAAGCTCGCCCAAGAGCACGGCCGCCATGGCCTTTGATGCGCGAACGCGGTCCCAATCGGGAACGTAAGTCATGTTGATCCCGTATTCGTTTGCCATAAAGCTACGCCCATTGCGCAGAGCGTGCTTGGCTTCCGCCTCGGTTGTTTTGGGAGCTTCGGGATCTGGGTCGCCGATGGCACCCAGGAAGGCCCTCAATGCCCTCGAGACCTTCCCCGCTGCAATCATGTCGAGCAAAACAGGGGCCGCGCCCAGGCCAACGCCCTCGCCCGTCACGGCGGGCTCATGTAGGATCGCACGCGAGACGACAGCCGGGTTTGTACGAAGAAGCTCCAGGGCAACCAGCGTACCGGCACTGTGCGCGAGCACATTTGCCGGAGCGCCGATGTGCTCGATAACGGCTTGCAGGTCGGCAGCCTGAACGACGAGGTCATAGCGACCGTCCGCAGCATCGCTGCTCTCACCGCAGCCGCGGCGATCGTAGGCAATTACGCGGTAGTCGCGGCTGAGCTCGCGGGCGATACCGTCAAAAAAGACGCCATCGACGCAGGCTCCGTGCACGCATACCAGAGCAGGCGCATCGAGCGGCATGTCCGGGCGCGCATACTCGCGACATGCAATCGTGGTGCCCTCATTCTCAACCGTAAAATCCATGTTGCGCCTCATCGTCTTGTGCCTTGTTAACACAGTAACTGTACCCGACCCGCTGCCTTTCATAGCACGGCATCGAGGGCGGAGTTAAAAATCGAAACCCGCCAAGCGCAAGCCCGAACTTTACGTTGGCGCCGATGCTATGCTTAGGCACAACTGTCTTGAGGAGC
>OQWM01001905.1_pt1 | contig 14301 bp, 9 predicted proteins | sample 1691531 | NCBI WGS metagenome assembly OQWM01 (sample SAMN03418257, study PRJEB22391) | human gut metagenome | biome: human-gut; feature: organic feature; material: feces | host: Homo sapiens | place: Tanzania | collected 2013-01
GGTTTAAAGAACAGATATTGCTGCAAGTGTTGGTATTATGACAAACAATTTGAATATAAAAACGCCAATGGTTTTTATATTATTGTATAGGTTTAGTGTGAATAAATAATCCTCATCATCGTTGCTATGCTTTGCAGCTTTCTTTTCCACATAGGCATCAAGTTTCTTTCCTATCCAGCCCATTGATAGTATATATACTATGGAAATGAACAAGAATGAAAGTACCCAATTGTCAAAAAGACTTTTGATTGTTCCAACGAGAAAAATGAAAGGTCTAAAATAGAATTGGCTGAAGAAACTTTCTGATGGTGTTGCTACATCATCAAAGAACATTTCTACATTTTCAAAAGACATTTTTAGAGCAATCTTTTTGTACCAAGGCAAATTTCGACACTGTTCTATATCCTGGATAGTGTTTCGTAGGACAATTGGGCACATTTCATCGATGCCAATGTTTGGTGTTTCTTTTTGCATGGCAAGATAGTCTGCCCCTGCAGCAGAACCTCGCATTCGGCAGTAAACTGCGTATGTTTTTCCAACTCTGACCTGTACAAGTTGGGGGTCCTTCGATGCAACAATCAGAATGCCACGCTCTTTAAAAGTATTTCCGCTATGTTTTCTTTTGCAGTACTGTTCGAAAAGATTATCTGCGTATGTTCCCATTTGGTTGTCCTTGATCTGTTCTACAACAACTATTACGGGTTTTATTCCTAAAGGCGGCTTGATATTTTGTAGATACGTGTATGTTTTAGGAGATAGAATATGACAACTATCAACGACTTCTGATGCAAATTGAGTGTTAATTAAAGCATTTGCATCATCTTTTGCGTCGCATGAAGCAAACAAAATGATTATAAATGATAAAATGGATGCTACACGGAAACGATTTATAACTGTACAGTTCATTATTATTGGTTTTTTATTGTCAATAGATTGTTTTAGTTAAGCGACTGAACAACTATGAGTTGTTAAGGATTTTGTCATGTCGAAAAGTTTGCCTATTATAGTGTTGCGAAAAACAACAAGCAAATATCTATATGACATGGCAAAAGTACAAATAAAATTTGACAAGTTATCTCCTTTGAGAGCTTTTTTAGGAGAAGAATACTATAATATTCTATGTGCAGCTAATAAATCAATGAATTTGATGGTAGAAACGCTTTTGTCAACTGCCCATCAGCAGTCGTTGCTGGAAGACAGTAATGTCATCTCTCAGACCATCATCTTGCAGGAGGATGGAACCAGGTTTGAGATACGTCTTCTTGTTTACCTCCAGCATCAGTGAGTGATAGCCGAAGTCGCAGTCGGGAGTCTCCGAGTTGCTGTATGGGTAGTTTACGCCCACCTTGTAGCCCCTGTCCATAAAATGGTTGACAGCCATATCTATAACTTCATGAGATGGCTTCGACCAGTCTTCGTTGTAGCCGATACAGATGTCCACATCGCTCAAGTCATCAGGGAATGAATGGCAATCGAGAAGCAGCGCGCCTTCTTGCAGCGCCTGTCTGAGGCGGTCTTGATGCCAGTGCCACAGATTCAGGAGATGCTGTTCCTGGTCAGAGGGGATGGCGCGCCTATAATCTTCAAACTCTTTGTAGACGATACCTTGCCCGATGCTTTCCATGGGGTCGTTCCAGAGTCTCTCGGCGTCAACGATGAATCGGGAGTAGGGAAAGCGCACAGTCCTAATGCGTCTATCCTGCAATCCGTGGAAGAGATAGTCCGTATGCGAGTCGGTCCACTTGATTACTACATTGTTCAGAAAATCGGCATCGATATTCCAGAAACTCTTTTCCGCGTCATACAGACCCTCCATAGAGGCGTGCGGCTCATTCAGTACAATGTGTTCGTACATCTTTGTCAGTTTTAATTGTTCTACAATTCGCATCCAAACTGGACCACCGTGGCTGACAGCTCGGTTGGCGTACCCAAAGGGTAACTCTGCAGATGCTATATCGGTCGCAAAGTTACAAATTAATATCCATAGCACAGCAAATAAATTGAAGAAATTGTTGAAATTGCTTGTTTTCGCATCGTGAGCAATTCATTGCCCAACTGTCCGCAGGCATTTCGCACCTGCATCGTCTACCCATAAACTCATTATCGTACAACGCATATTTCAGAGGCATACACATACCTGCTCCTGATGCGTCTATTTCTGATAATCAAATCGTGAATTATGTGAATACATGTCTGCAACCATGGTTTCAGCCTTTTAATCGGCTATTCCACGTCGCCATTTGCGCCCAGAATGGCCAGTTCTGATGAAATTTGTCATGTGCGTGTAAATTTCTTTGCCGATTTCAGCCGCAATATAGAAAATATCACTATCTTTGTCGTCGGCGTTTGCCGTCCGTAGGCTATTGACAGTAAACATATATGCCTTACGGTGGTTTCCGCCGACATCATAATCGTCTACCACCTATATTTACATCGACTAAACAGGAATTGACACATGAAGACTATTACCGTTTTTCTTGCCTCGAGCAATGAGTTGAATTACGACCGCAACAGTTTCCAGGCTTTGATAGCCAAACTTGACGACATATACGAGCCACGGGGTATCCGCATCAAATGCCGCAGATGGGAGGACTTCCCCGCTTATTGCACAGGTGAAAGGACGCAGGATGTCTACAATAAGACCGTACGCTCCTGCGATATGTGCATCTGTATGTTCCATAAAGAGGCTGGACAGTATACCGTCGAGGAGTTTGAACAGGCTCTGGATGAATACAGAACCAATCACAGTCATCCCAAGACCTTCGTTTATATACGCGCTCTTGTAGAGGGCGAGGTCGAAACCGACGAACTCAAGGCGTTCAAGGACCAGCTCTTCAAGAGCATTGGCCATTATTGGTGCAACTATGCCTGTGATGACAGCATGAATCTCCATTTTGTCATGCAACTTGAGCGTCTCATACCTGACATGGGGCTGTCTGCAGGCGACGGCAGCCAGTTGAAGGTGGAAGAGGGCAATGTCACGCTGCAGGGCATCAAGATAGCCGACTATACCAATCTGCCTTTTGCGGCAGCCAATCCCGAGTACTGCAATCTGAAGGAGAAATATGCCCAGCTCAACAAGGACATCACCCAACTGCGCGCATTGGGAATAGACGACACCCACGACCTGCTCAGAGAAAAGGTTATAGACCGACAGAAATGTCATGAGCAAATCATCAATATGGAGAAGCAGTTGCTTGACATGGCCTGCCAGGTAAACAAGTCAATCAGCAGCAATAGCCCCATGAGCGAACGCAAGCGTCTTGCCATCGAGATGTTTGAGCAAGGCAACATCAAGGGTGTCATCAATGTCCTCAACGAGGAAGACATGGCCTCTGAAGCCAAGCTGGCAGAGCTGGAGATAGCCCGAGGCCGTCAACTGGTGCAGAGCGGCAATGATCTGATAGAAAAAGGTATACAGACCATCCAAGCACAGGTCGAAGAATACATCCTGCGAGCCAAAGCCTTGATGCTGGACATTGACAATGCCGATAGATTCTCACTCGCCTGCAGTGCCTACGAGCGGGCTATCGAGCTGACGCGAAACCATTTGTCACAGGCAGAGCTTGCTGGCCGGTTGAATGATTATTTCTGTTTCTTGCATGAGAATAATCAATTCACCAAGTGCGAAGCATATATCGAAGAGTGTGTGTCTGTCAGAGCAGATTTGTGTCGCGAGGACCCCGAGACATACGAGGCGGTCTTGGCTGATTCATATCACAACTTGGCCGTTCTATATAGCCATACCCAGCGGTTCCAGGAAAGTGAAGCGATGTACAAGCCTGCCTTGGCGATATATGAGCGCTTGGCGAAGGCAAATCCGCAGGCATATGAGCCGGGCTTGGCAACGGTATATAACAACTTGGCAATTCTATATAGCGATACCCAACGGTTCCAGGAAAGCGAAGCGATGTACAAGTTGGCATTGGCTATAAGTGAACGCTTGGCAAAGGCAAATCCGCAGGCATACGAGCCAGACTTGGCTGCTTCATATTACAACTTGGGTATCCTGTATAGCGATACCCAACGGTTCCAGGAAAGCGAAGCGATGTACAAGTCTGCATTGGCTATATGTGAACGCTTGGCAAAGGCGAATCCGCTGGCATACGAGCCGGACTTGGCTGATTCATATAACAACTTGGCAATTCTATATAGCGATACCCAGCGGTTCCAGGAAAGCGAAGCGATGCACAAGTCGGCATTGGCTATACGTGAACGCTTGGCAAAGGCAAATCCGCAGAGATACGGGCCGGTCTTGGCTAATTCATATAACAACTTGGCTAATCTATATAGCGAAACTCAGCAGTTCCAGGAAAGCGAAGCGATGTACAAGTCGGCAATAGCGATACGTGAACACTTGGTAGAGGATAATCCACAGTTATATGGGTCGGATTTGGCAAAATCGTATAGCAACTTGGCTAATGTGTACAAACATACCCATCGATTTGCGGAAAGCGAAGAGATGGCTAACGCTGCAGCAGCTATACGTGAACGCTTGGGCATAGAATAGCCACGCGGAATCACTACTCTGAAAGCAAGTGTCTGCAAGCCATTAAGAGGCTATTATCCGTTTTGCGTCACGCTGTATAGGGTGGCGCAAATGGTATATAGCCTGCGGCAGTCACCAAGTATGGCCAAAGACACAGCCCGAAGTCCGGTCTTGCCGGTCTTCGGGCTGTTTGGTTCTTCGCGTTGCAGTTTGCCGAGGGCAACGATACTGCCGCTCTCTGCTCAATCAGTCAGTCGGGGCACCTCACTCCAACTCATAAAATTTCACCCAGTCTATCTCCAACTCTACGGGCAGCTGCTTGGGGTCTGCCTTGCCTACCCATGAGCCCTCAATCTGCATGTCTACGAGCAGGTAATAGGGTGTGCCGAATGGGAACTGGCCCTTGTCGGTGGTCTCTATCTTGGGGTAGACCAGCGATGTCTTGCCATTGATAGACAGGATGATGGAGTCGGGCAGTATCTCTACGGCATAGGTATTGAATCCGTCGCGGTCTATGGGCAGCGTCGAGCCGTGGGGCGGATTCTGGTCTTTCTTGAGCACGTGGGTATAGTATGTGTGTATGGTCTGATAGGCTATGGTGTCGTGGTTGAGATGCTCCATGATGTCTATCTCTCCGCCTTCGGGCCATTTTATCTCTGCATCGGGCAGCATCCATATTGCGGGCCAGGCTCCCTGTGCGCTGCCAAACTTTGCGCGCACCTCTACCTTGCCGTGCCTGATGGTGCGCTTGTGCTTGGTGTAGAGTCCGCCGGTGACATAGCGGGCGGTGTCGGCGTCGCGATGGGTGTTGACGGCGCCACGCAGCACCAGTCTGCCGTCACGCACGGCGTAGAGCGAGTCGGCGTCAGACATGTGGCGTTTCCAGTCGGCATTGCCACGTGGAATCTTCGACCATGAGAGGTTGTCATAGGTGATACCGTCAAAATGCTCTTGCCATATGAGCCGGTACTTGTGTGGCGTTGATGCGAGTGCGATAGTGCAGAACAGCAGTGCGGCGATGGTTGTAGTAATCTTCATAAGAGGTTTTGTTTAGACAACTGCAAAGTTAGTATTTTTAATTCTTCTACCGCCCTTTGCCGCCATTTATTTGTTCCCCGATGGCCCACAACAATGAAAGGGCCTGGAGCTCCACGCCTGGAGTCAAGCCCTTTCTAACCTAATTAACGCTTATTTATAAAAGAATGTGTCTTGTTACATTTCCTCCCCGCCCGAATACTGTTCAGAGGGATTCATGCCGTCCATACCCTGCTGGCGCTGCGGCTTCTTCTTGGTGTTGCCGAAGTTGTAGGTCACCGTGAGGTTGACCTTGCGACCGCCCCACTTGTTGATCTGATGGCGGGTGAACGACTCGCTCGATGTGAATGTCTCCCACTTGCGTGTGTTGAACACATCGCGACAGTTGAGCGACACGGTAAACTTGCGGTTCATGAAGTTCTTGCGCACTCCGAAGTCTACATTGTAGTTGCCCTTGCGGTAGCCCTGGGTGATGACCTGGCGCGAACGATAGCGTCCGCCGAGCTGTACCGAGATGTCGTAGGGCAGGATGAGGCTTGCCTGCATACGCGCGTTCCATGTGAAGCTGGAATTGCCCTCGCCGGTGATGGTCTGGTCGTCTATCACGTAGCTGAATCCGTTGAGCTTGTAGTAGTAGGCGTTGATGTTGGTGGTGAGGTCCAGTATGCGGAACAACTTATTCTTCAGCGTCGCCTCGATACCTTCGCTCTGGCTCTTAGCCACGTTCTTGGTGGTCTGGTACATGATGCCTGTGGCGGCGTCGTGCCAGTTGACGCGCTGCATCACGTCGGTCGTCGGTCGGTAGTAGGCGCTTACCAGCAGCGAGTGCTCGGTCCATGTGCGCAGATAGTTGAACGAGAACGAGTTGGAGAACTCAGGCGTAAGCTCGGGGTTACCGAACGAGATGGAGGTGGCGTCGCGCGTGTCGCGGAACGAGTTGAGCTGTCCGCCCCAAGGACGGCGCAGACGACGCGTGTAGTTGAGCTGCAGCTGGTCGTTGTCTGTCAGCTGATAGCTCATGAAGATGCTGGGGAAGAGCTGGAAGTAGTCCTTGTCAAAGGCCTTGTCGCGCTTCGACGGGTCGCGCTCCTGCTCCCAGGTATAGCTCTCCGTGTTCACGTGCCAGTATTCGCCGCGCAGACCACCCATCACGCCCAGCTTGCCCAGCTGGTATTGGGCGGTGAGGTATACGGCGTGTAGGTCCATGTCGTAGATGAAGCGGTTGTAGAAGTCACGGTCTTCGCTGGCGTTGAGTCCGTTCCAGCTCTGGTCGGCCCACGACTCCTGCGGCGTGTTCTCTTCAGAGAAGTTGCCCTCATATCCCGCCTGTATCTTGGCGTGCTCGCTGATAGGGTTCTCATAGTCGAGCTTCACCGTCCAGCGGCGGTTATTGATGTGCATGGGGCGATACTGGTAGTTATACACGGTAGGCATATCGCTTGTGATATAGTCGGTAGAGTCCTGATATACATTGTCGTCATCGCTCTTCCACTTGCTCAGTCCCACCACAAAGTCCAGATAGTGCTTGTCGGTGAAGTTGTGGCGGTAGTTGAACTCTCCGTAGAGCATATCCATATTGCCTATGCCCGATGTGCGTCGGGTCATGATGCGGTCGGGGGTGCTGCTGCCTGTAGTGCCATACTGGTAGGGCGTGAGCGACCAGTTCTTGTGGCGTCCGTCCATAATCATACCACTCAGAGAGATGTCGTCTTTCTTGGTGGCGTGCCACGTGATACCCGCACGCGAGAAGATGCCGTTGCCCATGCGGTCGTTGTCGGCGGCATAGCGCTGATACTGCGAGGTCTGGGGGAAATACTGCTCGCTCTGGCTGTGTCCGCGGTCCTTGCGGTGGCGGTAGCCTACGTTGAGATAAGCGTCCAGCTTGGCACTATTCATGTTGATATTAAAGCTCGTCGTCGCTCCGCCGCGGGTGTCGGCTCCAGCCTCTATCGAACCGTAGTAGCCTGCCTTGCGGTCTTTCTTCAGCACGATGTTGATGATGCCTGCCGACCCTTCAGCCGAGAATTTGGCCGAGGGGTTGTCGATGATTTCTATGCGCTCGATGCTCTCTGCCGGCAACTGCTGCAATATCTGCGCGCGGTTGTCGCTGGTCAGACCGCTGGCTTTGCCATTGATCCACACCTCTACGCTCTCGTTGCCGCGCAGCGAGATGTTGCCGTCGTTGTCCACCTCTACCGAGGGGATGTTGTCCAGCACGTCTGAGGCAGCCTGGCCGGAGTTAGACACCAGCTGGCTCACGTCAAACGACTTGCGGTCTACCTCCAGTTTCATCGTGGCGCGCTGCCCCGTCACCTTCACTTCCTTGAGCATGTGGGCGTCTTCAGCCATGTAGAGCACGGCATACGACACGGTGGGCGCGGCAGCCGTGATGGCAAATGTGCGTCTTATCGACTTGTAGCCCAGGTATGACAGCTGTGCCACGTACTTGCCTTCCTTCAGGTTGCGCACGGCAAACTTGCCGTCAGCGTCGGATATGGCGCTGCCTATGATTTTGGTGGTGTCGCTCTGGGCTACCACCAGAATGTTGACAAATTCGAGTGGGGTGCTGTGGGCCTTGTCCAGTATGCGGCCCTTCATCACTCCCTGTGCCATGATGGTCATCGTGGCGAGGGCGAACAATAATAATATGTATAGTCGTTTCATACAATCTATTTGATGCATTTGGCGTACCAATGGTTTAACGCGCCAAAAGAAAAATCGATATTTTTTCTTATATTTTGATTAATATGCTTACCTTTGCAGTTGCGTTGGTCCCGTAGTTAAATGGATAGAACGGAGGTTTCCTAAACCTTTGATCCGAGTTCGATTCTCGGCGGGACTACTACACATAAAAGAGGATGAACCTTCATGATGGAGGGGTTCATCCTCTTCTTGTTTTATCCCTTCCGGGCCGTGGGGCTACAGCTCGCGCGAACCCTTGAGATACTCTTCGGGCCAGAGATGCTTGGCATAGGTGTAACCCTTGAGCTCATAGATGGCGCGCAGACACTCCACACGCTTCACAAAGCTCTTGAAGTTCTTCTGTCCGGGTTCCATCCACTGCACCTCGCTCAGCGCACCCATTCTGGGCAGCACCTGATACTCAGCCAGAGGTTCGGACACGATGTACTCGGTCCAGAGGTTGGCCTGCACGCCCAGGATGTGCTTGCCGGCTTCTGCCAGAGTGCCCTCGGGGATGGGTTCAAAACTGTAGGTCTTCTCTATCGGCAGGTCGCCGCCGATGAGCAGAGGTTCGTTGTGGTTGTTGGAGGTCTGGTAGTAGTCGAAGTAGGCGTGGCTGTTGGGCGTCATGATGACGTCGTGACCCAGAGCGGCTGCCTGGGCGCCGGGCTCGGCTCCGCGCCATGACATGATGGTGGCCGACTGGTCTACGTTGCACTCCAACAGCTCGTCCCAACCTATGATCTTGCGGCCTTTAGCAGCCAGATACTTCTGCACTTCGGTAGCGAAATATCCCTGCAGACGGTCTTCCTTGCTCTGCTTGTTGCCAGCCACGATACCCTTATCGCTGATCATCTGCTGGCACTTGGGGCACTTCTCCCAACGCATCTTGGGCGCCTCGTCGCCACCGATGTGTATGTACTCGGAGGGGAAGAGGTCGCAGATCTCGTCGAGCACGTCCTTGATAAACTGATAGGTCTTGGGATTGCCGCCACAGAGGATGTCGCGGTACACGCCCCAGTAGTGGCCCACCTCGTAGGGACCGCCGGTGCAGCCCAGTTCGGGATAGGCGGCAAGTGCTGCCAGCATGTGGCCGGGCATGTCTATCTCGGGGATGATGGTGATATAGCGGTCGGCAGCATACTTCACGATGTCGCGCACCTGCTCCTGGGTATAGAAGCCACCATAGCGCACGTGGTCGTCTACATCGGAGTTGCGTCCCACGGTGGTACCGCTGCGCCATGCGCCCACCTCGGTCAGACGGGGATATTTCTTGATTTCGATGTTCCATCCCTGGTCTTCGGTGAGATGCCAGTGGAAGCGGTTCATGTTGTGCAGCGCCAGCATATCAATATACTGCTTGACAAAGTCGGCAGAGAAGAAGTGGCGCGAGCAGTCGAGGTGCATGCCGCGATAGGCGAAGCGGGGTGCGTCGTTGATGACCACGGCGGGCAGAGTCACCTCTTCGGCCTGGGCCAGCACGGGCAGACTCTTGCGCAGGGTCTGTATGCCGTAGAAGACGCCCTGGGCTGTGGCGCCGCTGATGGTGATGCCACGGGCTGATACCTCAATGCGGTAGCCTTCGGCCTCCTTCATCTTGGCGTCGGTGCGCAGCACGATGTTGCCGCGCTGGTTTTTCTTGTCGGCCACGGCGGTGGCGAGTTTCATTCCTGTCTTCTCAGCGATATACTCTGCCAGGAATGTGGCGTTGCGCGCCATGTCGGTGTCGCCCTGATACACTATGCGGGTCTCGCCGTTCAGCCTGTATGCGTCGCCCTTGGCTGCGGCAATCTCTCTTGGCAGCGGTACTACCCTGTAGTCGGCATTGGCGGCTGCGGCAGTGAGGCCCAGCGCCAAGGCCAGTGTCATCATTACTTTTCTCATTATACTGTAGTTTGGTTATTTTACGATTTTGTCTTCCATCTTCCAGTCCATGATACGGCTTATCTGCGGTATCAGTTTCATGGCTATCTTGCGATGGCCCTGGTAGTTGGGGTGGCCGTCGGCTCCATAGTCGCGTCCGTCGCGCAGCACCTCGAGCATGGGTTCGGCAAAGTAGACCTGCTTGTCGTCATAGCAGCGCTCGCGCAGGATGGGGAAGCAAGCCTGCAGATATTTGCGGGCAGAGTGGGGCATGATGCAGAGTATGGGCACGTTGCCGTAGTGGCTGCGCAGACTCTTGATCATCTTGACATAGTTGCCCACATACTGGTCGGGGGTGGGAGTGACCTCGCGCGAGAAGTCGTTGGTGCCGAGATTGATGAGCACGATGTCGGGGCGGTATGCCTTGAAGTCATATTCCACCGTCTTGTCGTTGTCATACACCTTGGTGTGGCGGTCCAGCATGCTGTAGTCAGAGCGCTGCTTCTTGTCGCCGTAGTTGCGCACCATGCCCTGGCCCGAGTGTGCCTGGATGGCATAGTCGGTGTCGAAATAGCGGGCTATGAGGCAGCCGTAGGCGTGGTCCACGTTCTCGGTCTCTATCTTGAAGTGCTCGTTCTGCGTGGGCGAGTCAGAGCCGTAACCGCAGGTGTAGCTGTCGCCGAAGATTTCTATCATGCGGCTCTTGCGCTCCACGGCCTTGAGCCGCGCACCCTTGGCACCGTAGAAACCGTGGATGGTGGTGATGCCGTTGCCCTCGCAGGCACGCTGCAGACGCAGACGGTGGGTACCCTTGCCCAACTTCTCTGCCAGCACGATGCGCTGGTGGCTCAGACTGTCGGCAAATATCTTCTGGGTCCACTCTCCGTCGATGAATACGTTGAAGTAGCAGGGACGGGTGCTGCTCATGTCTACGGCGATGGTGCCGCCGGTGAAGTCGGTCTGCGCATATACGCCTATCCAGTCGAAGCTGACGCTGCCGTCAGCATGGGTGAGTGTGCGTCCGGTATAGGTCACGCCCTGGGTGATGAGTCGGGTGTAGTCTGTCTTCTGCGCCATGGCCTGGAGCATCAGCACCAGCAGGCACAATAATAGTCCATGTCTTTTCATGTGGTTTCTTGCTTTATGTTGTGATTGATTACTGTATGCTCAGGAGCCAGAGTGCCATCACGATGTAGCGCCCCAACCGCTCGTTGAGCATCTGAAGGGCGTGCTTGATGTGATACTTCACCGTGTTGACCGATATGCCCAGTTCGAGGGCTATCTCGGCGTGCTTCTTGCCGGCAAAGCGACTAAGCTCAAACACCGTGCGACATTCCAGGGGCAGGGCGGCTATGGCTTCGTCCAGCTTCTCTGCCAGCTCCTTGTCCAGCAGCTGGCCCAACGGCTGTTCGCCGTTGCCCGTCACCATGGTTTCGTCTGAAGAAGGGGGAATGGCCTCGGTGGCGATTTCGTATTTCTCGCGGTTCTTGCGCAGATGGTCGAGACAACTGTTGCGCACGCAGCGGATAAGATAACTGCGCAGCGACACTTCGACCTCTATGCGCTCGTGGTTTTCCCAGAGATGGAACATCACGTCGCCTACTACCGACTCGGCGAGATAGTCGTCGCGCAGATAGCGGCTGGCAAAGTGGCAAAGCACCTGATAGTGGGTATCATAGAGATACTTGAAAGCCTCTGTATCTCCTTTGCGCAAACCGTTTACTACCAATTTCTCCGAATAGTCCATCGTGTATACAAAATAACCGCCGAAGCAGCATGCAAATATACAACAATAATTTTGTATATCAGCCACTGTCGGCGGTTATTTTATGTTGGGTGCTATAGTTTTTACTCTACGACAACCTCGTCGATAAAGAACCATGCCGGGTAGCCCACTCCGTAGTGCCAGGGAGGACATACGCCGATGGTCTCAATCTTGACGCGCACATAGCGGGCGGTTACGGGCTGGGCGGCGGTCACGGTGCCGGGGATAAACTTGACCTGTATGTCTTTGTCTTCGGCAAAGTCGATGCGGCCCATGTCGGTAAAGGTCTTGTTGTCCATCGAGTACGAGTAGCTGATGCTCTTGGGCAGCAATACCCATGCGCCCAGCTGCTGCAGGAAGTCGGTGGTGACGGTGCTGAAGGTCTTGGCCTCGCCCATGTCGAGCACGAAGTCGGCGTCGCGGCCTTCCCATCCTACCCAGCTTTCCACAAAGGTAGTGCCGCCATAGAGTCCGTCGGTCAGGGCCTTGTCGGCGATGGGCTGGTAGGCCTTGTCGGGAGCGCTGTGCCATATTACCTTGGCGCCGGAAGCCTTGTTGGTGTCGGGGTGGGGCAGGAAGCGCTTCTTGTAGAGGTCGCAGTAGTCGTCGTAGCGGTTGTTGCGCTCGTTGAGGCTGGTGATGCCGTACTTGGCACACTGCTCACGGAATATCTCGAGCTTGCGGCTGGTGGCTTCGGCATCCTGGCCGTTCTTGGTGCGGGTTATTTCCAGCTCGCTGTAGCGCAGAGGCAGACGGGCGGTCTGGACACGGGCAAGCAGGGTGCTGTCGCCGGCCACGGCAGCCTCGGCCTGGTCGAATATCTCGGCATAGACCTTCATCAGACGGTCGTTGAGCATGCCGTTCTTGTGGGATATGGGTGAGTCGTATATCCACAGCGGTGTCGACGATGACAGCAGCGCTCCGGTGAGCATCATCTGGTACTTATATATATAAGGTGCAGCTGCGCCATAGTATCCCTTCATGAATGTGCGCATCAGCGAGTCGGCGTTCTGATAGGGGTCCCACATGAGTTTGGCTATCATGTAGGCACGCATCTCGCCGAAGTCGGTACCGCGCTGGCGGCCACCGTTGATTTGCTCGAATATCATGGTAGCGTGGTGCTCCTTGAAGAGCTGTATGTTCTTCTGGATGATGTGGAAGTTGGGGAAGGGAGCCACCATGTTGTCAAAGTTGATGCCGTAGTCCCATACGAAGATGTTGTTGCTGATTTTGCTCCAGCCCTCGAGCGCCCGCATGAAGTCGCGGCCCGACTCGTTGTCGGTCAGAGGCACCTCGCGCTTGCAGTCTATGTCGCAGAGCATGATGTTGACGTTGGGCAGTGGTTTTACATGCTTGGGTGGGTGCATGCTGTACAGGTAGGCGAGGGTAGAGAACTGCTTGTCGGGGAAGCGCTTGGCGAGCTTGTTGACAAAGCGGATAAGATTGCCCGAGGGGGCGCCCTCGTACTCCTCTATCTTGGCGCAGGCCTCGCAGTGGCATTGGGTGTTGTTGCCGTCGTTCTGGCTTACGCTGATCATCTTCATGCCGGGGTTGGCCTTGAAGATAGAGTCTATCTTCTGCACGGCCAGCTCGTAGACCTCAGGATTAGAGAGACACCACTGGCTGTGGCTTCCGGGGCGGCGCTTGCCGTTGATGAACGAGTAGTATTCGGGGTGCTTCTCGCCATAGACCGACGAGGGTAGGATACGGTTGAAAGTATGTACCCACAGATTGCCTGCAAACTCGTCCTGACTGTTCTCCAGACGGAACCAGCGCTCAAAGTCGGGGTCCTGACAGCCGTAGCTGTGGGTCTGGCGGAAACGGAAGGCGGGCTTGTCGCTCATCTCGATTTCGGGCAACTCGATGTTGGCCGAAGGGGTGAGCGTGTAGGCCTTGTAGGCATAGTAGCTTACGCCCATATAGCGCTCCAGCAGAGTTACCACGCCATAGACGGCACCCTTGCCGCCACCGGTCTTGATGTGCAGGGCGCCGTTCTTGCAGACGAGCTCAAAGCCGTCCTCGGCGGGAGTGGCTGCGGCTTCGCCTATCACGATGGCGCAACCTTTGGCCTTGGCGGGAGCTATCTCCAGCTGTGCTCCTGAAATCTTGTTGACAAACCGCGCCAGCATGTCGGCTGCTTCGCGGTTAACACTGTTGTCTTCGGCCAGCACGATATACGCCTTGGCCTTACCCTTGTTCACCAGGGTCATCTGTGCAAAGGCTGCCGACGTCATCATTACCAGTGCCGCCAGCAGACCCAGTCTGCGATACATTTTCATTGTCTGTTGTTTAGATTGTTAATAGCTATACCTTTGTATTGGTTTACAAAGGTACTCATTTTGAGTGGCACAGGCAATTTTTTCATGGTTTTTTGCTCGATTGTCGGTTTTTTCATTTACCTTTGCATCCGCATTCGGGATGTAGCGCAGTTGGTAGCGCACTACGTTCGGGACGTAGGGGTCGGGCG
>OQWM01001907.1_pt1 | contig 14295 bp, 9 predicted proteins | sample 1691531 | NCBI WGS metagenome assembly OQWM01 (sample SAMN03418257, study PRJEB22391) | human gut metagenome | biome: human-gut; feature: organic feature; material: feces | host: Homo sapiens | place: Tanzania | collected 2013-01
CAACCTCCAACTCTTAATTTATAAATATGGCATTATCCAATATAGAGAAACATTACAATAAGCACCCTGAAGACCTTCGCTTGCAGCGCAGGCACGGTATCGTAGAATTTGAAACCACCATGCATCATTTGCGCCGATACATCAAGCCCGACTCGTTGTTGCTCGATATAGGTGCTGGAACTGGACGCTACACATCGGCTCTTATGGCAGAAGGTTATCGGGTGAAGGCTGTAGAACTGGTGCGACGCAACATCGAGGTGTTCCTGAAGCGTGAGCCGACGGCAGATGTTGTGCAGGGCGACGCACGTAACATGCCGTTCCTGCCTACGGCGTATGCTGACGTTACGCTGTTGCTCGGTCCGCTCTATCATCTCATCGGCGACGAGGAGAAGTTAAAGGCTCTGAACGAGGCAAAGCGCGTGACCAAACCGGGCGGACTGATTTTTGTGGCATACTTGATGAACGAATACAGCATTCTGTCGTATTGCTTCGACGAGGATAGAATAGAAGGACTGATGGAGCGTGGCGCCGTTGACGAGAACTTCCATATTCAGGCTCAGGCAGACGAGCTTTACGACTATGTACGTATAGACGACATCAACCGACTTGACGAACGTGCAGGCTTGGAACGTCTAACCATATTTTCGCCCGACGGCGCTTCCGACTATATGCGCACACGTCTCAACCGCATGAGTGACGAGACGTTTGCGCGTTTCATAGAATATCAGAAGTGCATCTCCGAGCGTGCCGACCTTATTGGAGCTGGCAGCCATGTGGTGGATGTTGTGAGAGTTCCCTAACCAGTAGTCTCTGCTCTCTATTTTATGATGCCGTTATCCGTATCGCGTAGGTTTATGCGTTTTTCTGCCGAATTGTGCTTGCTTCCTCTACTCAGTCGCCAAGAGATGTTCAGCGAAACCAGATTGCCCATCCACTTTGAATAGCCTATGGTATGCTTGTAGAGATTGCGGTTGAGCAGTTCGTTCTCGTATGCCTTGTAGTTGTTGTTTAACGGATTTGCCCATGACAAGGAGAATTGCCAGTTGCGCCATGCGTGTGATGCTTTCACGACAGAATAGGCGCCGTTGTAGCTTTTCGATTCGCCCTCTAAAAAGCGGTTGCCGTTGTCTACGTATCCCTGCAGCGTGAATCTACCGAGATAAGCCGTGATGCCGGCTGCATAGAACCAAGAGGTGTAGCAATGTGTATAGTCATTGCTGTAGTTGAAGCATCTGTACAATCCTCCGTTGGCTGCAATCTGAAGCTTTTCGGGCAAAAGCCAGTAGCCGGCGTATGCCATAACGCTCAAGGCGTCTATCTCCTTTTGGTTTATCTGTGTATAGACGAATTGATTGTCTTGGGTACGTTCATAATGAGCCATATTAGGCTTGAGACATTGCTTGAAGTAGCCGTCGACGAAGGTCTGCAAGCGATTGTTGTTATACGAAAACTGCAGGCGGTGCTCCATATCATGCGACGGTTTCAAATCGGGATTTCCTTGGGTCCATTCCATGCTATTTGTGCGAATCATAACATCGCTTGTCATCGCTATGCGAGACACCTTGTCCTGCATCTGATAAGTATAGCTCATCTGCAAGCCGTTGTTGATCTGATATGTGAGCGATGCCTTCGGGTGAAAAGTCCAGAAATTGAATCTGTGACCGTTCTGCGTGTAATGAATGTAACTTACGCCAGCACCTAACGTATAGCGCAGCTGGCGTAGCATACCTTTGATTTCTGCAAAGCCATACAGACGGTTATTGTTTGTCTTAGTAAGAGACGAAGCATCGCCAAGATAACCGTTCTTTATGTATTTATAGCTATAGTTCACGCCCGTAGAGAACGTGAAGGGTTTCAACCGATTCTCGTAGATTGCCTCCGCAAGCAAGGATGTCGTCTTGCCGTCTACATTATATTTATAAGGAGCGACCTCGTCATAGAAAGAACTGGTCTGCGTGGAGATGTATGTGCCTACGGCATTGGCGGTAAGAGACTGACGCGGAGAAATTTGGCGGAAGAAGTAGACGTCCAATGCCGGCGAATAGCTTTTGTCAGCATCGCAACTTGTTGCTTGGTATTGCTGAGCGCCGTCCTTAATATCCTTAATATTGTAGTTGTCGGGAGCGTTGTTGAACGCTCCACTCAATGATGTCTGAAGGACGGTGGCTGTAGAGTCAGCCCAGTTGTATGTCAGTTTTGCTTCGTGCGCAATAGCTTTACGAAGCGTCTCCATATCGTTTCGTTCTATTCTGTGTATGCTTCCGTCAGTCAATGTATATTCTGCTGACTGTTTACTCTTGCTTCTTTTTGTACGATACCCGCTCAAATCGTAGGAAAGTGACCATTCGCTTTTGCCGCGGTTCCACTTACCGTAAACCATGCCATCGCCCTGCAAGGTGGTAAGCGCCGAAGTAAGGTCGGTACCAACGGTATATCCGCACTCTTTTCTGCGTGTAATGATATCAACGACATAAGCTATACCGTCGCCATAACGCACGCCAGGATTGTTTATGAAGTCAATCTTCGTGATGTTCTTCGGATCGAGAGCCAACATCTCAGACTTGTCCACAACGATGCCATTTATTCTGATCTGAATGCTGCCGCGGTTGTCGATAGCTGTAATGGAGTGGTTGATATTGTCGATACGCAGATTGGCAAGCGAGAGCTTCTCAAGAATGCTGTAGCCGTTGTTCGATGACTGTTTTTGAGCATCGGTAGGGTAGAGAACCATGCCGTCGGGCTTGTTCACAACCTTGGCTGCCTTTACCGTAACCTCATTGAGCGTAATGGTTTTGTCCACATCCTGGGCAGAAGCGGAGAATGCGGAGGAGAGAATAATGGAAAGTGTAATCAATCGTTTCATTTTGCACCAATTTTGTTATGGTGCAAAGTTATAATCTCCTTAAAAGAAAGCCAATTTACGAGTCTGACATTTACCTGACAATTGGCTGACAAAAGACTATCTACTTGATTATCAGACTATAGCTCTTGCCTCTGTCCGACTGAATCTTCAGCGTGCTATGAGTCTCTATGATTGGCTTTATGCGCTTTATCAGCGTGTAGAGCGTGTCGCTTGCATCGGGCTTCTTCGGCCATAGTCGGTCGCAAATATGCTGTTTTGATAGAGTATGCGTGTCGCTTGTTATGAACATTTCGAGCAGAGAATGCTGCATAGGCGTAAGACGAATTTGCTCGCCCGAAAGCGTCATGAACTTGTCGTTATAAAAGACAATGCCTCCGTACGATACGCCTTGCGCAATCAGCTCCGGTCTTTTCCTTTTTATGTACCACAAGCTGCACAATAGCCACAGCAATCCGGCAAACAGAAAAGACCCTGATGCCTTTTGGTCGGACATCATGAAGGTAGTTGCGAAGCCACAGTTAGCCTCCGCCACGAGTCGGGTCTCCCAACGTCCGTCCTTGCGCACAGTACGCATGGCTATGCCTGCCGTGTCTTTCAGTTCGGCTATGGTGAGACAGTTGCGATAGCAGCGTATGGTGTCTGTTGTGACCACATTGTCGGGCATTTTCACAAGCACCTGTTCCAAAGCCCGATTCACATCCTGCGCTATAATATTCTCTGTTCTGCGATAACTGTTTATGCTTGTACACAATGCGCAGAGCATAAGAAAACTGAATATCATGTAGGGAAGAGTCTTCATAATTTGCACGATTTATTAAGTAAGCTATGTTTGTCAGCCACAAATGTACATTTTTATTATAAAACTCGCAAACGTTTTTTTGATTTTGCAAGTCGTTATGTACAAAAACCTTTACAGATAATGATTTTTGCGGAGTTTTAGTTTGATGTTTGAAAAATAATGTATAATTTTGTTTCCTACTAATCTTAAGGTATAACTATGAATTGGAAAAAACTACAGAATGGTTCTGACATTAGAGGCGTGGCTCTTGAAGGTATTGAAGGAGAACACGTTAACCTTACACCCGAAGTTATAGAAACAATCGCAAAGTCGTTCGTGCGCTGGATAAGAAACAACTCTGACTGCGAGACGCCGACTATTGCGGTAGGTATGGATTGTCGTCTTTCTGGCAGCAGTATCAAGAGTGCGTTTGTGAAGGGCGCTGTTGAGGCTGGCGCGAATGTCGTAGACTGCGGACTGGCTTCTACTCCAGCCATGTTCATGACCACAATCAGCGAGCATGTGAAGGCTACGGCTTCGGTTATGGTGACGGCAAGTCATCTGCCTTTCAACCGCAACGGACTTAAGTTCTTCACTCCTAAGGGCGGTCTCGACAGCAAGGACATTGCTTCTATCCTTGCGATAGCAGAGAATGGAGAATATGTTTTTGAAGGCGCGAAGGGCAGTTCGTCAACACTCGACTTCATGGATATCTACTCTCGTCATATTGCCGACTACATCCGCGAGGGCGTGAATGCAGACGACTATCAGCATCCGCTTCGAGGCATGCATATCATTGTTGACGCAGGCAACGGCAATGGCGGCTTCTTTGTGAAGATATTGAGTGAGCTTGGTGCAGATACCAAGGGCAGCCAGTTCCTCGATCCTGACGGTCGCTTCCCCAACCATATTCCTAATCCTGAAGACCGTGAGGCGATGGCTTCTGTCTGCAAGGCTGTGGAAGAAAGCGATGCCGACCTCGGCGTAATCTTCGATACAGACGTAGACCGTTCGGCTATCATCGGCAGAAAGGGCGAACCAATCAACCGCAACTCTCTTATTGCGCTTATATCTTCCGTGATATTGGACGAGCATCCGGGAAGCACAATCGTGACAGACTCTGTAACTTCTGACGGTCTGGCTGAGTATATCAGCGAAAAGGGAGGCAGACACCACCGCTTCCGCCGCGGATACAAGAACGTGATAAACGAGGGTATCCGTCTGAACGAAGCCGGCGAGGAGTGCTGGTTGGCTATTGAGACATCTGGCCATGCAGCTCTACGCGAGAATTACTTCCTCGACGACGGCGCTTATCTTGCAGCAAAGCTCATTGTCTTCGCCGCAAAGCTTTTCAAGGAAGGTAAGCAGGTGCACGAGGTGATTGCTTCGCTAAAGCAGCCAAAGGAGAGCAAGGAGATAAGAATAAAGCTCACCGATCCCGACTTTAAGGCTCAAGGCGCGAAGGTGCTTGAGGATATGAAGGCAAAAGCAGGAGGAGTGGAAGGCTGGACGATTGTTGAGCCAAACTACGAGGGACTGCGCGTTAGTTGCGGCAATGTGGACGAAGACGGTTGGTGGTTGCTGCGCATGTCGCTGCACGACCCGGTTATGCCTCTCAACATCGAGAGCAACGTAGAAGGTGGTGTTGAGGCTATCGAAGGCAAACTGAAGTCGCTCGGACTGATTTAATTATTAAAGGGCTGGATTCCTTTGTGGAACCCAGCCCTTGTTATGTTTATATATAATGAGTCTTTGTTTATATATAATGAATGCTTGTTTATATATAATGAGTCTTTGTTTATATATAATGTGAGATTAGAGGTTGTTCGTAATCTCTTTGCCCATTTGCATTACGTATGTGAGGTTGATGTCCTTGTCGAACACCATGAGGTCGGCATCCTTGCCTTCTTCGATAGAGCCCTTGCGGTCGAAAACGCCCATGATCTTTGCAGGCGTTTCGCTCGCCATGCGGAACACATCGATCATCGGTATCTCTGCCTTCTGTATGCAAGTGCGGATGAGAACGTCCATTGTGGCGATAGAGCCGGCAAGCACCGAGCGATCTGCCAGCTTGCACACGCCGTCTTCCATAATGACGCGAGCCTCGGCAGACACATCGCCTTCGCTTGCAGCGTAAGCCAGGGAGTCGGTTATGAGAGCCGTCTTCTCGACACCCTTTATCTTATACACAACCTTGAGCATAACCGGCGGAACGTGAATGCCGTCGGCAATCACCTCTACGGTCATGTCCTGCAGTGCATAGACACTCTCTACGGTGCCGGGCACCTTGAACTCGTGCTCCTTGTAGACTACCGGCATAGCGTTGTAGAAGTGAGAAGCGTGAGTCATTCCGGCGTCGTGCGCCTTAACTACGTCCTCGTATGTGGCGCGTGTGCAGGTGAGGGCAGAGAGGACGCCATGACTACGTAACTCCTTTATGAATCTTACGGAGCCGGGCAGTTCGGGAGCCTCGTCCCAGCGCTTGATGCACTTGTACTTCTTTAGCAGCGACTCGTATTCGTAGATAATCGGCGCCTTTATGAGCACGGGGTTCTGCGCACCAGCCTGCTTGCGGTTGATGTACGAGCCCTCGATGTGCAGACCAAGCACCGGGCTGTCCTTCTCCTTCATGAGCTTCTCGCACACCGTGCAAGCAGCCTCGATGGTAGGAACCGTAGAAGAAGAGAGCGTCGGGTATATAGAGGTTGTGCCATGCTTGAGATGCGCATTAACGGCAGCACGGAAAGCGTCCTCGCAACCCTCTATGAAGTCGCGTCCGCCGCCACCGTGAGCGTGCATATCAATGCCGCCGGGGACTATATATCCACCCTTGGCATCGATGATTTCGGCTCCTACCACATGCAGGTTGATGTTAGAGACGGCCCTGATTCTGTTGCCGTCGGTAACAATGGAGCCGCCATCAAGCCATCCTTTAGGTGTGAGGATGCGACCATTGACAAATTGTTTCAACATAACGTTTACGTTTTAGAGTTCGTTTGTAACCTCGTTGCCCATCTGCATTACGTATGTAAGCTTAAGGTCTTTGTCGAACATCATGATGTCGGCGTCCTTGCCGTCCTCGAGCGATCCCTTGCGGTCGAACACGCCCATGATCTTAGCAGGCGTCTCGCTTGCCATTCGGCATGCGTCCTCCATCGGGATGTTCGCCATCTGTACGCACGTGCGTATGAGGCGGTCCATTGTGGCGATAGATCCGGCAAGCGCCGAGTGGTCTGCCAGCTTGCACACGCCGTCTTCGAGTATGACACGCGGGTCGAACGCCACGCCCTCGTCGCTTGCAGCACACGCCAGAGAGTCGGTGATGAGCGCAGTCTTCTCTACGCCCTTTATCTGATAGACGACGCGAAGCATAACCGGCGGTACGTGTATGCCGTCGGCGATCACCTCTACGGTCATATCGGGCAGGGCGTAAACACTCTCTACGGTGCCCGGCACCTTGAACTCGTGCTCCTTGTAGACAACGGGCATGGCGTTGTAGAAGTGTGTGGCGTGCATCATGCCCGCCTTATGTCCGGCAACGACGTCAGCGTATGTGGCGCGAGTGTGACCGATGGAAGCCACCACGCCATGCTTGCGGCACGACTGTATGAACTCTATAGAGCCGGGTAGTTCGGGCGCCTCGTCCCATCGCTTGATGCACGGATACTTGTCGAGCAGCGGTTCGTACTCCTCGGCTACTGGCGGCTTTATCCACTCTGGTATCTGCGCGCCCGCCTGTTTGGGATTGAAGTAAGGGCCTTCGAGGTGGAGACCGAGAACGGGGCTGTTTTCCTCAGCCATGAGCTTCTCGCAAGTTTCGCAAGCCGCCTCAATCATGGGGACGGTAGAAGAAGAAAGAGTAGGGAATATAGAAGTGGTGCCATGCTTCATGTGCGCCTTGATAGCGACGCGGAACGCCTCCTCGGTGCCCTCCATGAAGTCGCGTCCGCCGCCGCCATGCACGTGAAGCTCTACTCCGCCGGGCACGACATAGCATCCTTTGGCGTCGATGATTTCTGCGTCTACGATGTGTAGGTCGCTGTTGGATACGGCTAAGATTTTGTTGCCGTCGATGATTACAGAGCCGCCTTCGAGCCAGCCTTGAGGAGTGAGAACGCGACCGTTGAGTATTTGTTTTAGCATAACTGAATGAATTGTTTAAGAACTTCGCAGGCTGCACGATGTGTCGTTAGGCGACTGAGTGTGCAACGATGCTCTGTTCGTTAGTAGGTTTTTCAGAGAGCAAAGGTACACATTATTTTTATTGTTGCAAAAAAAATCTATGCAAAGAATTATAAAAAAGACGGTTGTGAGAGGGGTAAATCTCACAACCGTCTTAGTTATTCTGACAGTCAGCATCGTTACCATTGTGTGGTAGGGGCGTTACATTAGTGCGGTAACGATAGTTTTGCTATGCTGTAATGGGTTTTTTGCTACGCGGTAATTGACGTTTCTTGGAAGGGAAACACGTCAGCGGCGGGAGTTATTTGACGAGCTTCTTGAGGCTTTTGCCGTCGGACATGCGTAGGATGTTGATGCCCTTAGAGAGAGTGTTGCGTCGAGCGCCGTCGAGCGAGTAGAGCGCTTTTATCTTTGCTACCTTGTCTTTGTCTTTGACTACGATAGGAGCGACGGCTGTAGCGGAGCCAGCGGCGTCGGGGTCTTGCGTGTCGAGCACCCAAGAGACGTAATACTCGTCCTCGTTGGTGTCTTCGGGCGAGATGTATGCGAAGCCGGCAATGTAGCGTCCGTCGGCAGAGATGGCAGACGGCGTGTTGAAGTAGCCCTCGTCGTAGTCGGCGAGACGCGTAGCGCCCGGGAAGGCAGTAGCGAGGCGCTGGATGTCGGTTTCGCCCGCCTTCCAAAGGAAGCCTACGCGCGGTCCGTATGCACCGCCGTAGAAGCCTACGACCGTGCCGTCGTCGGCGATGGAGAAGCCGTAGACCTCGCTGCCCACTTCGGCGAAGCGCTCGTCATCCTCGTCGGGCGAGAAGAATTCTACCTCGTCGGTCTGCAGGTTGTAGCGCGCCGTGCCGATGATGGAGCCGGAGTCGCCGAGGAACTTCTCGTAGTTGATGACGAGCCACTTGCCGTTGGCGGACATCGTTGTCTGGTCGCAGCTGAACATGGCGTAAGGCTTTGAGGACTCAGCCGTAGGGGCGAAGTAAGGTCGAGAAATGGGATAGGGAAAGAACGTAGCGCCGTCGTTGAGGAGCGCCCATGTGGTGGCGGGACGCGTCGCCATATCGTCGACGAAGTAGCCGGATATGGTGGCGTTGTCGGCGACGGAGAGTGCGGCGGCGCCAGCCGACTCATAGCCGAGGAAGCTGTTAGAGGGGAGCGGTAGGTCGACGGGCGTGCCGTCGTGGAATATGCATGGCGTGCCTTCGGTCTGAGCGCCGTCGTAGCGTGCTCCGACAATATAGTTGGCAGAGGGGCTGATGCCGTTGAAGAGATACTGATCGGTAGCGCCGTAGGTGGTGCATTTCTGGGTAGAGAAGTCGAACGTAGCCGCCGGTCCGTTCCATCCGACCGCGAGGCCGTTGTTGGCAATAGCCTTTATCTGTAGGTCGACATCGACATTTTCGTCGTCAGATTCGTTGACCTTGAAGTTGACCATTTGGTCGTTTTCGAGGTTGAAAATGAATCCCCCGTATGTAGAAGAGTTAGAGCCAGCGACATACTTGCCGTTGGGCGACATAGCAGTGATCATGAGTCCGTTATGGTCGGCGTCGGGCAGTTCGGTGATGCCGTTTTGAGCGAGGGCAGCGCTTGTAGAAGCGAGCAGCGCAGCGATAGAAAGTAGCGTTTTCTTCATGTTGTGTGTGTTTGGTTAAACTTGATGTTGTTATGTATTTGCGTGCAAATTTAGATAAATTATTATTGTTTGGCAAGCAAAACATGAAAAATGTTTATTAAAAAACGGATTTTGCTTTCAATTTATGGATAAATCTCTATGTGGCTGCTACCAGAGTTGCCGTCCTTAATGATGCGTATTTGGGTGGTAATGCGTTCGGACATAGTGTCGGTATGGCTGATTACGCCTACTTTCTTACCTTGAGACGACTGGAGCATAGCCAGAGAGTCGATGACAGTGGCAAGAGTGTCGGGGTCGAGCGTGCCGAAGCCCTCATCGATGAAGAGGTTCTCGAAACTGATGTTGCGTGACGAGAGAGAGGAAAGCCCGAGCGCCAGTCCGAGCGAGACGATGAAAGTCTCGCCACCGGAGAGAGACGTCGTGTCGCGCACATCGTCGGCACGGTCGTGGTCGACGACTCGTATTCCGAGCGAATTCTTCACCTGCTGTAGTTCGTATCGAGAGTTGAATTTTCTGATTTCGACGTTTGCATGCTCAATGAGGAAGCGCAGCGTGTAGCATTGAGCTATCTTGCGTAGCGTCTTGCCGTCTCCACCGATGGCATCAGCGATTTGCTCCCATTCGCATTTTGCGGCTTCCGCTTCCTGCTTTTGCGCGAACATACAGCCCATCTGTTCTTTAGCCAGGTTATGACGTTGGAGTCGGGCTTTGGCGTCGATGAGCTCTTGGTTGGAAACGTTCTGAAGTTCAGCCTTTCTTGTTAGCAGCTCCTCTTTCTGCATATCGGGTTTCTTCTGCAGAAGCTCGTGCATAGAGCGGTTTTCGTTGCGAAGAGTAGTTTCTGCAGAGGTGAAGGCATCTCGCAACCGCTTTTGTATGGTGCGTATGTGCTCCCAATTCTCGGTAGAGTAGAGGAGATGAGCGATAGAGTCTTCAGTAAGAAGATTCTCGATATGAGCCTTGTTGTAGTCTGCCAGCCACGCCGAAAGTTCAGCATTCCGCTTGTTTATAGAGTCGTGCTCTTTTTCTTTCTGTGTTTTGGTTGCCGATTCTTTGCCCCGGACCTCATTGAGTAGTTCGCGCAATCGTGAAATGGCTTCAGTTTTAGCTTTCACTAAACTGTCAGCCTTTGACTTGGCTGCGTTCAGCGAATTCTCAAATTCGTCAGGATCCTTGTCTCCAATCTCTTTATTCAAATCAAGCCGCTTTGTTTCAACGATATGCTGCGCATCAACCAAAGCTTCTGCTGCAGACGAGAAAACGGCAGCTTTATCTGAGAGTTGGGCTTTAAGATTTTCGGTTTTTCCCCTTTCTGTTTCGAGCAATGTGTTCGCTTCCGTTACTCTTTTTTCTGCCGTCTGTATCTTTTCTGATGCAGTTTTTGTGTATCCCTGCTTTGCCTTATCAGCTGCATCCATCTGCTTGCGGAGTTTGTCTACAAGCTTTACCTGCTCGTTGTATGCCTTTAGTTCTACGTCGGAAAGCTTTACCTTCTTTTCGATTTCCGGCATGAGCGATCTGAGCAGATCTTCAGCCTCCGGCCAGTTGTTATGCGCGCAAGCTATCACTTTCCATTCGTCAGAAAGGTTTGCAGTTTCAGAACGGAGCGTTTCTATAGTTTTGCTTATACCGTCCAAAAGTCCTTTGTTTCTGCTCTGTTCTTTTGTGAGCTGTTGTTTTTCCGTCTGTTGGGCGTTGATCTGCGCACGCTTTCCGTCAATAAGAGCGTTCATATCGTCGATTACCGGTAAGATAGCATCCTTGTCGCTGTAAGGATGATGCGTAGCGCCACATAACGGACATGCTTCGCCTTCTGTCAGATTGCCACGATGCAAAGCCCAGTTTTCGCTTGTCATAAGGGCGTACGACTTGAGAAGAATTTCGAGTTCCTTATTAAGTTCTTCGATTCTGTATTTCTTAAGTTGTTCTGAGATTACAGCGTTTCTGTCTGTCAACACCTTTTGCTGACAGACATTCTTGTCGTGTTCTGTACGCTTTGCCTTCAATGTAGCTTGTATGCGAATGGCAGAATTGAGGTCTGTAAGGTTTCGTTCTGCCATCGTCTTAGAATCTTGAAGCTTCGCAGCATCGCAACGTTCAAGCTTTTTGTTTTCTTCCTCGTATGAAGATGTGGCATTCTCAGCCTTTTGCGACAAAAGCATCTCTTCTTCCTTCGTTCGCTGCTGCAAGGCAATCAGACTGTCCTTCGATTTGTTAAGCACAGCTTCTGCAGCTTCAATATTCTTCCTGTTATCAGCTACAGCTTTCTCGGCTTTAACTTTGGCACTCTCAGCTTCAGTTTTGGCTTTTGTCTTGTCGTTGAGGGTTGTCTGCAAAGCCTCGAGTTCGGTCTTTATTTGGCGGGCTTTGTTGATATGAGGTTTTTGAATTTCAAGTTCCTCCGAAGCCTTTTGCGCATTGTTTATAAGCAGTTTGAGTTCAACATTTTCCTCCTGCATTATCTCCTTTTCTTTATTTAATATGTCAGACTCCAACTCCTTCAATGTTTTCTCTAAAGAAGCAATGTTTGTTTCTGAGGTTTTGATATCCTTTAACAGAGCGACGGCGGGAAGAGTTGCATCGTGAAGCGAGAGACGGGCTGCTTGCTCTGCAAAAGAATCTATCTGACTTTTTGCTTCGTTGAAAGCCTGCTCAAATTTTACGATGTTTTGCTGGTGCTTCTCTAAAGTAGTGTACCAGGCAAGCGCTTCTGTTATCTTCAGTAACTCCTCTTTTATCTGCTTATCCAACTTCTCCAGTTCGTCGATGCGCTCCTTTACGCCACAGAGCTCTTCTTCGGGTATAAGGTCCTTCTCTTGAGCTGTGAAGTTGGCTGCAATCAGATCGTAGGCTTTTACGGCTTCGTCCTTTTTTTGCTTTATCTCTTTGGCTATGTTTGTGTACAACTCCTCACAACCGATGAGCTTTTCGAGCAATTCATAGCGTTCGTTTTCCTTGGCAGTAAGGAAATTTGCAAACGACCCTTGAGCTATAAGTACGGTTCGCAGAAACTGTTCGTAGTCCAGACCGATTATCAGAGGAAGTCTGTTCCAGTCGTCAACCTCTTCTGTAGGTACACCATTGTTGACATCAATCTTGTAGAGAGACAGAGTAGGATCTTCAAACTTTTTGGTTTTCATGCGGACATACCATTCTGCACGGTATAGTGTGCCGTTGTTCGCAAGAAACGTGAGTTTGCTATAGCCTTCCTTCTTGCCGCGTGTGAGTATGTTGCGCGAGTCAGTAGGCGCAAGACGACATTTCTCTTCAGAACTCAAATTGCCGAATACTTCGATATTCTGATTGCGGTCGCCTTTCTTGCGTGGATAGCGTGGTGCACGATTGTATAGCGCAAGGCATATAGCGTCAAGAATCGTAGACTTGCCGCTACCGGTAGGACCGACAATACTGAATATCGTACTGTCGCCTAATGCTCCTTCTTCAAAGTTGATTGTCTCGCCTCCTATACGGTCGAGAGATGCAAGGTTCTGTATTTCGAGCTTTATGAATTTCATTAGTTCATGTTTCCTTTAATGTGTTCGAGTAACTGCTTGAGAATCATTTCTTGATGTTCGGTCATTTCCGCATTGTGTTTAACAGCGAACGTTTCCTTTAACGTGTCAAGAGGGTCGCGATTGAGGATGTCATCAATACTTTGAATATGATGGTTGTCGGCTATCGTACTGAGGTCAAGAGTGGGTATTATTTTCTGTATTTTACAAAGAACTGCATTCTTCTTGCTAATGATTGCCTCCAGTTCCTTGATGTCATCATTACTTACCTTCTCCAGTTTCACCTTAAGGACAAGATACACGAAATTGTCGTCCAACTTATCGTCCGTTCTATCAGGCAACTTCTCTCTGATTAGTTTCTGCAGCTTCTTCGGAGTGAGTTCTTCGTCTCCTTCCGGCAGGATGCATAACTTATGCTGTGGCGTATATTCGATAAACTCTACCTTAGGCTTTTGTGTGTTGGAGATCGTTACCATATCGACACCATGTCTGTAGTCGATTTCGGCAAAAGACATAGGCAGAACACTTCCCGTATAACGTGCCCAGTCTGTATTCCATATATGTTGACGCTTATGTATATGGCCACAGGTAAGGTAGTCGGGGTGTCCAATCCAACCTTGCATGTTCACCTCCTCCTGACCACCAATGACAATCTTCTCGCTGGCATCCTTTGTAGCGATGTCAGCGCCTTTAGCGTACATGTGTGCCATCATTACGATTGGCCTTTCGGGATAAGTCTCACGAGCCATACTTGTGAGGTTGCGCAGAAAGGTGTTTACTCCTTCCGAATAACATACATTCTGCACAATATCACTTCGCAGGTATGGAACTGTGAGCACAACAATTTCTTCCCCGTTTTTAGTTCTTACGGGTACCATTAGGTCGTTGTAGTCAACATCCCATTTCCCGCCGTCGTTGTCAGCGATCCATGTGCGACGCACGTTTCCCCTTATCTCTACATTATGGCGCGTAAGGAGGGCGCGAGGAGCTTCAAGACGACTGGCTGAGTCGTGATTGCCCGCTGTTATGATAATTTGCATCTGAGGGGATGCTTGGGTGGCGTCAGCCAGAAACTCATAATAGGCAGATTGGGCAGCAGCAGAAGGATTGCCATTGTCGAACACATCGCCTGCTATAAGAAGGGCATCGGGCTGTTGCTCTTCAATTCTTTGAAGAAGCCATTTTAGAAAGTGTTTATGCTCTGGCAGACGGTCGTTGCCATGGAAAAGGTTTCCGATGTGCCAGTCGCTTGTTGTTATCAGCTTCATATGTTTAGTTTTTCTTCTCAAGTTCGTGAAGGCTCTCCATTTTCTTTGACTCGAGG
>OQWM01001920.1_pt1 | contig 14233 bp, 9 predicted proteins | sample 1691531 | NCBI WGS metagenome assembly OQWM01 (sample SAMN03418257, study PRJEB22391) | human gut metagenome | biome: human-gut; feature: organic feature; material: feces | host: Homo sapiens | place: Tanzania | collected 2013-01
GTGCAGCAAACGATGCTAAACAGATAGTGAAGGCGGCAACAGATACTTATAACACCGGTAAAGAAGCGTATAAGGACGCGAAGGCTGTATCGAAAGCGGCCGGACAAGCTGCAAGCGGAAATTTTGCAGGTGCCGCAATAACCGCTATTGAAAACCCGAAAACAACACTCAAGGTCATTATAATTTCGCTCGTGCTTTTTATGATACCATTCTTTGTCATGCTGGCGGGAGTAATTTTCGTAATTCAGCTTCCGGGTTCGATTGCGGAATCTGTACAAAGCGCGATTGGTCAATCTGTTGACAGTGTGACATTGGGTTGGGAAGATTTCAAAGCAAGACTTTCCACGGGCGTTGACGATTTTTTGACCTTTGTTACTACCGGACAGTCTGGTGATGCAAGCAAAGCCTATAGAGATAGTTTGGCGATTGCCGACGACCCTGTGTTCTATGGATACACAGGTATGTCAAACGTAATGGTGGCGGTACTAAATAACTATTTCAAAGATGCTTATCAGGAATTCAATGCAACTGCTCTTAAAGCGGCGAACAGAGAACTGGACAAAATGATTGAGCAAGCCAAAGCTGACGGTGTCGCTCCTGAACACATTACAACTTCCATAGACCCGGAACTGTACGAGTCTAATAACTATCTGAACTGGACGTTCTATGTGATGGCCGGCGAAAGCTGTAAAAGTCGTAATGACCCCGGTTTGCGACTCCACGTAAAGGACATGGTCGATGCCGCAAAGAACCTTAAAAAGAGCAATCTTTGGAAGGTTGAGATTGATAAAGAATACCGCGTCTCTGAAGAGACCCGGACATGGCAAGAAGACCAAGAAGTTGTTGTCCCAACACTGGATAAAAACGGAAAGCTGCAATACGACAAAAAAGGAAATCTTATCACTCACACGGAAATTCAGCAAGTTCAGAAATCCGAAACCTACAAGGTTGCAGTTGCAAAAGTTAAGTATCGCTATTCACCAAAAGAGGGGGCAAAGCGGTATGTTCTCGATTATTTCGGTGTGACGAATACCACGGTTGGCACCGGAGACCTCTCAGATGAGGCTATCTTCGATGAACAGGTGGCAGCAATGCGGCAACTGTACAATAGGCGCGAAGCGTATTTTGAAGACAACGCAGAGCTGGACTACGACCCCAATGCATCAGGACCGGGAATGGGCGGTGGTACTGGTGGCATGGTTATCAACGGGACTTTAAAAGGCTTGATTAGCGAGTTTTATGCAACACATCCTGTTGATACGCTATTCGAAGCACCGAGTGTTGTTAGCGGACCTTGGTCGGGATGGAAAGGAGCAATTTCCTCTCATCTTGGCGCAATTCGAGGCGGCATCGCTCACAACGGCACCGATATTGTTCCACCTTCCGTAATGTACTCAATAGTTGCACCCTCGCAGGGAATTGTTGTCGGGACCCAGACGGGATTTGCAAACGGTGTTTCTCAGACAGTTGGCAACGCGCAGCGAGGGAATTTTGTGTTCGTGTACTACGGTGAAGCAAACAGTGGCGGTGTTTTTGTACTGTATCAGCATTTGTCCCCAGGATTTTCATGGAAGATTGGGGATACGATTCCTGCCGGTGCTGTTATCGGCCAGACAGGCTGGAGCGGATTGTGTTACAGTGAAAAAGGTGGCACAGGCGAACATCTGCATCTTGAAATGTATTACGGTACACAACAAGTCAATCCTGAGGCTTATATGAGCAACTAATTTTTTACGGAGGCCCCACTCAAGACGAGTGGGGATTTTTTATGAAGAAAAACTTAAAAAAAATGGCTGCTGCAAGCCTTGCAGCAGCATCTATCTTCACCTGTTTGTCGGGATGCGAAAAGAAGATGGAAGACGTGGCAACCTCGAATCCAGTCCCGACTCCGACTATTGCGGCATCGGATTCTACTTCCGGAACCCACGAGATAACCGGAGATGTAGATACTTCGGGCGGTGTAAAGATGGAGAATGGACGAATCGTGTTGACGCCGATAGAAGTGAAGTCTCCCAATAACTGCGCTCAGAACGGATATATGGAATACGAGTATCTGGACGGAACCTACCGGTATAAGGAATACGAATCCGCTGTAAAGGCAAAGGAACTTGTTCCATATACAGATGCGGACGGAAAGGGACTCACTATCGAAACAGGACATACCGTCTATATCCGCAACACGCAAAACCTCAGCAACACTCCTTCTGCTTCGGGAGGTAATTCCGATAATATCGAATCCGGCACGGGAGAACAAGCTACGATTGAGAACGAATATGTTGAGAACAGTTCCGGATATATCGATGAAGATGGTAACTATGTAGAAAATCCCTCTTTGACTGGTGCCGGTAACGATATTGACTTGTATTCCGATGGCAAACAGCAGAAATGCATTGTATCCGGCGAGGAAGTCTATGACATTGACAATTTTACCAACGAAATCGAATATCCAACAGATTTCGCACAGCTTCGCAAGGAAGGCTCCTGTGAGCGTATCTATGTCTATAAAACAAAGGAAAGCTACGACCAAGCGGTAAAGAACCGTAAGAACGGTCAGGATATCCTGCAAGGAAAGATGGACGCCCCGATTCGTTGCGTAATTCTCAATGGTTCTCTGGTTCCGAACCTTAATTACACTATCAACAGTGACGGACGTCTGTGCGTTTCGCTGCGTGCGCTGTCAGAGGCTTACGACTCGAACACCGACTATGATGAAGCAGCACATCTCTTGGCTGTTCCAGAAACTTATGGTGAATGTGTGTTCATCCCGACGAAGGGAGCACTTTACAATATCAGCCAGTATTTCAATATCAACAACACGAACAACACCTTCGACTTTATTAGCACAAAGCCACCAGAGATTTGGACGGATACCTTTGCACTTCCAATGACAGACGAAGTTGTAATGCCGGTTTCTGATATTTCAAGAATCCTTGGTTGGGAATTTTCCTATACCGACAATATTTTGAACGTCGTTACGGATTCTCTGGATGACACAAAAGAAGAAAACTTACTGCTTATAGAAACACAAACATCTTCGGAAACCATTGAGTTAGATGATTTGGATTTCGATGAGAGTGACACTGAAACGGAAAGTGAGGACAGTGATTCATGACAAAATGGGACGAACTGAAAGTGAAAGTTCAGATGCTCTCGAAAGGTGAACAACTGATTCTTTTGTTTATCTGCGCGTTTGTATTCGCTTTGTTTCCGGGCGGCTACGTTGCCGCCCTGCTGACAGGAGAATGGGAGGCAGGGTTTTTCCGCAAGCTGATTCTAGCCCTGACAACCGGATACGGAATCATCTCGACGCTGGTCTTTGCCGTAGCGATGGTCTTTGTCGTTATTATTCTTTCTAAGAAAAACAAAGACCTTAATTCTGCGAAGGAAGTCGATGACCGTGGCATGGTTACTTCTAATGCCGGTACTTACGGTACTGCAGAATGGATGAATGAAAGCCAAGCCAAGAAAGTATATGAGGTGGGTCCTGTTGAGGATGTAACAGGTACGATTCTCGGTCAGTTCACACAGGACGGTGAAGAAGTTATCGCTTTGCCGTTTAAGCCGACTGGGAACCGGAACCTTATCCTGATTGGACCTCCCGGCTCCGGCAAATCTTTCGGTTATGTTCGTACCGCTGTGTTCCAGTCGATTGTTCGCGGTGAGTCAGTGGTCGTTACGGACCCGAAAGGCGAAATCCACAACGACATGCGGAAATTGCTGGAATCCAGAGGGTATGACGTGAAGGTATTTAACCTCATCAATCTTGACCTTTCCAATGCTTGGGACTGTGTACAGGAAATCTACGACCCTGTCACGGGAAATATCGATGACCAACGTGTCATCGCATTCTGCAAAACGGTCATTACGAACACGGGTGGCGGTGGTAAGGCTGACCCCTTCTGGGAGAGTTCCGAGGAGAACTTGTTCCGCGTTGCCGTTTCCTACTGCGCGTATATGCGTGAAACGACGCTTATCAAAATTTATGAGCGCCGCACCAAAGAACTTCTGACGCAGTTGCCGTTTATCACCGAGGATGACGGGAAAGCATTGGTGGAAGTAGTGAAAAATCCTGAATCTGCAATGCTGGACCGTCGCAAGGTTGTAGAGTATCTGGCAAAAGAATTCTACGGCAAGGAAGAATGCGAGAAGAAGCTGCAAAGCTGGGAGGAAGATGCTCCGACTTGCAACATCTCTGATATCTATAACGCCCTGATGCATAACGACTTGAACAGTTGGGAAGAAAACTTCAAGAATGTGCCTCTGAATCACCCTGCTGCTTCTGCGTGGGCTGTATTTAAGGGTATGGGTGAGCGCGTTCAGCCGAACATTGTCGGTGGTTTGAATACTCGGTTGCAGTTGTTCATGACCTATAAAGTCCGCCGTGTTATCAGTAACGATGATATTCGATTGGCTGATATCGGTGCGAAAAAGACCGCGCTGTTCCTTATTATTTCCGATGACAACGCTTCGATGCAGCTTCTCTCGTCCCTTCTGCTGAGTTTCCTGTTCAAAGACCTGAAAGAAGCATTTGATGCCGTCGGCGGCGAAGGACGTATTCCAGTCAACGTTGTGGCGGACGAGTTGGCGAATACCGGTGTCTGGCCGAACTTTGAAAAAACCATCGCCACTGCTCGTTCTCGTAAAATTGCGGTTTCTTTGATTCTACAGAGTTTGCCGCAGTTGACACAGCTGTACGGTGAAAAAAACGCAGAGACTATTATTGGTTGCTGCAATACGATGCTGGTTCTCGGTTGTAACGACAAGTATACGGCTGAGTATATTTCCGACAAGAGTGGTATCGTTACGATTCGCGCAAAGAGCGTCAGCGATACAAGAGCAAACTCGACTGGTATTCGCGGTGCGTATCAGGGCTATTCACTCAGTGAAGGCGATGGTAAACGCAACCTTATGAACCCCGATGAAGTACAGCATCTGGAAGAAGAAGAAATTCTGATTATGACAAACGGTCAGAACCTTCTGAAAGCAAAGCGGTTTGGATTTAATCATCACCCGCTGTACAGCGACCCGAATTATGCACCCACTCGCTGGTCTGAACTTCCGAAAACCGTAGACCTATATCCGAATGCTCGTAAGCACGATGCTCTTGAATCTCTCGTGGGCGATATTCAGCGCCAGAGAGAAATCAATACGGAAATTACGCAGACGCGTACCGTAGAGAAGATGAATCCCCGTCTCTCTAAAAGCGACCTTGTCGGTGGAAACAAAAAGCCCGGTAAGAAAAACGCATTCACAGATAAATCCAAAAAATAAACCACCCATCAGCCTCGGTCATGTATGTGTGACCGGGGCTTTTCTTTTCCCCGATTCAGTAATGAGTCGGGAACCACACAAATCGGCAGCCTCCGCGTGGCGTGTGGTGGATATTGCCCGAATCCTGCTATGGGCAACGAATGTCGATAACATCATTCACTTTTTTATAAAGGAGACTAATACCATGAACGAGAACGAAATGAAGAACGCCACCATCGCCGACATCGACGAGGTGGACACCCCTGTAGCCGCTGCGGAGGACGCTGCTGCGCCCGTTCAGGAGCCCGTTGCGCAAGACGAAACCACCAGTACCGCAGAGGTTGATAGCCCCGCTCCTGAGGCTGTTCCTGCCCCTGCTGACGAAGGAGTGGACGAGGAAGACGAGGACGTTCCTACTACACAGGAGTTGTCCCGTAACGCTCGTCGCTTCAACGACGATGACCTCGAAATCGGCGATTTCATCGATGACGGCAACGATATGCTGAAGGTCGATATGCCGGAAGACCGCCGCGCCCGTGACCTCGCTGAAATGCGCCGCTGCGTGTTCGACAACAAGCGTACGCCGCGCCGGTTCCTGCAGGGCAGGGTCTTCGGTGTGCGCCCTGTCGGCTCCGGCAGCGCAGTCGTTGAGGTTACTCGCGGCACGCTGCGCATCATGATTCAGGCTGAGGACTTCTTCCATTTCAGCCAGATGAAAGGCATTGAGAATGATGATGACGCAACCCGTCAGCGCCGTTACCTGCGCAAAGCAAAACTGATGAACGGCGCTATCATCAACTTCTGCCCCTACATGGAAGCCGAGTCTGAGGACGGCGAGGTCGTGTTCGCCGGTTCTCGTCAGGATGCAATGCAGATTCAGCGCAATCGCCACTTCTTCGGTCGTAACGCCGATGTCAAGAACGGCAGCCGTGCCGCAGCATCCATCCTGTCTACCGGTCCCGACTATGTGATTGCAGAGGCTCTGGGTGTTGAGGTCAGCATCGGTGCCGCTGCGCTGTCCGCGTACGAGTACATTGACAATGTGGCTGAGAAGTATCATGTCGGTGACGGTATTCCTGTTGTGGTGGAGGACCTGCACGTCGATGCCGAGAATGGCACCGTGTCCCTGCGTCTGAATCGCGCCATTCTGGAGCGCCGTGCGAACCCCGCTATGAACATCCACAGCCTCGCCCGTGGCGGTGCCTACGGTGCGACCGTGACCTCCGTAAACGACCGCTTCTACCGCCTGATTGTCGATTCCGGTAACATTCAGGCACGTGTGGCACTGACTTCCTCCGATGAGTTGCTGACTCGCGGTGACCGTGTGACCCTGCTGGTCTACGGCTACGACGAGAAGCGCAACTACGTCTGGGGCGCTTGCCACAAGGTCTAATCTTACCCCCCGGCTGTCTCTTGATTTGCTTCCGGCAGACAGCCGGATGCTGCGCATTGTACCTGCCTTCTCGCGGCGCGTGGCGAACAACTGCTTTATGCAGGCTAAAGGTACTGAGAATAACGATTCTGTAGTTGAGGTGAATGCTGTGTGTGAAAGTCGGAATATGCGGTCAGGCTTGTTCTATTCGCAACTGAATAACAGAGAACTGTTCATTGCCTGTACAGTGCATGATGTGATGATGGAAGTATGCGTATCCGTGTTCTTGGACATGAAGGAACTGAATATGTGTGCGGTGGAAAAGAGTTGCCGAGAAAACGCGGCAACAGTATTGCTGAATGTGTATGGGGACGGGGTTGTGGCAAGCGTCAGAAAGGCTGCGCTATTGAATGTAGGGTTGACCGAAAATCAGGAGCTGGCACAGCATCTGTACCGGAATTGCCGAGATGTAATGCATACCATCGTCCCGAAAACAGAGGAAGTGTAAATCATGACACGAAAAGAGAAACAAGCAAACATCTATGTAATTCCCAAAAATTCTTTTGACACCGGATATGTTTTTGGTGGTCAATTCAGAACCCGAAACTTCGTGGAAGGTGTCATCGTAACAGTACCTTTTCTTGGAATCTTCCTGTACGGATGGTCGAAACTTGGATGGGACTTTGAAAGCACTGTCGCTTATTGCTTTATCCTGTGTGCAGCGGTTTTCATCAGCGTTGCACATGGCGTTGAAGGAGACAGTCTGTTTGAATTTGTTGACCGTGTTCTCAAGTTCCGGAAAAATCAGAGAATTTCCAAGTACAACCCTCGTATCAAGACAGAACTTGAACCTGAATACTTGTATCATGATGATACAATACTCCCGAGGGAAAAACTGAAACAGGTACTAGAAAACGTTAAGAACAAGATTGTGGGCGGCGGTGGCGGACCTGTTAGTGCCGATATAACGGACGAAGATTTGAAGATTTATTACGATGACGATGTGGATTTCATTGATAAACCTGATGAACTGAAAACGAAAGCTGAACTTAAAGCAGAAGCTAAGCAGCGTGCAAAAGAGGAAAGAGAATTCATTAAATCTCTGCCTCGAAATCAGCGCCGTATAGCCCGTGTTGAACTGAAACGTAAACACAAAGAAGAAGCCGAGGCAGCTAAAAAGCGCGAAAAAGAGCAGGAGCGGATGATTCAGGAAGCAATCAGACATCGTATCGAGAAAGCTGAACGTGTTAAGGCAGCACAGATGCGTGCCCGACAAGCGGCTCTGGAACAGCAGCGTGCTTTTGAACGGGCACAACTTGAAAAGGCAAAGCAAGAGAAAATGTCTGTTGATGAAGACGTTCTGGATGTCATTCTGGACGAATCCGCCTACGATGAACATCCGCAGGCAGAGCGTTACGCCATTGAGATGATTGAGAATAGCATGAAAGAACGCGACCCGTCCGATATGGTAGAGGATGTTTTTGACGATATCGAACTGGATGATATTGACCTCGAATCCGAGACTTCTTTTAAAAACAGTTGAGATGTTTCCATCTCTAACAACGAGGAGTAACAGAGTATGTTCAGAAAGAAAAACAAAAATCAGGATATTCCGAACGGCATAGTGGGGAATAACCTGAAAAACGCACGCCTTACCAAGAAGGAGCGCGAAGAAATTGCGAGCACCGAACGCAAGCGTATCCGTAAACAGATGGAAGTAGAAGCGGAACGCTATCAAATCATCAAAAGTACACAGCGTATCATTCCGGTAGAGGATATCTTTAACGGTATTATCATTACTAAGGACCATCGATACGTTAAAATCATGGAGTTCCGTCCAACCAACTTCGCATATATGGATGCCGAAACCCAGAACCGTGTCATCTCGCTGTTCTACCAAACCTTCAAGGCGGTGCCTTGTAATATTCAGTTTAAGACCTTTGCCCGAAAGGCAGACGTAGAGACTACGATTGCCAATGTTTCGCAGTATTACGAACAGGAAACAAACCCTAAACGCAAGAAGATGCTCAATGCCTACATTGGGCTGCTGCGCAAAACGGCGCTGTCTGTTGGTATCACTCGCCGCTTTTTCGTTATCATTGAGTTCCAGAAGACTATCAGTAATGACGGTTCTCGGTTTGAAATGGTGGTGGCAGATTTGAACGCGATGGCTGCAAATATCCGCACACACATGGAACAGTGCGGAAACGTCTTCATTCCAGCACTTGGCAACCCCGACCGGAACGAGGACGCGGGTATTCATCAGCTGTTGTACCAGTTCTTGAATCGCCGCAAAAGCGAGACGGTGAGTTTCCGCGAGCATATGCAACCTATCATCGACCGATATGCGGATGCCGATATGCAGGGAATCAAGACCTCTCTGCAGGCTCCTGAATTGATTGCCCCTGAATGGATTGATTTTACGCACTACAACTATATCGTCGTTGATGATAAGTTTTACACCTTTGCCTATATCCCGTCCAACGGATACAATCAGCGTGTGTACGCCGGTTGGATTGCAACCTTCGTCAACGCCGGTGAAGGCATTGACGTCGATATGTTCTTTGAGCATATGTCCCGTGAAGCCGTTTACAATAAAATCAGTACACAGCTTCGTTTGAGCCGTGCCAATGCAATGGACAGTCACGATACCGACTCCGATTACCATGCTCGTATGGAGAAGATTTCTTCCAGTGAATATATGCTGCAAGGTCTTTCTTCCGGTGAGGATTTCTACTATATGTCCATGCTTATCACAATCGTTGCCGATTCTGTCGAGGAACTTGAATACAAGTACGACAGCCTTGAAAAGCGTGTCAAGAGTCAAGGAATGAAAATTCGCCGCGCCAATTTTATGATGGAAGAGTGCTTCGAGTCGGCATTGCTCCCTCTCGGCAAACTCAACAAAGACATCAAGCGCAAGGCACAGCGTAATGTTTTGACTTCCGGTGTGGCGTCTTGCTACCCGTTCATCTCCTTTGAAATGCAGGACCCCGATGGCATTATGATTGGTACTAACCGTGCTAACAACTCGCTTGTTACCATCAATATGTTCGATACGGATGTTCATGCAAACGCAAACGCTGTTATTCTCGGTTCTTCCGGATACGGCAAAACCTTTACCGCACAGCTTTTTGCACTTCGCTTATCCGAGATGGATACGCAGGTATTCGTCATCTCGCCTTTGAAAGGTTTGGAGGACTATGGCGGTGGCTGTAAGGCTGTTGGCGGTCAGTTTATTTCAATGGACCCGTCTTCCGTGAACAGCATCAACATCATGGACATTCGTGTTCCTGACGATGAGGACGCTAAGAAGATGGATGACTACGAAACAACCGGCTCCCTGTTGACGAAGAAAATCCACACCGTCAAATCTTTCCTGCACCTCGTTGTTAAAGACATGACGCAGGAAGAAGAGCAGCTGATTGATACAAGCCTTTACAAGGTATACAAGCGTTTCGGTATCACGAATGACAACGATTCAATTTTCGATAACGAACATGGCGGGTACAAAAAAATGCCGCTGCTCGAAGACCTGCAGAAAGAAATGCAGAATATCCCGGAATTGCATCGTATCTGTAACATCCTCAACCCGCTGATTCGTGGTTCTATGGCTTGTTACAACCGTCCTACGAATGTTGACTTGACAGCCAAATACATCGTATTCGACTTCAACGGTATGAAGGGACCCACCCTTACGATGTCGATGTTCGTTGTCCTGGACTTCGTCTGGACAAAAATCAAAGAAGACCGCGCGAAGCGCAAAGCGGTCTTTATTGATGAGTGTTGGAAATTGATTGGTACGGATTCGAACGAAATGGCGGCGGAAGACGTTGTTGAGATTTTCCGTACAATTCGTGCATACGGTGGCTCTGCTTTTGCAATGACGCAGGACATTTCGCAGTTCTATGAATACAAGGATGGCAAATACGGTAAAGCTGTTATCGGCAACGCCGACACCAAAATTATTATGCACCTGATTCCCTCCGAAGCAAAGGCTCTGCAAGCGGCTATTCAGCTTACTGATTCCGAAATGGAAAACGTATCCAACCTCAGTCGTGGTCAAGGTCTTGTCTGTTCCGGCGCTGCCAAGTTGTTTGTTGACTTTGTAGCTGCACCCTACGAAAAAGAGGAAATCACGACCGACGCCAAGAGTTTCTACTTGCAGGAAAAGGCTCTCAAAGAGAGGCAGCACAAGGAAGAACAGGAGCGACTGGCGGCAGAGAAAATCAAGAATGAAACCAGTCCTGATGACGATGATGAAGATTTGCTGAATGTTACATTCTAAACGCCAAAAAACAACGATGATTCGAAACTAAAAGCCAAAAGCAGCACTTTTAAAATATGCGATGGTCGGGTACAAATAAAATGTGCTGATTGAGCGTATTTTAAAAGTGCTTTTTCTTTTGAAGAAGCGCTTGAATGATACATTTCAAGAACGCTGATTTTTCGCATAGTTACGCAATAAGTTTACAGGTTGAATACACAAATGTGTAAATGATACATTTTGCAGAAAATGAAAGGAGACATTCTTATGTCTGAGACCCACAACAACGACATCCGCGAATTGCTCGATGTCATCCCCGTGATGCCGCACAATCTGATGATGGAATACCTCACCAGACAGTACAACATGACCCCCAACAAGGCTCGCGAGGTTATCTACAACGCCTGCCGTAAAGGTTCAAACCGCCGTCCGGCTTGCTACGTGACCAACGACGGACTCGCAAAAGCCGACTATGTTACAATGACTAGCCTGTATCGCAAGCGCTGCCGTGCGTTCCGAGTGGCGTGCGAGTTCCTGCCGGAGGGACGCCAATTCTCGATTCCCTCCACCTGCCCGTGGCTGTTGAGTTTCTGCTTCGATGGCAGCGTATACTACGTTTGTGAGTTCGAAAAAGGCAAGGAACTTATCGTAGCGGATATGATTCGTAACGCCGGAATTCGGGAAGATATGATGTCCGTGACCTCCCGTATCGCTATCATGCGTCCCGGCGTGAACCGTGAACTCCTCAACGGATGCGGGATTCGGTTCTTCTGCGTAGTAGATGATGATTACAACCTCGAAGTCACGGAACAGGTCCCCGACCAGGAGGTATGGGATGGCGTTCCCATCGTTAAGTGATTATAAACGATACATCAAAGAAAACGGCGCGAACAAGGCTGCTGCAACCGATACCTCAAAAACAACCCGGCAAACCCCCGCTACTTATCAGGACAGTGTCGGATATGTGAAAAAACGTATTGGTAAAGCGGCTGAAATCTTAAATACTATACCAGATGAATTGCCCTTAAATCGAGTCTCGGAAACACCTTTGAACACCGCTTCTATTGAGCTGTTAAAGGCTGAACGCTCGATTTTAAGGGCTTTTTCTGAACTGGAAAATCCAGAACCATACCGAAAAACACCCGCAGAATCTGCTATTCCGGATGATTTCTGCACAGTGTCCATCCCTACTCATGCCTTAATTTCCATTCGATTCAAGGCGTTCCTGCCACCGTATCACTACGAGTGGTATAGCCGGAAATCGAAAGAAAAAGACGAGATAAACCAGTATTATCTTGACGCCGAATTCGACTTCCTGACAGAGGCCACTATTAAGAAATTTATACTTGAAAACGGACCTGTAACGGTGCCATCCGGTCACTTATACCTCATCTTCTTGCGTGGTATTGCGCCTGATTCGCCAACCGTAATCGACAACAATAATGTCTACACCGGAGCCATCACGAACGCTGTCAGCAGGACGCTCTGGCACGGAGATGGATGGCAGTTAATGAGTTACCTGTATACCGCAAAACCCGACCCGAACGGCCCGTACCTCGATGTTATTCTATGTGAAAAATGCGACATCATGTACTGGCTTGAAGCGTAGCTGCGGTACAACAATTTCCGGGGACGTAAAGTGCAACATTTTCAGGGGTAATAAATTGCACTCCTGAATTTGTTGCACACTACCCTCGAGTTTTGGCGTGGTTATATGGGTTTTCAAGTCCTATCTGGTTCGTAATGCGGAATTTAAAGCACAAATCCAAGGTGACAAAATGACAAACGAACAAAAACTTTTATGCTACCTCTACACAATTGACTCCATACAACGGAGACAGCTTGTAATTGCCTTGTCGGAGATACCGTATCAGAGTTTGACGCGTGCTGTTCGAAATGCAGTAAAGCACGGATATGTAGAGATGTTTCGCAGAGATGAATCAAACCATATTCGCATCTCACAGGAGGGCATAAAGTACATCCGTTCAGTAGCAAAGGATTCTCTCGACAGTGAGAAACGAGCCAATATGAAACGCCGTTTCAAGGGTGAACAAGGCAGACGCTTGAACCGTGTAGAAACAACCTCGTGTATGTGCAGAGCAGCCGGAATCCCGCTTGCGAAAGAGGTCGGTATCAGTCTGTCGGGACTGTTAAACGCAGATACGCTAGACTACGCGCAGTTCGTTAATGACTACTTCTACGACAAAGGCTTGCTGTTTCTCTCGGACGAAATATCCGCAACTATTAAGGCAACAAACACAGTCGGCGAAGAATACACCACAGGTCGAAGCCGTCTGGTCGGTATCATCATCAACCATAAAGGCATCTTCTTTCTCTATTGCACACTGGATAAGCTGATGCGCTGGATTGTTTCCTACGAACACCGCAGAGTTAATGCAATTATAAAAATCCTCAAAGACAGTAACGCATCTAATAAGAATGCGGATTTCAACTATGCGTGCTCCCAAATGCAAAAAAGCATAGTCATCGGCAAAACTTGCGCTATGATTCCCAAGATTATTACGGGTAACAAATACGGCAAGACCACAACAAACCCCGGAAGGAATGGCATTGCAGATAATCTTCTAACGCTAACAAATCTCGAACAAGTCTACGCCCGCAACTATTTCGTTCCAATGAATACGCTTGGCGTTGAACTTCTCTCCCGCACGGTTACACTTGCACGCGATGACCTCAATCAAATGATTGAAATGTGGCTTTCTGAAATGACAAACACCCACACTTGTGTGGATGCTCGCGAATATACAGAGGCATACATTGATGACAATAACGAAAAAACGCTTGTATTCCCAATCATCGAACTTGAAGAACTTGTTTACCAAAAAGCAGGAAGAGAAAAATACCATATTGTCTGCGAACGCGGCACCCAAGACGGAATCAGCCGTACAATGGGAAACAAAGTCATCGACTTCAAGGATATGAATAACGAACATATGCCCGCCTATAAATACGACGACACAGGAATTCGGCGAGACGGCATCAATCCATTAACACATTCGGGATACTGGGAGGAAGAATCATGATAGCAATTCGCGTATGTCCAATTTGTAAGAAAGTTTTCGAGGGTAGGGTGGGTGTTCCAAAAGTCTACTGCGATGAATGTACGATGTTTGAGGATTTAGCAGCTTCGGATACTGCGAGAGAACAGTCTGCTTGGTTTTTTGATGATTCAGGGAAAACAGAAAAAGAAAATACAGGACTGGATGAGACAAAGCAAGAGAAAGTATTCGACACCCCTGTTGACGAATCCCGATTGCCGACAGCACCGCGACAAAATCGAGAGTCTCTTTTGCTTCTCATTTCTCCAAAAAGAACACCGAAGC
>OQWM01001922.1_pt1 | contig 14227 bp, 11 predicted proteins | sample 1691531 | NCBI WGS metagenome assembly OQWM01 (sample SAMN03418257, study PRJEB22391) | human gut metagenome | biome: human-gut; feature: organic feature; material: feces | host: Homo sapiens | place: Tanzania | collected 2013-01
TGGTCCGCTCGACTTCCAGCCTCGTGAGCCATACGCTCCTATCTTCGACAACATCCAGAAGACTCCTCAGATGGCAGAGCTTCAGATTACTCAGGAGTATCTAGGTCAGTCCAAGCATCTCGTATATCTAGCCCCAATGTGGAAAGAGTTCTTTGATTTCGTCAATCCTAACAAGCTGAAAGGCATTGCTGGCGTAGCCAACATCGGCGACGATGCCAACTGGTGCGGCCATCCATTCTCACAAGCCAACTGGTATGCCTTCGGCAGATTGGCATGGAATCCTGCGATTTCATCGGAAGAAATAGCCCACGAATGGCTCGTACAGACCTACGGCAACGATGACGAGAAGTTTACCAAGCCTGTAGAGATGATGATGATGACCTCTCGTGAAGCTTGCGTCAACTATATGATGCCACTGGGATTGCACCACATCTTCAAGTTCGACCACCACTATGGTCCGGAGCCAGACGGTTTCATCGCCAGTTACCCATTGGAATGGTGCCCTGTATACTATCACAAGGCAGATGCACAAGGCATCGGATTCGACCGTTCATCCAAGGGCACGGATGCCGTGGGGCAATATCCAGAGCCTTATCGCAGTCAATATGATAACATCGAAACCTGTCCAGAGGAATACTTGCTTTGGTTCCATCATGTACCTTGGACCTACAAGATGAAGTCTGGCAGTACCCTGTGGGAAGAACTCAACATGAAATACAACATGGGTGTATCCATGGTAGAAGTTTATCGTGACTACTGGCATACCAGTGCCAAACCATACATGAAAGGCCATGAGGCGGAATGGCAAATGACCGACTCACTGCTCAATGTGCAGTTGGAGAACGCCAAGGAGTGGAGAAACGTTTGTCTGAAATATTTTCAGACGTTCTCCAAAATGGAAATAGAATAGACAAAACAACTTATATATAAAAAGGTGTAAACAATGCGTTTTTGAAACAAAAAAGGGGGATATGGCGTTGCATATTCCCCCTTTTTATGTCTAATACCACTCATTTGTTACGAGATGAAACAAACAGAAACACCGATGCTACATAAGTTAACGGCACTTAACGAATAAAAATATAACTTTGCAACCGAAACCAATTAGCAAAAGAATAAACAACAAAATAATAAACCAATTAATTAAACCAATTAATCATGAGACATGCAGGTAATGCTTTAAAGTACCTGTCATTGCTATTTGTGTTGATGCTCTTCCCTAGTGGGGGGATCTTCGCTCAAGGCAATCAGATCAAAGGTACAGTCGTCGCTGAGGATGGCCCAGTCATCGGAGCGACAGTTCGTGTGAAAGGTTCGCCTAATGTGGCAACAGTTACTGACCTAGACGGTAACTTTGTACTTAAGGCGGCTAAGGGTGCAACCCTTCAAATCTCTTATCTTGGCTATAAAGATAAAGAGGTGAAGGTAGGCAACGGCCCTATTGACGTAACGCTGATCGCCGACGCTCAGGCTCTGAGCGAGGTGGTAGTGGTAGGTTACGGTCAGATGAAACGTGCCGACTTAACGGGTTCTGTTGCTTCTGTTGGCGAGAAAGCCATTGAGAAGTCTGTAGCCACCAGTATCGACCAGGTTCTCCAGGGTCGTGCTGCCGGTGTGCAGATCCAGGCCAACACAGGTACTCCTGGTGGTAGCAACACCATCCGCATCCGTGGTACGAACTCACTCAATGCCACATCACAGCCTATCTTCGTTATCGATGGTGTCATTATCGACTCAGCAGGTAGCGACGATGGCAACTCTAACCCACTTTCCCTTATCAACCCTAGCGATATCGTGAGCATGGACATCTTGAAGGATGCCTCTGCTACCGCTATCTATGGTTCGCGTGCATCCAATGGTGTCATCATGATTACCACCAAGCGTGGTCAGAGTGGTGAGGCTAACATCACATACGATGGTTACGTAGGATGGCAGGCTATGCCTGGCAAACTCGACGTGATGAACCTCCGTGAGTATGCACAGCACTACAAGGACATCACTGATGCTCAGATCAAGCCAGCATCCAGCACATGGATTCGTGGCGACTTGATGGGCAAAGGTACTGACTGGCAGGATGAATTGTATCGCAAGGCTCTCATGACTAGCCACAACGTAAGCATGAGCGGTGGTAACAAGGACATCACCTACGCCATCAGCGCAGGCTATCTGGATCAGGATGGTATTGCCATCGGTTCTGGATTCAAGCGCCAGACACTCCGTGGTAACGTAGACGCTCAAATCAAGAAGTGGCTCAAGGGCGGCATCAACTTCTCTCTTGCCGACAGCAAGCAGCAGACTTCTTCCACCTATAATATTATTATGACTGCGCTGACATCTCAGCCATCTGTAGCCGTACGCAACCCTGAGGGCAAGTACGACGGTCCTGATGACCAGTGGATGCCAGACAACCCTGTGGCTCTTGCTGAGATTACCGACAATCACAACAAGAAGACCAACTTCCGTGTCAATACTTACTTGGAGGCGACCCTCATCAAGGGCTTGACTTTCAAGACAGAGCTTTCGGCTGATTATAACTTCAACAACTATTATTATTATCAGCCAGACTATCAGTTTGGTGTAAAGACCAATGATGTTCGTACAGGTAGATGGACCAAGAGCAACTCTAAGTATTGGTCTTGGCGCAACATCCTCACATACGCCAACACCTTTGGCAAGCACAACATGAACATCATGGTAGGTCAGGAGATGAGCCACAACCACTGGGAGAATCAAGTGGGTTCTACCACAGGTTACCTTTCCAATTCTGCCACCGACATCTCTGCAGGTAGCTACGCCGACAGCCGCGCCACTGGTTATCAGAACAACACAGCCTTGTTCTCATACTTCGGCCGTGCCTTCTATAGCTTCGACGACCGCTATCTCTTGACTGCCACTATCCGCCGTGATGGTAGTAGCAAGTTTGCCGAGGGTCATCGCTGGGGTTGGTTCCCATCAGCTGCTTTCGCATGGCGTGTTAGCAACGAGAGTTTCTTGAAGGACAATAACGTCATCAGCAACTTGAAGCTTCGCTTGGGTTGGGGTGCCACAGGTAACCAGAACGTAGAAGACTGGGCTTATACCGCCCTGCTCGCTACTTATACCACTCCTTGGGGCGTAGGTGTACTGAACGCTAACAATGCCAACCCTAACTTGAAGTGGGAGACCACCTACTCTACCAACGTAGGTTTCGACTTATCTCTCTTTAACAGCCGCATCGACATCGTGTTCGACTGGTACTACAAGAAGACCAACGACCTTCTGATGATGCTCGACCTGCCAGCCTTCATCGGTTCTGGTACAGGTTCCAAGTATGGTACTGCTTCCAACCCTTGGGGCAACGTAGGTAGTCTGGAGAACAAGGGTATCGAGTTCACCATCAACACCGCCAATATCGAGAACAAGAACTTCTCATGGCACTCTAACTTCGTATTCTCCCTGAACCGTAACAAGGTGGTATCTCTCGATTCTGAGACAGGTAGTCTTCCTCAAACCGTACAAATCGGTTCTGAGACAGCTACCGTTACCAATACCATGGTGGGCAAACCTATCGGTCAGTTCTGGGGCTATAAGGTTATCGGCCGTTTCGACAAGCCAGAAGATTTCTGGTATAAGGATGCCAACGGCAACGTAAAGCAGGTTGCCTTGCCTGAAGGCGCCAAAATTGCAACAAGTCCTACAAGTGGTGGTGTCTTCATCGGCGACTACATCTATGAGGATATCAATGGCGATGGTGTCATCGACAACAACGACCAGACCTTCATCGGCAACCCAGAACCAAAGTTCACCTTCGGTTTCGGCAATACCTTCTCTTATAAGGGCTTCGACCTGAGCTTCCAGTTCAGCGGCTCTTACGGCAACAAGATTATGAACTACGGCAAGCGTTTCCTCAACATCACCGGTTCTACAAGCAACCAGCTTACTGAGGTGATGGACTATGCACGACTGGCTAAGTATGATGAAAACGGTCCAGACGACTACCGCAACTACTACGTTGTGAACACCGGTACCATCATGCCTCGTCTGTCAACAGAAAGTGGTGTAAACAAGAACAACCGTGTAAGCGATGCTTATGTAGAAGATGGTTCATACATCCGTCTCCAGAACATAGCACTCAGCTACACCTTGCCTCGCAAGTGGCTCAGCCATATCTTCCTGAACAACGTCAAGTTGTACTGCAATGTACAGAACGTGTTTACCATCACCAAGTATAACGGTTTCGACCCTGAAGTTGGTTCTATGCGCGGCAATGCTCTCCTCAACGGTGTTGATTATAGCCGCTACCCTTCACCACGTATCTATACTTTCGGTGTGAATGTGCAGTTCTAATCCATCAACTTCAAAAGAAAAGAGAATATGAAAACTAACATATTGAAATATACACTGGCGATAGCGGGAATCCTCTCATTCTCCAGCTGCGCCAAAGACTTCCTCGAACAGAAGAATACCTACCAGATTTCGCAGGATAACTTCTTCGACAACGACGAAGCCGTATCACAGGCTGTCATGCCGCTATATAGCTATGTTTGGTACGACTTCAATGATAAGTTCTATTATGGAATGGGCGATGGTCGTGCCAACAACATCACAGCTCAATACTCAGACTACCTCTACCCATATACAAACTTCACTGAGACTGGTCTTTCCATTGGTCTTACCGAAGCTTGGGGTTCACTCTACTCAGTTGTAGCTCAGGCAAACAATACCATCATCAATATAGCCAACCACTCTTCTGCCAACGTGAGCGAAACGGCTAAGTTACAGGGTATTGCCGAAGCCCGCTTTATGCGCGGTCTCGCCTACTGGTATATAAGTTCACTTTGGGGATGCGCAGTCATCTACAACGACACCCAGAGTCTGGTTAACAATTACGTAGTTAGTCCAAATCCTGGAATAGACGGCATCGAGTATGCCATCCGCGACATGGAGTATGCAGCAGTTCATCTGCCAGCAGCCTCTCCTGCTACAGGCCGCATCAATAAGTATGCAGCTTATGCCATGCTGAGCCGTTTCTATCTCTCTATGGCAGGTTTGACCACCAGTGGCCGTTACGACGGAACCAATGTGGCTACAGACAAGAACCGCGGAACCCGCAACGAGTATTATCTCGACGCTGCCAAGAAGGCTGCAGCCCTTGTTATTGAGCAGGGACCTTACCAGCTGGCTGATACCTATGCTGAGCTGTTCGCTGCCTTTACCTTTAATAATAATAGCGAAAGCATCTTCCAGTTACAGTTCCAGGCAGGTGCTGAAGGAGGTCTTGCCCAGTCAATGACCCGCTTCCTGGCATGGAGCACACAGGTGAACCAGGGTAACTCTTGGGGTGGCTCTACATTCTGCTCTTACGATCTTTGGGAAGAGTTCAAGGAATATGAAGACCCTACACTCGGCACAAAGATTGATGATGCCATCCGCCGTCACAACTGCGTGGCTTCCTATGGCGAAACTTACCCTGAACTATCAGCCAATCCGGAGAAGCCATATATATATGGTGAAACCGAGAGTCCGGGCGATCAGGGTGCCAACATCAAGAAGTATGTCATCGGTACCAATGCAGTTAACGGATTTGCGATGAATAACAACTCGGGTATCAATACCTACATGATGCGCCTGGCTGAGGTTTACCTCAACTATGCCGAAGCTGTATTGGGTAATAACGCAACGACTACCGATGCTACAGCACTCAAGTATATCAACGAGCTCCGTACCCGTGCAGGCGTTCCTACCAAGAACAGCCTCACCTTCGAAGACATCCGTCACGAATTCCGTCTGGAAACAGCATTCGAGGGCTTGTACTGGTACTTCCTCGTCCGTCGCGGCTATTATCAGCAGCAGGAAATGGTGAACTATGTCAACAACCAGTACCGCAATGCCAGCTACTTCAACCTGAAGAAGGTGGGCGACACCTTTATTAATATGGAGGCATTCGGCAAGGGACAAGTTTACGTAAACGGTCATGCCCTCGGCCGCTTCTGGCAGATTGGTCCTCAGCAGACCTTATATCTTCCAGGCTGCTGGTTGAAGAAGGGCAAGAACGAGGTGATTGTTCTCGATGTTGTAGGTCCTAAGGGCGAAGCAGGCAAGCCAGGTTCTACCGTGGCTCCTACCGCTTTCTGCCAGGATCATCCTGAGCTCGACAAGCTGAATCTCGAAAAGAGCAACAAGCACAACGAGCCAGGTCATCGCATGGATCTCAATTCAGAGACTCCAGTATTGAAAGGCGAGTTCAAGGCTGGCAACGGCTGGCAGACCATCAAGCTCGACAAGCCTGTAACCGGTCGCTACTTCGCCATCCAGGCAGAGAGCAGCCAGAGTGGTGACAGCCAGATTGCCATCGCCGAGGTTTATCTCCAGGACGCACAGGGCAACCGCATCGACCGCAACAACTGGGTGGCTTACTACGCAGACAGCGAGAAGGGTAACTCTACTCTCGACAAGATGTTCGACCTCCAGGAAAGCACCTACTGGCAGACCGAGAAGGGCGCCAACTTCCCACATCTGGGAATCGTGGATATGGGTAAGGAGGTTACCATTTCAGCCTTCGAGTATCTGCCACGTGCCGAGCAGGGGGCACCGGGCAGCGTCAAGGGCTTCAAGCTCTATGTCAGAAAATAGAATGACTTTTTGTTTTTTTATACATTGATATGCAATTATGTGAATACTTTTGCGTACCTTTGCAGCAAAATACAAATACATTTTTTATGTTGACAGATATTGAAATAGCTAAATCAGTAAAATTGCGCCCCATCAATGAGGTTGCAGCTGAACTTGGAATCCATGAAGACCAAGTAGAGAACTACGGCCGTTACATCGCTAAGATTACTACGGACAAGATCGACACTAACAAGTTTAAGAACCATCATCTCATCCTCGTCACTGCTATCAGCCCTACCAAGGCAGGCAATGGCAAGACCACCGTATCTGTAGGTCTCGCCCTCGGTATGCAGAAGATTGGCAAGAAGGCTGTCGTTGCCCTGCGTGAACCATCTCTCGGACCTTGCTTCGGTATGAAGGGTGGTGCTGCCGGCGGCGGTTATGCCCAGGTATTGCCTATGGATAAGATCAATCTTCACTTCACTGGCGACTTCCACGCTATCACAGAGGCTAACAACATGATTGCTGCCCTGCTCGATAACTACCGTTTCCAGCACGAAGCTGAAGGCTTCAAGCTCAAGAAGATTCTCTGGCGCCGCGTGATGGATGTGAATGACCGTGGTCTCCGCCGCATCATCACCGGTATCGGTGATAAGAACGGTATTGAGACAGAGGCAGGATTCGATATCACTCCAGCTTCAGAAATCATGGCTATCATGTGTTTCGCAACAAGTGTTGACGACCTCCGTCGTCGCATCGACAATATTCTTCTGGGTATTACCGAGGATGACAAACCATTCACCGTCAAGGATATGGGTGTAGGTGGCAGTATTGTTGCCCTCCTCCTCGATGCCCTGAAGCCAAATCTGGTTCAGACCACAGAGGGTACTCCTGCTTTCGTTCACTGCGGTCCTTTCGCCAACATCGCTCATGGCTGTAACTCTGTGATGGCTACTGCAGCAGCTCTCGAGTATGGCGACTATGCCATCACAGAGGCTGGATTCGGTGCTGATCTCGGCGCAGAGAAGTTCTACAACATCAAGTGCCGCAAGACTGGTTTGCAGCCAGACCTTACTGTTCTCGTCGTTACTCTCCAGGCATTGAAGATGCATGGTGGCGTAGCTCAGGAAGACATCAAGAAGCCAAACGTAGCGGGTATGGAAGCTGGCTATTGGAACCTCGACAAGCATGTGAAGAACCTGCAGAGCTTTGGTCAGACTGTAGTCATCGCCTTCAATAAGTTTGCTACTGATACCGATGAGGAAATCGAGGTATTGCGCAAGCACTGCGAGGAGATGGGCTGCGGATTCGCTGTCAACAGTGCCTTCGCCGAAGGTGGCAAGGGTGCAATGGAGTTGGCAGAGCTCGTTGTGAAGACCATCGATGAGCATCCATCAGCTCCTCTCTACTTCACTTACGATGACGATGAGCCTGTAGAGAAGAAGATCGAGGATGTTGCCTTCAACCTCTATGGTGCCGGCAGCGTAACCTTGAGCGATTCTGCCAAGTCTATGATCGAGGAAATCAAGAAGTTGGGTGCCGAGAAGTTCCCTATCTGTATCGCCAAGACTCAGTATAGCTTCTCTACCGATGCCAAGGCATACGGTCCTACAGAAGGCTTCGAGCTCCACGTTCGCGACATCACCGTGAATATGGGTGCCGAGATGATCGTAGTCATCGCAGGTCCTATCATGCGTATGCCAGGTTTGCCAAAGAGCCCACAGGCTGAGCGCATTGATGTGGTTAATGGTGAGATTACAGGTCTTTCATAAATACGATAAAAGGCTGCTTCCCGAAACGGGAAGCAGCCTTTTTTAATCTTATCTCATGCTGAATTCACAACCGCAATATAGCTGATTATAGAATTCATTCTGTCTCAGCAATTCTCCTCGGCGGTTCTGCAAACCGCCCTTTCTCCAGTTCATATCCCACCACTCTACATCCGGGCATCCTTCTACCGCAATATGTCCTGCGGCATCTATCTGCTTGATGTTCTTCCATCTCGATGAAGCCAGCGTGGTGGTAAGCAGATGAAATCCATGTTCCTGGGCATACCTGGCAGCATGGGTCAGACGATATTGGAAACACACCGAGCAGCGGCTTCCCCGCTCCGGTTCCTTCTCCAATCCCCTGATGGTAGCCAGCCACTCCTCATGGTCGTACTCATCCTCAACATAAGGCACCTGCTGCGCCTCCAGGAATCTCATCAGCTCGTGCTTGCGGATATCGAACTCCTGCTGCGGATAGATATTGCTGTTGCTGAAATACACGGTTGGCTTCATGCCATTGCGAAGCATACACTCTACGATAGCCGATGAACAGGGTGCACAACAGGCATGCAACAACACCTCCTGACCATCAGCCTTGCTTCCATCCGGGAGAGTAAGTTTCACGAATTTATATTGTTCTTCTACGGGAATCTTCATATTACTTTGAACTTTGAATTTTGAACTTTGAACTTTATAAAAAGCGGGATTTCGCTTTTGGGCAAAAAAAAACAAATGGAGTACAGTCTCTCGACACCCCCCATTTGCCCAAATATATGCGAAAACTGCTGCAAAGATACGATTAATTTTTGAGTTACCAAATTTTTAAGCGATAATTTTTCATCAAAATGAATAAATATCGACTTTTTAACCAAAACTTAACAGTTTGCATCAGCAAATTAACGTTTTTATTCAATTCTTCGGGAGCTGTGAGATGTCTGACTACCAGTCTGTTTTCTAACCCAAATCACGCTTCAGGGTGATGACCGTCATCTCCGGCCAGGCACCCAGTCGGAAAGGGAATGATCCGCCCAATCCGGCAGAAACATAGAGCAGCTGCCTGCCCAGCCAGTATTCTCCACCCCACTCCTTGAAAGCCATGTGGGCAGGAGTGAAGTTACCTATCTTCAACTGCCCGGCATGGGTATGTCCCGCCAGGGTCAGATGAACTCCGGTCTTCTGTACTTCCCTTCTCCAATGGTGCGGATCGTGGGTAAGCACTATCTTGAAAGCATCCTTCGCCACTCCCTTCATCGCCTTCTTCAGGTTACTGCGATTGGTAAACGGAGGCTGTCCGGCATTCTCTACACCGATGATTTCTATCGAAGCCATACCGTGCGATACCGTAAAATGCTCGTTCATCAGCTGATGCCATCCCATCTCATTCTGCAACTGGAAGAGGAGTCGGCGGTTCTTTCTCAAGGCACTCAGACTGTGGTTGGTATTATATTCGCAGTAATCGTGGTTACCCCAAACCGAGAAGATACCATCGGGAGCATGCAGCTTCTTCAGATCTTCCACATAAGGTTCCACCTCATCGGCAGCATTGTTCACCAGGTCGCCGGTAAAGAGCATCATCTCCACCCCTTCGGCATTGGCTCTCTCCACCACCTTTCTCACGAAGTCGGCACCCTTCGGAAAGGTACCGAGATGCAGATCCGTAAAATGCAGAATCTTATAGCCATCAAAGTAAGGAGGCAGATCGGCAGAAGAATAAGTCACGTATTTCACCTCCAGTCGCTTCCATCCCTCTACGAATCCATAGAGGAACCATCCCATCACCGCCAGGGCAGGCAGGATGGCGAAGAACCAAGGCATGAAGAATTCGAAGAGGATGAATACCACCTTCGGCATCACAGAGAAAAGGATGAGAGAGAAAAGCACTCTCACCGATGTGCGATGAAACTTGCCCAACTGCAGTCCCACCTCAGCCAGGATGATGAGCAGAGAGGGAATCCACCAGAGGATGGCTAGCGGCAGAGGCCACTCTCCCACTCCGATATGCCACAGCCAGGCATCGGGCACCAGTGTCATAGCTCCGATGCCTACTATATACATAAGTGATCTGAAAAACTTCTTGATAACCTTATTCATCTACCTATTTCTATTAAGCTATTCGCTGCTTCCCCAGTCAGGGCGCAACAACTTTCTGCAAAGGTAGTGTAAATTGAAGACACTACAAAATAAATGGGAATCTCAAAATTACATTTAACTTTCTTTTGCCAAATCAGAAGCAAGATTTCGCATCTTCGGGCATTTTATAGACAGAAAGATTTAAAAAGGAAAAGTTATGAGAAAGATCAATTTTAAGAAAATCGGGCTCGCAGTAGCCCTGCTGATGTCAGCATTCACCTTCCAGTCGTGTGATTCTGATGATGATACCAACTGGGATCAGGTTTTACCTAATGCCCTAGTAACAGTCAAGCAGAATGCAGATGCCTGCTATCTGCAGTTGGATGACAACACCACATTGCTCGCCAAGAACCTCAAGACTCCAGTCTTTGATGGCAAGGAAGTTAGAGCACTCGTCAACTATACAGCTACCGATGAGAAGAACGACAAGTATTCTCAGGTAGTATATGTCAACTGGATTGACAGCATTCTCACCAAGAAGCCAGCACCTTATCTCTCTACTCCGGCAGAGAACGATGCGAAGTATGGCAATGATGAGGTAGATATCGTTCGCGATTGGGTAACAGTAGCCGAGGATGGTTATCTCACTCTCCGCTTCCGTGCTCTCTGGGGCGGTCAGAAGCCACACATCATCAACCTTCTCACCGGTGTAAACCCAGAGAATCCATACGAGGTAGAGCTTCGTCACAATCAGAATGGTGATGCCAAGTATCGTGTTGGCGATGCCCTGGTAGCCTTCAACCTCAACGATGCCCTGCCAGATACCAATGGCAAGACTGTGAAGCTCACCATCCGCTGGAAGTCTAGCAATGGTGACAAGAAGGTGGATTTCAACTACTGTTCGCGCAAGGCAATCACCAATGCCAAGCAGCTGGACGGCTACAGCCAGACAGGTAAGGCTATAAAGTAAAAGATTGATAAAGTAAAACGCCTATCCCCTGATGCTTCTCTTCAGAGAATCCATCAGGGGATTTTCTATCAGTTTTTGCATTATCTCAACATACTCTTCAATAATTTCATTAGAGCCCCCATTCGATACAAAAATAATTTTTTCTCACGAAACCACAAAAGAAATCCCCCAAAAAATTGCATAAAAGAGAAATATTTCTTATTTTTGCAGCAAATAAAAAGAAAGAACGATGGCAAAGGAAAATATAAGCTTATCAGTAGTCCTTCATGATGATAGCGACTATAAGGACTGGCTCGTAGAACTCAAGGAACGATTCTACAGCCATCGCCTAAAGGCATCTTGCGCTACTAATGGCTACCTGTTAGACTTCTATTGGAAGCTGGGACGAGACATTGAAGCTAAGCAATATACCAACAATTATGGTTCTGGTTTTTACAAGAATCTCAGTCAAGATTTGAAGAATGAAATGCCGGGGGTGAAGGGATTCTCGCCAACCAACTTGAAGTACATGAGCTACTTTTATAAGCTCTATGCTCCATTGGCTGCAAATCGTCAGCAAGCTGCTGACGATTTTACAGAATGCTTAATTGACTCTGATATTCAACCAGTTGCAGAACAAAACAAAAATCGTCAGCAAGCTGCGGACGATTTCAAATTATTATTTATGATACCATGGGATCATCATTGTCGAATTATATCAAAATGTAAGGGCGATATGGACAAAGCCTTGTTCTTCGTAAGAAAGACTTGGGAGAACAATTGGGGACGTGACGCTCTTCTCAACTGGCTTGATACCGACCTTTATGAGCGTGACGGCAAAGCCATCACAAACTTCCAATCCACGCTCCCTGCTGTGCAGAGTGACTTAGCGCAACAGATAACAAAAGACCCTTATCAGTTGGATTTCCTTAATCTTAGGGAGAAATATGACGAGCGTGACATTGAAAATGAATTGGTGAACAACGTTACACGTTTTCTTTTGGAACTTGGAAAGGGATTTTCCTATATGGGCAGACAATTTCGTTTGGAAGTAGGTCAACAAGAGTTCTTCCCCGATTTGCTTTTTTACAATACCCACCTCCACGCCTATGTGGTCGTTGAGTTAAAAGCCCAGTCATTCCATCCATCGTTCTTGGGGCAACTGAGTTTCTATGTATCTGCCATTAACCATCAGTTCAAGACCGATATAGACAACCCGACCATCGGCTTGCTCATCTGCAAGGACAAAGACAATGTGGTGGCGAAACACGCCTTGGAAAGACGATGCCTCAAAGACATCTAATTACCCATATAAATTTGAGTGGAATATTTGATAATCACTTACGGAACTTCCACATATGGTTCAGGTACGTCCTGAAGGGGCAGAAGCATTAAAAATACAAGAATAATAAAAATGAAGACAAGAGAAGAATACATAGCTCTCATCGCTTCTCATGCCGGAGAACTGCAGAACACCTTCGGCATCACCTCCTTGCGTATCTTTGGCTCTGTTGCAAGAAACGAGCACCACGAAGGCAGCGATGTAGATGTCTATGTAGAAATGCCCCCTAAGTTTTTTCTAGTAGTCCGTCTGAAGGCATACTTGGAAGAACTTCTAGACAACCCTGTTGATATTATCCGGAAGCACCAACACCTCAATCCCTTCCTACTCAAGGAAATCCGCAAGGTCTGCGCATCGGTACACTTTATTCCTCCTCGTCTCTACGCCTCCTATACCACTTGTAGTCATTGAACAATACCCACAAACCGCCTCCCCCAAAGAAGAGACAGCCCACTATTCCCACTACCTGACAATATGTTTCAGATGGCACCCTACTTGATACTTTCGGATGAAGAAACATATCAATGCCGCCACACGCAAAAATCAGACACAACAGGTAAAACTTAATTTTAATCGATATTTTCTTCCTATGAAAAAGGAAACAAACCAAAGAAATACCTACCATTAACATTAAAAATAATGAAAATATTCTCCCCAAAGAGAATTCTTCATGCCCCGACAACCTAAGGTATAACTTGTATATGGAAGCAGCAACCAATACCAAACCAACAGCATAACTTACCCAAATCACTTTCCGAGTATCTTTAGAATCGAAAAGTGAATCCACGTTCTTCCAATATTTATCCATATCTTTCATAAGCCTTATTCCCAATAATAGTAGTTACTAATCCCGATGCCTTGGTTCCGGCTCCGCCACCATTGCCGGCTTTTCTTCCGGCAATTCATACCTCCTGATATGATGATCTTCCAGGAAGATATGGTTCAGCGTAAAGGCAAGCGACTCCAGCGTCTTCTCCCTGACAGCCGGTTTCAGTTCGCATTCCCATATCACGATAGTATGCCATCCCATTTCTGCCAACCGATGCAGCACCTCATGGTCCCGTTCCCGGTTCCTCCTGATTTTATCCTGCCAGAACTGGGTATTCGATTTCGGCATCACATAATACTTGCACCCTTCATGTCCATGCCAGAAGCATCCATTCACCAGAATGCAGGTACGATACTTCCTGAGCACAATATCCGGTTTTCCCGGCAACCGTGGATGATTGAGCCGATACCTGAATCCCCTAGCCCACAGGAACTTCCTGACAAGAATCTCCGGTTTGGTATCCTTGCCCTTGATTGCCGCCATATTGTTGTGGCGTTGCTCTATGGTCATTTTATCTGGCATACGCTTTATTTATTAAAACATCTTTTTTCTAATCTAATCACACCATTCGATACAAAATTAATCTTTTCTCACGAAAACACAAAAGAAAAAGCACAAAAACTTGCATAAAAGAGAAATATTTCTTATTTTTGCAGCAAATAAAAAGAAAGAACGAT
>OQWM01001923.1_pt1 | contig 14222 bp, 13 predicted proteins | sample 1691531 | NCBI WGS metagenome assembly OQWM01 (sample SAMN03418257, study PRJEB22391) | human gut metagenome | biome: human-gut; feature: organic feature; material: feces | host: Homo sapiens | place: Tanzania | collected 2013-01
CAAAAGCTGATAGTCGAATAAGCAGACAATCGGTAAACACTTCAAGGGGAGCCATTCGGCTCCCCTTTTTCGTTTCTATAAACGATTAAAAAAGAGAAGCGGCACAACTGACTTGTGCCGCTTCTCTTTTAATGACGATGGTTTTCTACAATTTTATTTCTTCTCCCGAGGCGTTGAGGAATACGTATTCCATAATGCCTGTTTCAGTCGAAGTCTTTACTTTTAATTTGATACCGTATCGTTTCGCCCATTGTTTTTTCTGGTTGTTGAACAACCCTTTGTTTATGTATGAAGTAACGAAAGGGTGTGCCAAGAGAGTGAGCTGTTTTTCGTTCTGCTCCTGAGCAAGATACTTTATGTCGCTTTCTATTTCGTTTATGACAGAAAGGGAGGATTGTATTTTGCCGCTTCCCTTGCAGACAGGGCATACTTCCGAGAGATCGACACATATTGCAGGTCTTACTCTCTGTCTCGTTATCTGCATGAGGCAGAATTTGCTCAAAGGTAATATTGTATGCTTTGCTCTGTCTTTCTGCATTTCCTCTTCCATCTTGTTGAGAAGAAGTTTGCGATTGGCTGATACTGCCAAATCGATGAAATCGATTACTATTATACCCCCCAAATCTCTCAGACGCATCTGTCGGGCTATCTCCACGGCAGCCTCGCAGTTCACGAGAAGAGCATTTTCTTCCTGATCTTCGGAAGACTTGCTGCGGTGTCCGCTGTTTACGTCTATCACATGCATTGCCTCCGTTTGTTCTATGACGAGATATATCCCGCTGCGGATTGTAACCACTTTTCCGAAAGAGTTTCTGATTTGTGAGGCTACTCCGAACTGTTCGAATATAGGAGTCTGCATTTTGTACAAATGCAGTATATCTTCTTTCTCGGGGCAAATGGAAGTGATGTATCCCTTTATTTCATCGTGCAAGTCGGTATCGTTGACATACACGCTGTTGAATTCCTCTGTCAACAGTTCTCTCAATATGACGGAGGTCTTATCCAATTCGGAAACCAATTTGGCAGGCGGTAAAGCTTTGGGCAACTTCTTTTTTATGGTGTCCCATCTTGCAAGCAAGCCTTTCATGTCATTGTCCAAATCGGCAGCCGATTTACCCTCGGCTATTGTGCGTATGATAACGCCGAAATTATCGGGCTTTATGCTTTTTATCAGTTTCCTGAGCCTGTTCCGCTCCTCCATGGATTGTATCTTTTGAGAGACGGAGACTTTGTCGGTAAACGGTGTCAACACCAAATAACGCCCTGCAAAGGACAGTTCCGTTGTCAATCGCGGTCCTTTTGTGGAGATTGCCTCCTTGCTTATTTGCACAAGAATAATCTGTCCTTGTTTGAGCGTTTCTCCTATCTTGCCGCCTTTTTCCAGTTTTTTGTCTTTGAACGAAGCGAAATCGACCGAATCCAAACTGTTGGCAAGCCCGGCTTTGGTGAATTTTTCAAGGGCATTGTAATACAAGCCCAAGTCGAGATAATGTAGAAAACCATCTTTCGAAAAGCCCACATCCACAAAGGCAGCATTCAAACCCGGCAATATTTTCTTTACCTGACCGAGAAAGATGTCACCTACAACGTGGGTCATTTCCGATTTACCTTGATGCAATTCCACCAGACGCTTATCCTCCAAGAGAGCAATATCGACCCCTGACGGCTTTACATCGATAATCAAATCCTTGTTCACTTGATTTCGGTATTAGATGATTAAAAAAAGTATTGCGAAACACTTATCTGCTCGTCTAAATGTTCCGCAATAGCATTTCAAAAGTCCAACGAGAAGATTATTTCTTCTTATGTCTGTTCTTTCTTAGACGCTTTTTACGTTTGTGCGTTGCCATCTTATGGCCTTTTCTTTTCTTTCCGCTTGGCATAACTCTGAATATTTAGATTGTTATTTTACTTGTTTCACGTTCTTTTTTACCGATTCCATGAAGACCTTTGCAGGCTTGAAGGAAGGTATGTAATGAGCCGGTATTATGATGGTAGTATTCTTGGAAATGTTTCTACCTGTTTTCTCCGCTCTTTTCTTTACGATAAAGCTGCCGAAACCTCTCAAATATACATTTTCTGCTTCCGGTCTTGTCAAGGCATCTTTCAGTACAGTCATGAATGCTTCCACAGTTTCCTGAACTGCCATTTTCTCTATGCCTGTTCTTTGTGCAATTTCTGCAACGATTTCTGCTTTTGTCATATTCTTTCTAACCTATTATAATTTATAAAACTCTTCTTCGATACAAGTTCGCTACTCCCCGAGCGAGGACTTAACGACCTCTGGTAGAGTTTGCAAAGATACAAAAAAAATTGATTGGCAAGCAAAAACGATTTATTTTCAGCGGTATTTTGCCGAATATCGTCTCGAACGAGCCGAGTCTTCCAATGAAAAAAGTACGAAAAATCAGTTCAAGAACTCGTTTCCGTCCTTTATTCTCGAACATAAATAAGTCCATGACAGGCTCTCTTGCTTCAAGGTGCGGAAAACATACTTTTTGCCCGATTTGTTTGCCAGCTTATTGGAACGCACACAAGGATTTATCCGCAGGAAATACTTGTACGGGCAACCGAGCTTCCTCGCAAAAGCCGCCATATCCGAAATGGAAGAATCCACCACGACCTCATTATATTCCAAAGGTTGATGACAATCCTTCTTCCTCACATAAAAACCATACTGTTGCGGGTTCTGCATAAGGATTTTGTATGCCAGAATGCGATATACATACCTTGCCGTCTCCGAATTTATTGCCAACTCCCAATAAGACCTGCATTCCTGCTGCTTCATCTTTGCACGCACCCCCGCCTCACCGCAGTTATACGCCGCACAAGTCAAAGCCCAATCCCCCAACCGTCCATGCACCGCCTTCAAAAACTGCACTGCCGCCTTGGTCGATTTCCTCAAATCATACCTCTCGTCCCACTCCGCATTCACCTCCAAACCATGTTCCTTTGCCGTCGCAGGCATAAATTGCCAAAAGCCCGAAGCCTTTGCCGGCGAGGTAACATCATTCAAAGCACTCTCCGCCACCGCCAGATATTTCAAATCCTCCGGAGCCCCGAACTCCGCAAGCAGTCGCTCTATTTCGGGAAAGAATCTCCAAGAACGCTTCAAAACCAAAAACGTGGAGCTGTGTTGATACATGATAGCCGTCAACTCCCTGTCCAGAGCCTCCCTCACAAACACATTATCCAACGGCACCGCCTGCCCGCAAAGGCTCAACGAATCCGGCAAAGGAGCCGAAAAATTTTGCAGATGTTCGTTAATCATACCCCTGTATTCCACCTCGGGCGAAGGCACCCTTTTGGAAAAAATAAAAACCTGACAGCAAATCGAAACAAGCCCGATGGCAACTGCCACAACGCTCAACAGCAACGACCAATTAAATCTTCTCATGATTCGGAACCTATATTTCGTTTTACTCCCCGCGAGTATTCGTATTGTACATGACATACTTTCTGTCGATGCGCATCTTAACCTCTTTGAGAGCCTTTTTGATGCGAACCGACGGCTTGTAAATCAGCCTCAGCTTCTTCACCGTCGAGAGGTTTATCTCTTTGAAACTGTCCACAGCCTTGGAAGAAAGCGACGGGTGAATGGAACCCAACTTATCCAACTTCACTCCGCGACCCAACTGTATATTCTCGACAATAATGTCCTGCAATTCACCCAACGCAAATTGCACCTCATATTCCGTAAGCGTCGTTCTCTCTGCAATCAACTTTGCCATATCATCGAATTCCAAAGGTCGTACAGGATAAAGTTTGAGAAAAAACTTCTCTTTCGACAGCCCGTTCTCATGCACCATTTGTTTCTTTGCAATCAATCTCAACATAGTATGAATATATCGAATTAAAAAACAATACTCCTTGTCTGTCGGAAATTTACTTTGTCTTGTGTCTCCTTCATGCTTTGTTGCATCCGTTTATTTCGTCATTGCCTTTTTCCGACCCACTCGGAGAACACCTCCTCTTCGCACTTTTCCGTTACAAACCTTGATAAAAATGTTACCACGCTTGATGCCATCATTTTTATCCTTGATGGGAGTAACGAAAAAAGCCCCTTTTTGTTGCATGAAAAGCCGCTTTTTGATGTATAAAAAGCCCTTTTTTTATATTCAAAAAGGGGCTTTTTTAATCATTATGCTCCGAGAGAAAAACGATGACATCAAGGCAGGGAACGATAAGATGAGGTTCGGCAACAATCGTCTTCAACCGGAATATGCTTGCTTCCGATAAGGGTTCGGAATGTTTGTCATATCCCTTTATTCGGAGAGGCTCACGAGAAAATAAAACCGAATGGCAAATCGCGAAAGCCCGATGACAACTGTCATAATGCTTCGTTGTCGGTATATCCGATAGGTTTTTTGTTTTTGCAGCAATCGGAGATGACGATCTTCCCTCCGACATCTCCGATTGTCTTACCGACAAGGCCAAACAGCCTGTCGAAAAATCCTCTTGCTGCGACCTATTTTGCGATATGCCTTTTCAAAAGCGTCTTTTGTGCTGCAACAATGACCTCTCGTAAATCAAGAGATTTTGCATAGATGAAACTGTAATCGGAGTAACCTATGGTATTTATAAAAAGGCTTTCCTCTTCCGCAGCTATCTTCTGATACATGCTTTGCACCTGCTCGTAAGTTCCTGTTCCCCAGATTTGATTAATCATTCCCACCGTACTTTTATCTATCGTATTATAAGTCTCCATGAATTTGCTTTCATCATCGTATTCCACATCGTTTCCGTCATCAAACACGAAGCCGCTTGCATAAGATACACTCGGATTGGTTTCCAGATAAGATTTGGCTTCCTTATTATTGAGTTCATATCTTTTGAATGCCTCTTCCATTGTTCCTCCGTCTTCCATAAGGGAACAAGATATGGATATATCATTGTAGAACGCTATCAGATAAACCGAATTCTCATCATCATACACGTAAAACTTTATACCGTTTTGAATAAAATTCTCTTCGGCTTCAAGACCCATGGAAACCATTGCACTATCTATGGCTTCCAAGTTTTGCAGAGCTATGATGTTTTTCAATTTCTTTACTTTCAGGAGAGATTCCTCCTGTTGCGGTTTGCCGGTTATCGTTTCCGTTTGTTCGTCTTTGTCGTCATTGCAAGAAACAAAGAACAATGCTGTTGCCATTGCGGCGAAAATCAAGATTTTCTTCATTTTGAAATAGATTTTATTTGTTAATGTTATTTGAAAGGCAAATGTACGACAATTCTTGCAATCATTCAACGAATACATGGAAAGAATATTGATTTTTATCCCAATCCGACGCGGACGGTTTATCGCTTGATTGAACCATTGCAAAGCAACGCTTCGGTCGAATGCCGTTCCTCGAAAATGAAACTCCGAAAGCATTTTTCCTTTCGGAGTTCGACTCGATTGGTCGGGTGGTTGTTCGAGGGTTGTTCCGCCACGCATTCCATAAGGAGGCATTGCGGTCGGTGTTTTCGTTGTTATTGTCGAATGGGGTCGGTATTCGACTATCCGTGAAGGCGGTATTCTTGTCCGTTGTCCGGAACGGGTAATAAAAAAGGGAGCTTTGCAGCTCCCTTCGTTCTTTTGCCTCTTTGCGGCTTTATTCGACTATCAACTTATGCGTTGTTTTGTTCTTTCCGCTTATTATTGCAATGGTATAAATGCCGCTTGCAAAGCCGTCGAGGTCGAGTTCATAGCTTTCGCTTCCCTTGGCTATGTTGTCGGTAAGGACAATTCTTCCTTGAATATCGTTGACGATTATTCTTGCATTTGCCGTCAAACCTTTCAAACTCAATGTCGCTCTGTCTTTTGCAGGGTTAGGATAAACGATTGCGGATATTCCGCTTTCGATTTCTGTCAATCCCAATGATTGCAAAGTGGTGAATGTCATGGTTTGTCCCTCATAATCTTCGTCATCTGTCTCTGCAAAGACACGATACTCGTATGCGGTTTCCGATTCCAAATTCGAAATCACCATGCTCATGCTTTCGCCTGCCGAAGTAACAAAGACCTTCAACCATTCGCTCGAACCTTGTTTTCTGTATTCGAAACCTCTCGATGTGATTATCTCACTGCCACGAGTTACGCTGCCGTGCAATATTGCACTTGTTTCGGTAATGTCTGTTGCGGCAAGAGTATTCAAGTCCGGAGCAATATTATTTGTTATAAACGAGGTGCTTATCCATGGAGAGTTGTTGCTTTCGCATACGGTTCTCAATTCGACCATGTAAACGGTGCCGCCGGTCAAACCGCTGAAAGTCTTGCTTGTTCCGTTTACCGTTTCGGTCGTTCCTCCGTTCAACCTGATTTCGTAAGTGGAAGAAAGTCCGCTCCAACTTACCGTTGCACTCGTTGCGGTTATGTTCGTAACGGCGAAGTCTGCCGGAGGGTAGCATGGAGCAGGGGCTCCGCCGGTTGTTGTTTCGGTAATGGAAATATTATCCACTATCGCACCGGGTTGGTCGCCGCCGCTGTAATCGTTTCTCCATAAGAATACTAATTTTTTCAAAGTATTCGGTTCATTCGGCACGTTAACGCTTATGTGTTCCGTGCTGTCCATATTGGACATATAGTGGTATTGCGTATTGCTGCTGTTATTTATTATCACATTTTCTGCCCATTCCTTACCGGCATAGTGAGCCTCCCTGTCGGCTTCGAAAATCGAATCTGCCGGAGCCCAAAAGACTTTCAAGAAATCGAAACGGACTTCCCCTCCGACTAACAAATCGAAGCTTATGGTCAAAGAATCGCTGCTTCCGGTTAGGAAGGTTTTTTCCGCTATCGCGATTGAGCCATTGTTTTTGTCGTATTCTATGCTTTCTCCATCTGATCCGGAAATATATAACGAACCGCTCATCAACTCGGTCGTAGTGCCGATATACCATTCGTTGGCATTATCGTCATCTTTCAAAGACCAACCGTTGTTGCCTGTTGCTTCGAAGTCGCAGGAGTAAGGTATTGAAACGGCATATTGGCTTGTGGAAAATCTTATGCTCTTCCATTGCGAACGACTGTCGGTGCATGCGGATCTCACTTCAAGCAAGTACGATTCTCCGGGGGTTAAGCCGCTCAATGTCTTGCTTGTTCCTGTTACGACTTCCGGAACGCCGCCGTTCAAACGAAGTTCATATCCGCTTGCACTGCCGTTCCAGCTTATTGTTGCTGCGTTTTGGCTGATGTCGCTTACCGTTAAATCCGTCGGTTCTTCACATGGTGTATCCACGCCTCTGATCGAGATGTTGTCTATGATGACGGATTCGTCTCTGTCTCTTTCTCCGCCCAACCAAAGGAATACCAATTTCTTCAAAGTATTCGGCTCGTTCTCCAAAGTAATGCTCATCTGTTGTCTTCCCTCCGAACTGTAGGTATAATATATGGTATCGATTCCGCTGTTGCTCATTATGACGTTATCTCCATAGCAAGGACCGTAGTAAGCATAAGCATCTCTAAGATCGTTCGTCGCATTGAAAATACTATCGGCAGGAACCCAGAAAATTTTCAAGTAATCCGCCCGGCCTAAAGTATTTACGCTCGCTTCCAAATCCAAATCTATGGAAATATATTCGCTTGTTCCCGTTTGGAAAAGTTTTTCAGCTATTACGACATCACCAATGCTTGCAATCGTGCTTGCAGTTGCTCCATTGTCTCCGGAGAGATACAATGCTCTGTTGCCTTCTCCTTCCGGTGTTCCCACGAACCATTTGTTCCAACAAATGCCGTTTTTAATCAACCAGCCGTTATTGTCCGTTGCAGAGAAATCGCAGTTGTATGGCAGTGTTACAGGAGTTTGTTGTGTGTAAAATTCAATTCTCTCCCATGGGGAAGAATTTTCTTGCTGACAAAGACTTCTTACTTCGATAAGGTAAGATGTTCCATTTGTCAAGCCTGTGAATGTTTTGCTTGTCGTGCTTACTGTTTCTGTCGTGCCTCCGTTCAAACGAACTTCGTAATCCGATGTCGTACCCGACCAACTTACTGTGGCACTTGTGGCACTGATGTTGCTTACCGTCAAATCCGTAGGTGCGTTGCATGGAGCAGAGACTTCTCTTACTTCGATATTGTCGATTATCGCACCCGGTTGTGAAACATAATCTTCATCATTCGTCCATAAGAATACCAATTTCTTCAATGAGTTCGGCTCGTTGGGAATGAATACCTTCATTTCCTGAGTGCCATTCAAAATGCTAAGGTAGTAGTGGGCAGTATCGGTCGCATTACTCATGATGACATTCTCACCGAAACCTCTTTCGGCATAATATACTTCGTTTGTCGAAGCATCGTAGTTGGTATCCGCAGGAACCCAAAAGACTTTCAACATATCGAATCCAGGTTCTCCTTTTACGGTCAGGTCGAATTTGATTGACAGGTAAGGCATCTCTCCTGTTCGGAAGATTTTTTCCGCAATCACAACGGAGCGACCGGTTGTGTCATAGCCGGCTGTTTCGCCCTCATCGCCGGAAATATACAATGATCTGCTGTGTCCGGCAGGGGAAGAAAAGGTTCCTACGTACCATTTGTTGGCACATGTATCGTTTTTCAGTATCCAACCATTGTTGCCGGCTGTCTCGAAGTCGCAAGTGTACGGAAGAGATACAGGTACTTGGTATGGAAAACCAAGACTTGCCCATTCGGAATTTTCACCTTCGCAAAGACTGCGTACTTCAAGAGTATAAAACTCATCAAGGGTCAAACCCGTGAATGTTTTACTCGTTACATTGACTGTTTCCGGAGTTCCTCCGTTCAAACGTACTTCATAGCTCGATGCATTGCCGTTCCAGTTCAAGGTGAAACCTGTTTGGGATATATTTGCCACGGTCAAATCCGTCGGCTCTGCACACCTGCCGTTCACTCCGACGATGCTGATATTGTCTATAATCGCTCCGGGTTGATAACCCCCACCGCCATCGTTTTTCCATACGAATACCAATTTTTTCAATGTGTTCGGCTCGTTTGCAATATAGACTTTCTGCCTGCCTTCCGTATTGTAGATATAACGAGAGGCCTCCGAAGGTGCATTACTCATTATAACGTTTGTGATGTAATCTCTCGTCGCAAAGTATGTACCGCTGTTTGCGGCTTCAAAATTCGTATCGGCAGGAACCCAAAAGACTTTCAAGTAATCATAAGTCCGCTCGCCATCTATAGTGATGTCGAAACCGATTGCGAGAGAGTCGGTCTCTCCTGTTTGGAAGAGCTTTTCTGCAATTACAACGGAGGATTCCCTAATATTATAGCCGGCTGTTGCCCCGTTGTCTTCCGAAATGAACAAGGAACCACTGTGTCCCGCAGGGGAAGAAAAGGTTCCCACATGCCATTTGTTGGTACATGCTCCGTTTTTCAGCGTCCAACCATTATCTCCCGTTGCTTCGAAATCGCAACTGTACGGTAGTGTTGCAGGCGTTTGCCCGAACACGGCTCCCGCAATGCCGATTAGCAAAGCGAGAACGGAAAGAAATCTTCTTTTCATAGTTTGTGTGTTTTGATGTTTACTATTTTAACGCTGCAAAAGTACAAAAGAATTTTCATTTTATCGACATTCTCTTGTTACTTGTTTGCTTTCAAGGTCTATGTATTCGCTGTTTCATATCTCAAACCTTTAATTTGTTTCGATTTATTGCAAATCCGATTTAAGGATGGTATAGTAAAATCGTTCTTATTCGGCATCGTGAAAGGGTGTTTCTTGTTTATGGAGCAATTTTCCCATCGTTTCACTTTTCTTTGATGTCCTGCCACATTTTTGAAAAGTCATTTCGCTTTTCGGACTGTTCGTTTCTCATCTTCCGCCTATGGAAACATTCTTTTCAACCATAAAAAAGACACTATGCAAAGCAAAACCGCAATATGAATTTCCCGAAAATCATATTTCAAAAAGCACTTCGATAAATCATGACGGAACAAGCCCTTGTCAAAACACCGAATAGGTCGTGTCGCTTTCTTGCTTTGCTATTTGGAGAAGTAAGAAAGCAGTTTCGGAACTTTATGGGGTTGAATTCAAAAACAAGATTGTTACCCCTCATCGAAAGTCGCATTTGTAAATTCGGTCGGCTGATGTTGCTTAATTGGGTGATTGTTTCTTCGTGTGCGGATACTAAATGTTTTTAATCTGCGTTTTTCTTGTCGATATTGAAATTCAATCGTGAAAGTATGGATATAATAGAGTTGAATAAGAAAATCGAGCAGGAAAGTGCTTTTGTGGATTCGATTTCTTTGGAGATTTCCAAGGTGATTGTCGGACAGAAAACCATGGTTGAAAGATTGGTTATGGGTTTGTTGGCAAACGGACATATATTGCTTGAGGGTGTGCCTGGTTTGGCAAAGACACAGGCGATAACGGCTCTTGCCAAATGCATTGATGCCAAATTCAGCAGAATACAGTTTACTCCCGACCTTTTGCCTGCGGATATTCTCGGCACGATGATATACTCCCCCAAGGAGGAAAGCTTTTCTGTGAAGAAGGGTCCTATATTTTCCAACTTCGTGTTGGCTGATGAAATCAACCGTGCTCCCGCAAAGGTGCAGTCGGCTTTGTTGGAGGCTATGCAGGAAAGGCAGGTAACAATAGGAGAGACTACTTACAAATTGGAAGAGCCTTTTTTGGTGCTGGCAACTCAAAACCCCATAGAGCAGGAAGGTACTTATCCTTTGCCGGAAGCTCAGATGGATAGGTTTATGATGAAGGTTGTGATAACTTATCCTAATAAGGAAGAGGAAAAAGAAATATTGAGAAGTCGTATATCGCCTACAAGTCAGACCATCTCGCCTGTTATAAAGCCTCAGGACATCATTCATGCGAGAGAGGTGGTGAAAGAAGTGTATATAGATGCCAAAATCGAGAATTACATCACGGATATAGTTTTCGCAAGTCGTTTTCCGCAGGATTACGGTTTGAGCAAGATAAAGCCTCTCATCGCATACGGAGCTTCTCCTCGTGCAACGATAAATCTTGCTTTGGCTTCACGGGCATTGGCTTTCATCAGAAGAAGAGGTTATGTCATTCCGGAAGATGTGAGAGCAGTATGCTTGGACGTTCTCCGTCATAGAATAGGTCTTACCTACGAAGCGGAAGCCGAAAACATCAAATCGGAAGACATTGCAACCGAAATAATCAACAAGATAGATGTTCCTTGATTGAGAAATGAACACGGAGGACATACTTAAAAAGGTCAGGAGGATAGAAATCAAAGCCAAGAGGCTTTCGCAGGACGTTTTCGCAGGACAATACCATAGCGCGTTCAAGGGAAAAGGTATGACATTCAGCGAAGTGAGGGAATATTCTTACGGAGACGAGATAAGGAATATAGATTGGAACGTAACCGCAAGGAGTACTCACCCGTACGTCAAGGTGTTTGAGGAAGAGAGGGAACTGACCGTCGTATTGCTGATTGACGTAAGCGGAAGTACATTTTTCGGTTCGGGAGATAATCTCAAATCGGAAGTGATAACGGAGATTGCCGCCGTATTGGCGTTCTCGGCAATCCACAACAACGACAAGGTAGGGGTGATTTTGTTTTCCGACAAGGTGGAGAAATATATCCCTCCCAAGAAAGGAGTATCCCACATACTGACCATAATCCGTGAGTTGCTTTCATTCAATCGTACAAACGGCGGTACCGACTTTTCTTGTCCCATGATATTTTTGAATAACGTGGTCAAGAAGCGTTCGACATGCTTTTTGATAAGCGATGGCTTCGGAACATTCGGCGACAGTCTGCATATCGTAGCCCGTAAGCACGATTTCTCCTGCATATTCGTCAACGACAGCAGAGAGTTCGACCTTCCGGACATGGGATTGGTGCAATTCAAAGATACGGAAACCGATAAAATCCGTTGGGTGGATACTTCCGACAAACAGACGAGGGAGAATTTTGTTTCTTATCGCAAACAACAGCAGACGCTTTGCACTAACGAAATGAAGAAATACGGCATAGACAACATCAGAATAAGATGCGGAGAGGATTATATAAAGCAGTTGGTGAAACTTTTCGCTGCCGAAGGAAGGAGATAAACGAATGAAAAGAACGATAGTCATATTCCTTTTATATAGTATGCTTTTATGTTGTATCGGCCTGTCGGCTCAAGATATACGAAGCAGGAGCGACAAAAGACAATATAACATAGGTGATGTCATAGAACTGAAATTCCGTGTCCCGTTTGTGCAGGGTGAAGACCAAAAACTGATTAACGAATTTCCAAACACTGACAGTCTGGAATTGCAAGCTACTCTGACAGACACTTTAAAAGAAGCCGGAAAGACTTTTCTGCAATACAGCCGTAGATACATGAGTTTCATTCCGGGCGTTCGCAATGTGGGAGACAGTCTTTATGTGAGATGCGAGAGCAAAAGCGGCGAAAAGGTTTATAAAATTCTGCCTACTCAAATAGAAGTGCTGCAATATCCCATAGATACAGCGAAAACAGAAATCAAAGACATAAAAAGTCAAATCGAAGAACCTTTCAGCATAAAAGAAGTATTGCCTTTGATTTATGCGATTTTGGTTATAGCGGCTTTGATTGTCGGAATGTACTTCGTGATGAGGTATCTGAAAAATCGCCCTGTCGAGACAGTGGAGCAAAAAAAGCCGGAGGTCTATGTGGCACCGCATATCGTTGCATTGCAAAGCCTCGAAGATTTACGATTGAAGCGTTTGAGCGAACAGGGATTGAAGAAACAATATTATAGTGAACTGTGCGAAATTCTGTGGACATACTTGGAGGGACGCTTCGCCATATCTGCACACGAGATGACGACGCAGCAGATTGACGAGCAAATGAAGCATTGCAGCGAAATCGACAACGAAAACTTTGCAACGGCACATAAACTCTTTGCAACGGCAGATTTGGTTAAGTTCGCCAAATATCAACCGGATCAAATCACAGACCGAAATATGTGGAATTCGGCTGTAAGCTTTGTGAATGGCACAAAGCAAGTTGAAAACCCTCAAAATCCGCAATGATGAACCAGATAAGTTTTCAATATCCCTATTTGTTGTTTCTTTTGGTGGCGATACCTTTGCTGATATTGTTCCGGTATCGTTTCGACAAACGCATACATGCCGATTTTCTTTACTCCGACCTTTCGCAATTCTCTTCTGCAAGAAAAACATGGCGGCTAAGATTGAGAAGATTGCCTGATTATTTGCGTTATGCAGCACTTGCTTTACTGATAGTGGCGATAGCACGTCCTCAAACGCACTTTTCAAGAGATGAAAAAAGCATAGAAGGCATAGATATAGTCTTTGCGTTGGACGTTTCTACTTCGATGCTTGCGGAAGACTTCCGTCCGAACCGTTTGGAAGCCGCAAAAGAAGTAACGCAGCAGTTCATAGAGGCACGGAAAAGCGACAATATGGGAATAGTCGTTTTTGCAGGTGAAGCCTATACCAAATGCCCATCGACCATCGACCATAACATTTTGTTGGAACTCCTTTCCTCCATACGCAGTGGGGAAATAGATGACGGTACGGCAATAGGAGACGGGCTGGCAACGGCGATAAACAGAATAAAAGATGCCAAAAGCAAGAGCAAAGTGATAATCCTCGTTACCGATGGAGTGAACAACATGGGTGCAATAGACCCTCTGACCGCTGCAAGCATTGCAAAAGAGTACGGCATAAGGGTCTATACCATAGGAATAGGAAAAATGGGTTATGCTCCTTATCCTTACCAAACCCCTTTCGGCAAGCAATATCAGAACATAGAGGTTAAAATCGATGAAGCTCTGTTGCAAGACATAGCAAAGACCACGGGAGGGAAGTATTATCGCAGTACGAAAGGTTCTTCCTTGAAAACGATATTCGATGAGATAGACGAAATGGAAAAATCCAAGATAGATGTAGCTTATTACAAAGAATCGACCGATGTGGGGCAAAAACTAATACCTTTCGTTCTGCTTCTGCTTTGCTTGGAAGTCCTTTTGAGAAAAACCATATTTAGAACCAATCCATAAGAATAGAGATATGTTGCGTTTTGAAAGTCCGCAGTTTTTGTATCTTTTGATAGCGATACCATTGTTCTATGTCCTATACTTCTTTTACGTACGTTCCAAGAAACGGAAGTTGAAAGACTTGGCATCGACAAGGGTTCAGGAAATCATAATGCCCGATTTGTCGGTGGGAAAACAGAATTTGAAGTTCGCATTGCTTAACATTGCTTTCTTTTTTCTTAAAACAGCATCAATATCTGTTGTTTCTGATTGTAAAGTAGCACGTTCTGATTGAACCTTTGCTCT
>OQWM01001924.1_pt1 | contig 14216 bp, 14 predicted proteins | sample 1691531 | NCBI WGS metagenome assembly OQWM01 (sample SAMN03418257, study PRJEB22391) | human gut metagenome | biome: human-gut; feature: organic feature; material: feces | host: Homo sapiens | place: Tanzania | collected 2013-01
CACCGAACGCAGTTCCTGCCCCTGTTTTGCAGCGGCGTTGTCCGGCTCGCCCACAGAAAGTGTGAGGTCATGGCACAGTATCTCGTTCAGACGGCTTATGTAAGATTCAAGGTACAGCTCCCCAAAAGAAAAATACCGCCCTGCAAGACAGGCGAAAAATTTTGTCGGGTGAAACGGCGGCAAAACAAATCGGGTGTGTTGCGGGGCGGTAAAAATCTTCACGGAGAATAAACCCACACCGTTCTGTACTTTTCTACAAATTTGGTGGGATTTGCGATAGAGAGTATCATGGATTGCAGAGCACGTCAAGATGATTTTGTAAATTTTATTGCAGTAAAGCAGTGATAGTAGGACTTATTATTTGAAGCAACATAAAATTCAGCAGTTCTGCGATTGATACCATTCATTGAAATAGCGGTTGCTTTCCTCTTCATTGTGAACCCATTTTTTTGATGATTTGAAGGCATTGAATGGAGGACTGTACCCTCTCAGCGGCGTGATTTCCTGCACGTCTTTGACATTTCGATGCTGGATAATTTCAAACTCACTGCGCTCTGGAAGATATGCAATCACCTTGTCGGCGTGAATTGTTCCTTGATATACATGGCAGGGGCAGCGGTAAAAAAGTTCACTGCGGTGTGCAAACCATTCGGCAACATCGTAAGAAAGTGACCATGAAATAGAAAGCGGTGCGCGCTCAATGCTGCCGATTCCACCACGATATACCGTGAACATTTCAAGGTTTCTTACGCTCTCCGGCAGAGCATTGCGCCAGTTTTCGGGACGAATGATTTTGGCACGGCGAACGTATTTCCGAATGATAGGAGAATGATCGCCATGGCTGTAATAATGCTGTAAGGCGTACCGGCATTTGATTTCAAGGGGCATCAAGTGCTCACATTTGTACAGCAGGTCTTCCATCATCTTGGCATCGTAGAAGGAATATTTTTCAAAGGTTTGCCAATCTTGGTCATGGGCAGCTTGAACAGCCTCTTGGAATCTGGCGTTGAGAAACAAATTGTCTCGATAGATCACGCTTCGGGTCGCCTCCTTGTCATGGTTTAGTGAAAGGTTTGCAGTTCCTGTCCCATAAAAGAAAAGAACCGCCCTGCAAGACAAGCGAAAAATTTTGTCGGGTGAATCGGCGGCAAAATGAATCGGGTGTGTTGCAGGGCGGTAAAAATCTTCATGGGGAATAAATCCTCGCCGTTCTGTACTTTTCTACATAAATGGTGGGATTTGCGATAAAGGGTATCATGGATTGCGGTGAGCGTCAAGATGGTTTTGCAAATTTTATTGCAGTAAAGCGGTAGAAGTGTGACTTCTTGACATATGGCGGCCATGCAGAATCAGTCTTTGCTATGGCTCATCCGATGTGCAAAGCTAAGTAAAAGAGTCAGGTCTTCTTCGTCTAAAGTGCGCATTTCAGATAGGATTGAACTAATGAGTTCAGGATGAAGGCTCTCGGTATCAAAAAATTGCATCGGCGTAATATTGAAATAGTCACAGATATTGAAGAATTGTGACATGGAAGGCAATGCTTTTCCAGAACTGATACCTTGGATATAATTTTTGTTTTGGCCTAAGTCAAGGCTCATCTGGTATTCTGAAACATTTCGTTTCATGCGGAGTTCCGTAATGTGTTGACGAATGTACAGGGCATAATCCACTTTGTTCACCTCATGAAAAATCATACATGGAAACAAAGAAGAAGGTTCCATATACAAAACCTTATTTTGCCCGGAGCTCAGATTGATAATACAGATACAATGTGGTAAAATGAAAAAGAACTGGTTGAAACGACAGAACCGTTCTGGAAAGCTAAGATGCCAGCGGAGGTGAATGGAATTGTCAATCGCGCAGATCATCAAATACGAAGGTGATAACAGCACCTTCGTATGGAAGCACCCCAGTGAAGATTTCAACACGTCTACACAGTTGATCGTTCATGAATCGCAGGAAGCCATTTTCTTTATGAACGGTCAGGCACTGGACTTGTTTGGTGCTGGTCGGTATACCCTTGAAACCGAAAACATCCCTCTTATCCGTAAGGTCACCAATCTTCCAACAGGCGGACAGACACCTTTCCATTGCGAAGTCTATTTTATAAATAAGACGGAGCAAATGGCAATTCGGTGGGGTACAGACAGCAAAGTCCAGTACCTCGAACCTACATACAAATTTCCTATCTCGATTGGTGCAAGCGGTGAAATGTCGCTTAGTGTGTCCGATTCCAGAAAATTGCTCATTAAACTGGTTGGCACGGAAGCCTTTTTAGGACAGGCAAAACTGATTCAGTTCTTCCGGGCATTCCTTATGACGAGGGTAAAAACATACATTGCCCAAACAATGGCAGCAAATGCAATCAATATCTTTGAAGCGGATGCTCATCTTACAGAGTTTTCGGAAGAGCTGCACAAGCGGCTTATTCCGGATTTTGCTGACTATGGTATCAATCTGAACAAGTTCCTTATTACCACGATTGTAAAGCCAGACGGAGAACCACCATACGAAAAATTCAAAAATCTGCATTTCCGCCAGTATGCGGATATCATGGACGCAAAGCTGCGTCAACAGGTCGGAGTGATTGATCAGCAGACGGCTTCCCAGCGAATGGTGATAGAAGCGCAGGGCATTGCGCAAAAGCGGAAGATTGAAGGGTACACCTATCAGCAAGAGCGAGGATTTGATGTGACTGAGAAGGTCGCATCAAATGAAGCAGTGGGTCAGTTCACGAATATGGGTGTCGGGCTTGGTACGATGGCTGGTGTAGGCGGCGTGGTAGGAGGAATCGTTGGAGATTCGATTCAGAACGCCTTTGGAGCGACGCCTTCTCAAGCCGGAAGTCCGCTGCCAGATGAAGGTAATCGCTTTTGTGACCAATGTGGAGCGGAATTAACACCGGGCGCACGATTCTGCGATAACTGCGGAGCACCTCAAACATCGCCAGATACTTGTCCTCAATGTGGGTTCAAGTTTATAAAGCCCGGAAAGTTCTGCCCGAAATGTGGAGCAAAGAGAGAGGGTTGAAAATGAAAAAGAACAGTGTAAAAGGATATGCGCTCATAGGAATCATTTTCATCCTTATAACCGTTGTTTCGTTAGCAATCCCTACTTCTAAAAACGCAGCCTTTTGGATTGCATATATTTTTACGGTAGTTGCGCTTGCGGCTCAGATTGTCTTATGGAAAAGGACTTTTGGCCATAAAGAGCTGAAGAGCAAGTTCCTAGGTTTTCCTATTGTCCATATTGGCATTGTATACCTCATTGTTCAGATCGCAGTTCTTTTCGTATTTGTATTTGCAGAAAAACTTCCAGCATGGTCTGCTCTTGTGACTTGCACTGTTATCGCCGCCATGGCTGCAATTTTTATGATTGCAGCTGATGTGGGGCGAACAGAGATTGAAAAAGTTGAGCAGAAAGTTCAAGGAAAGGTTTTCTATATCAAAAATCTTCAAGTTGATATTGAAATTCTTGCAGGTGCAGAGAAAGATACAAAAACCAAAGAGCAACTAGAGCAGCTTGCTGAAAAGGTGCGTTTTTCTGATCCTATGAGCAGCGAACGGCTGGCTTCTTTGGAAGAAAAAATATCGGTTGCAGTTGAAAATCTGAAATCTTCGGATGATAAAATGAAAATCATAGAAGAGCTTAATTTACTGCTTGATGAACGAAACAGGAAATGCAAAATTTTGAAATAATTGGAGGACATGTAAATGAAGCGGTTGACTTGTGAAATGTGCGGCAGCACGGATTTAATCAAGCAAGATGGTGTTTTTGTCTGCCAGACCTGCGGTTGCAAATACTCCATTGAAGAAGCCAAAAAGATGATGGTGGAGGGTACCGTAGAAGTTACCGGTACAGTCAAGGTTGATAACTCGGCGGCAATCGAAAATTATCTGGACATGGCTCGAAATGCAATCGATGCGGGCAATAATAAGGAAGCTGATGAATATTGCAATAAAATCATTGAGATGGATACGGCCAATTGGGAGGCTTGGCTTATTAAAGGAAGGGCAGTCGGCTGGCAATCCACGCTTGGCAACAATCGCGTTGGAGAAACAATCAACGCATTTTCTAAGGCACTTGAGAATTGTCCAGAAGATATGAAAGACACATTGGGTGAACAATGCAAATTGCGTTTGGGCGAACTACAAGCGGCAATGCTCATGACCCGAATCAAATGTTTTAAGCCTCATCCGAGTGTACACGATGTGGAAGGTTTGAAGAGTGATGTGTCCTCGATTATTACAACAACTTTGAACTTCTTAGCTAAAGCGAATATCAAAGTGGATGCTATCGGGAACGTAAACTATGCCCGAATCGTCAACAATGGAATCTGCGATGCATGGAATGATGTATATAGTAACTACAAAGGCGATGAAGGCTATCCCACCGATTACGAGTTCAAAAATTTTCTTGAAGAGGGCAATTGTTTGATAGATGCACTCAAACTTGCGCTTGTATTATGTGGTAGCGAAAATGGCAATAAGGTAGTAGATGATCTGAAAGTACAGATTTATAATAATCTTATTCATATTCAGACTGAGCTCATGAATGGTCAATCTTACGAAGTGAGCTTTGACGGTGGCTATAAACACTATAATCGGAATCTGTATCTTGCGGATGGTGCTAAGAAGCTTCGTCAAAATGAAATTGACGAATGGAATCGTGGCATTTCCGAAGTAAGAACAGCCGAAAAAGAAATTGCTCAAAAAGTCGAAGAAGCCAGACGGAAGGCCGAGCAGAAAAAAATTGCCGAGTATTGGGTAGCTCACCCTGAAGTGAAATCACAAATTGAAGAACTGGAAGCTCAAAGAGATCAGGTTACAAGAAGACTTTGTGAAGTCCAAAGTGAACTTAACAGTAAGAAGGAAAGCCTCAACAACCTTCCCTCTTTTGCACTGCGCGAGCAAAAACACAGTGAAGCAGAGCGGCTGAAAGAGCGTATTCAAAAACTCGGTTTCTTCCAAGGAAAAGAGAAAAAACGGCTTCAGGAGCAGCTAAAAGAACTGTCCGGGGAAATGGAGCGGTTGACAAAGGCAGTTGCTTCAGAGAAATTTGAAGCGGAAAAGGAACTTGAACCACTGAATATGCAACTTGACCAATTGAATGGTGAAATTTCTGAACTGACAAATAAAATCGCAAAACTTAAAGCGGGAGCTGCGATTTTTGCAACGTCTGAAAGTGAAGAAACGGAGCAATCAGATTTGCTTGAGCAATCCTCGATGCCTGTCGTACAGCCAACACCCCAATGCGAAGAAAAATTCGATGTAATCCTTGTGCGGGCAGGTACTACCAAAATGCAAGTCATCAAGCTGGTGAAGGATCTTACTAATCTGGATTTGAAAGAGGTAAAGGCCATTGTTGATGGCACTCCAAAGGCTATCAAGGAGAAGGTTTCCAAGGGTGAAGCCGAGGAAATCAAACGAAAAATCGAAGCAGTTGGCGCTACAGTCGAAATTAGATAAACCGATACCATAAGGAACCATCTAGTATAACTTGCATATAATACGATTGAGTGTTTTTTGAATTTAAGTGCTTGAACTTACGTCCTTTTGTGGTATAATAAAGCTAGAGGATAGCGGCGTTGACCAGCTATCGGTGGCGATGAAGCAGTGGACTGGTTCGGTATCAGCCGATTGTGGAGCCAGACCGTGGGTTGAGCGTGAACCACAAGCCGAATAGATTCGATGAATCGAAAGAAAACGCTTAATAGGAGCCTTGCCTTTCGGCAGGGCTTCTATTTTTTTGAGGGAAGGTGAAAACGTGCAGGACGAACAGCAGGATATTTTGTATCGGGCGGCAGAAGTCTGGAAAGAGCTGACCGAGTACCACTATGTTTTCACCTACGGCTATAAGGGTGAACTGCATGAGATCAAGCTGACATTTTCACCAGAGGACTTCCCTCACCTTGCTGGGTTCCACTACCTGAAAGATATTGCCCTTCCCCGGTATAGCCCGCGCAAAACAGTGGATATGATTCTATCCGGCAAGATCACCTACGACAAGGTAAAGAAGGGCACACTCTATCAGGAGTATGTGAAACCACGTCTGCTGGCACTGGTGCGGTTGAAAGAAATACTGGAACAGGAGTTCGATCTGTTCTCCTATATGCCCCAGTTCTATCCGTTCGTGACCAAAATCAAAGCGGATTACTTGATTTCCAGCCGGATCGAACCAACTGCCTTTGTGTTCATTATCCGGGAATCCCCCTCCGGCAATGCGGTATGTGACTTTCTGTGTTGTTCTGCTTTTGAAGAAAGCGACCGCGACTACCGTGCAAACCAGCGCTCTCGTACTCTTCTGAAAAAAGAGCGCGTACATATCGAAACGCAGGACACGGTGGTTCTATATGATCGGCTTCCCATAACAAAAATGTGATGTATAAAGAGATGCATAAGTAAGAAGGGTGCCAGATCATACGATCCAGCACCCTTCTAAAGATATTTTACGCAGTAACCTTCGTACTAGACTCAATCAAGAGAGATGGCTCCATATAATGTGTCACGCCCTTGTTGTCTTTGTAAAGGAACGGAGGTAAGTTCTTTTCTTTGTCCAAACCAGAAAGCGTGAGCTTCACGGGCTGAAAAGGATAATTATCTACGTACTCCTCATTGTAAGGTGGCTTATAACGGAAAATGAGGGCGGCTTCTGCCAGTGTACGTTCCTCCTTTGAAGCGGGAGCAACTACATAGTACAAGAGTTCGCCCTTTTTTAGGCTCTTTTTCCAGTCTTCGTACCGGTCATGCTCTGCAATACGGTCATGGACGTTACTGGACTCTCCAATGTAGAGAAGCTGACGCAAATCTACAATGTTGTTGGGCTTGGGGGTTCCCGCATAAACTAAGTAAATGCCAGACTCTTTTGGAAGCTCGTCCTTGCGGGAATCTCTCCAGTAGCCACTAAATACTAACGAAATATTCTTTGCCATAAAAAACCTCCTATGACAATCGGGCACTTAACAGACCTGAAAAGGAATGCTTAAGTGCGGTGATGGCATCGGTGTAAAACAGCACAATGCCGCGATTGAGCATGACTTGCCAGAAAATTCCGATTGCAGGAAGGCTTGTTTTATGGTATAATACCACTGATATAGAAGTATCAAGCCAGCAATCCGTTGGAATAGCTGGGAAAGAAGACGCCTGTCAGGGCGTCTTTTTTCATGCCCGAAACGGAGGGCTAGCACTTGGAGGGCCCAAGTGCTAGTCTCTTGCTTGTATTGTACCTCCAAAAGAAACGGTTGTCAAGGGCTTTTAAAAAAATAATTTAAAAGAAAGAGAACTCAGCCATCGAAATCACAAGTTAAATTCACATAAAGCGAGATTAAGACTTGAAATTTCGGGCAGGGTGTGAGATACTGGTGGCAAAGGAGAGAGAACAATGTTTACGAAGATAACACTGGAGAACTTTCGATCATTTGACCACATTGAGTTGGATTTGACGGAAAAAGGAAATACGGCCAAGCATCTTGCTATCCTTTACGGAGAAAATGGTGCGGGCAAGTCCAACTTAATGTCTGCTTTTGTTCTGCTACCAGAACTGACACGCACAATGGATGCGAGAGCGGCCTATGAACGCATTTTAGCGCAAGGTGCTATTTTCCAAGATGAAAATATGGAAAAGGAAATGCGGGAGCACATACGACAAAGGTTGCGTGATATGTCTGCCATCATTAAAGATTACCAAATGGCTGATTGTGAAAATCCCATTATTGCTGAATACGAATTTAATATTGATGGAAATAACGGCTGCTATCGAGTGGAGTTTGGGCAAGATGAAATTCTTCATGAACGGCTGGAATTTGTTCTTAACCGTCGCCGCGGACTGTATTTTGATTGTAGCGCTACAGGTATCAATATAAATGATTCAATTATCGAAAAAGAGCAGGGAAAGGAATTTTTGGCAGATGTAAAAGAAATGGCAAAACGCTATTGGGGAAAACATTCGCTCCTGGCAATTTTAATTTACGAGATGAAGGATAAATCCAATTCGTTCGGACGTGATAACATAACAGAGAATTTCAATGCGGTTCTAAATGAATTCCGAAATTTATCTTGCACGGTATCTATGGGAGATAAAAGTTGGGAAGGGCTATACGCACAATTAAAAGTTTTGAATCAGCCGTTGTCTGGTAAAATCTCTCGCAAGCGAGAACACGAACTTGATCAAGCAGAAGCGTTTTTTTCACATTTCTTTGCAATGTATGATCCGAGTATTCGTTGTGTCACCTACGAAAAAGAGTATGTGGGCGAGCTGATTTACTATAAGTTGATGGAAGAAAAATATATTGCCAATAGCTATCGCCGCATAGAATTCAAACGGGAATCAACAGGTAATCGGCAGTTACTAAGAATATTGTGCTATTTGCTGGTAGCGTGCATGGGAAAAACTGTAATTTTAGATGAAGCAGAAGCGAATATTCATGACTTGCTGTTTCAAAATCTGTTAGAGACGGTTCAGCCTATGATTAAGGGACAGCTAATTATGACGACTCACAATACCATGCTGATGGAGGCAGAGTTTGCAAGAACTGCGACTTATATTTTGCAAATGAATCCGGAATTTCCATGGGATAAACAGATAAAGTGTATTACAGATTATAAAAAGCGTACCTATGCAACCAACAATATCCGTAATAAATACTTGAATCGAGAATACGGTGGAGTGCCAGAATTGAAAAGCACAGAATTACGAGAACTATTAGAGAAAATGTGCGAATAACTGGCGCAATAAAGAAAATCCCCTGTTTTCCACATGGCGTAGCACATTGTGGAAAACAGGGGATTTTAATGATGAAGATTTAATCTTCCAGTCTGCCGTGGTCGCAGCCGAGGGAAAGATAATGCTCTATCCCTCCACCCAGCACAAGCTGAGCGTACTCCAAGGGCTTGTTGTAGAGCAGCCAGTCTAGTTCTGCCCGCTGTGCCGATGTGTTGCCGTACTCGTCCTCCACGGCGATGCAGTCAATGGCAAGGGTGGTGCCATCTTCAAACCGGGCTTCCACCCGGTTGGTGTCCATGTTGAATCGGCAGGAAAGCAGTTTGTTCATTGTGAACCTCATTTCTATATCAAACGGTGTCTGTTCGGATGTCCTAAACCCTGCCATAAAACCGGTGGTTGATTTGTCCATTGGGCTTTGTTTTGCCCGTCTGCACATTTTTGCACACTTTTTGCACACCTGAATAGCTGGATAACGGTTGCAAAGCATTACACTGTATGCAAATAATGCGGTGTGTGCAAATGTGAATTTTACGATAATGCGATGAAATCGACGTTTCTTCGCGCTTTTGAAATTTGACGAATGATGCACCTTGGATTCTTTTAATCAGAGGGCCAGGGATTCGAGTTCCCTCGAGCGCACCAAAATCCCACGAAGAATCGTAAGATTCCTCGTGGGATTTTCCTTTTATACGCCATTTGCACGGTCTCTGCACGGTTTTTGCACGGTCCACATTTTTCATGTCAGATGGCGTAAGTCCGTGAATTACTCTGCAATTCGTGCTATTTTTTGCAATTTAGGTCAGCAGAGCCAGGCGAAGCTGCGCTTTTACAGAGGAGTCCGCGTCCTTCAGAAGCTCCAGCAGGGCCGACACGGAGATGGTCGGCTCTGCTTCAACCGGGGCAGTCTGCACAGGTATTGTTCCCGGCTTGTAGAAACCTTCCTCGAACTTTTTACCCAGCTTTTTACGGGAATCCTGCTGGATGTGTGCGTAGGTGTTGACCAGAAGATTGGCACTGGCGTGGCCCGTTGTGCCCTGTACGGCTTTCACATCACCGCCGGAGATCATCAGCTGGTAGGTGGCACTGGAATGCCGCAGGCCATGGAACACGATGCGGGTGAACTCCGGGTGCTCATTCTGCCACTTGATGAACTTCTTGCGGATAAGGATCGGCTCTACTGCCAGCCCATTGGGTAGGCGCAGGAGCATCCCGCTGTTGCGGTAGCGTTCCGGCTCAACGGCTTCGTCCATTTCCAGATGCTTCAACCAGTGTTTCAGTTCTTCTTTCAACACTGCCGTCATGAAGATGGTTCGGTTGGAAGATGCTGTTTTAGTCTTTTTGAGCACCAGCGTTGTGGTGCTGCCCTCACGCTTATCTTCAAATTCCTGCAAAATGCAGTCCTTACCCGTTTTTGCCAGCGATATCTTTTGGACGCGCTGCATACACTTGTTGATGCGGAACGTGCCGGTGCCGTCTGCTCCCTCAAAATCAAGATCTTCCGGGGTCAGACCAGCGACTTCGCCCTCACGCAGTGCGCCCACCAGTGTCAGATGGACAGCCAGATGCAGGATGGGGTCCTCCATGCTGGCAAGTGCGGCCCACATCTCGTCCGCATCCCAGATGGCGCGCTCCTGAATCGACTTTTTAGGGCTGTCCACCGGAACGGGGCTTTTGATGAGGATGCCCCACTCCACCGCGTATTGGAATGCTGTTCGCAGTAGGCGATGCACCTCGTGGATGGTCGTGCCGGAGAGAAACCGCTGTTGCTGTTTTTCCGAAAGAACCTGCTTTTTGCCCTCAAGATACTGGCCGCAGGGCGTTTTGCCAAGAGTGGCATACAGGTCTTCCAGATGGTAAGGCTTGAGCTTCTGCATCTGCATATCGCCGATGTACGGAATAATGAGGTTCTGGACGGTTCCAAGATTGGATTGATAGGTGCAGGGTGCCCATTTGTGCTTGTTGCACTGCTTGGGAAGCCACTCCATCAAAAACTCTTTGACGGTGATGGTGGACGGAATCAGAAAAGTTCCGTTTGCAAGTTCGTGTTCGATTTGTTTTTTGCGATTTGTTGCCTCCTCTTTCGTGGAAAAACTTTCCCATTTGTTGCAGTTTTTGCCCTGCTCGTCTTGGTAAGTATAGCGGACACCATAAGAGCTGCCGCGTTTCGTAATATATGCCATACGTTATCTCCTTTTTCAAGCTGCCCGGAGCCACGCATCGAAACTGTCTTTCGGAACGCGGATGCTTCCGCCTACCCGCAGGACACGGAATTCGGTAGTGCTGTTGCACAGGTTGTAGGCAGAGCGCAGGCTGATGGCCAGCATCTGCGCAATTTCCTCCACCGTGTACACCAGTGTTGTGGCTTTCAGGCTGTCTATCGGAGACTTGACGGCATTGGTTCGAGTGACCACCTCCATTGTAGCCGGATCAGAGTCCGACTGCAAGAGATTTTTCGTATAATCTAAAGATTTCACAGTTTCGGTCATTGCTGTCCTCCTTTTGTTAGGTGCATATTCATTTAGTGAATCAGCCGATCAACGATTTCATGTATTCCAACTTTTTCTGTGCATTCTCTTTGCGAAAACTTGCCCCGATGCAGGATACAGGAACACACATTTCCAGAATGCGGTCATAAATACGGGCGTGAGCGGTATCCTGTGGGTGGCGTATCTCATCGAGCGTCAGATTGGTGGTGACGATTAGCGGTTTTCGGCTGCAGTACCGGCTGTCCACAATGTTGTAGACCTGTTCCAGCGCATACTCTGTACTGCGTTCCATCCCGAAATCGTCAATGATGAGCAGTGGATAGCGGCAAAGCCTGTCTACAACTGCATTCCGCCCGGAAAAACTGCTGTTCAGCTCATTTATGATGCGGGCAAAGTTCGTCATACGCACAGGCACTTCCTGTTCCATTAGAGCGTTTGCAATGCACCCGGCAAGGAAACTCTTGCCGGTGCCCACACTGCCCCAGAGGAGCAGGCCTAGGTTCTCTGCACACATGGTTTGCCATCGCTCCACATAGCGGTGTGCGTAATGCATTTGAGGGGCACGGCCATCGTCGTTTTCAAAGTTCCAGTCGAGCATTGCCGTATCCGAGAAGCCCTCTGCTTTCAACCGTCGGACAAGTTCACTGTGCTTTTGCTGACGAATAGCAACTTCCTGTCGCTCCCGCTCCATCTTACGGCACCGGCAATCTACGGGATGCCTGTTCTTTCCCATCAGGACAAGGTTCTTTGCAAAGAACGCTTCTTTTGGGGTATGACACTTTCCACAATGAAGCAGACCATCTTTGCCATAATAGTCCCCGTTCGATTTGGAAACTGCGGGAATGACCGGTTCTAAAACGGTCTTGCCGGTTGTCATAAGCTTTCTCCTTCCCGAAATTCATACAGTGGAATATTTCTTTGTTCTATAGGGTGGTTAAAACTCAGGTTGTTCTTATTCAGGTAGTTAGGTGTGCATTTTTGCACAATCATATTGGTCATTTTTGCATGGTCGGGTGAGTCAGAAATGCGCAGAGTGACAGAGCGGTTTTGCGCTGTATGCGGAATCTTGAGAAAAATCCGGCTGGGTTTTGAAAAACCGCTGCGGGTTCGCTCAATAAGGCCGGCATCCGTCAGTTCTGTAAGAGAACGTGTTACACTGGAAAAGCTGCATCCAAGAGCTTGTGCAAGCTTTGGAATCGGATAAATCACATAAATCCGGTCTTGTTCATCGGTCCAGTTATTTTTTCGGGAAAGCGTTGCCCGGTCGAGCAAGAGCGTGTACAGCAGCTTCGCTGTGTGGCTTAATTTGAGGTCCAACAAAAATCTTGGAAATGGCAGATACCGTGGCAGTGGAGTATAAACGGTTAAATCGTCGAACAAACCAATCACCCTCCCTGTCGCTGCGATTCCAGGATTTTCTGGTGCTTTGTGCGGATAAAATCCAGATAGCGCTGCAGATTGTCGGCACATTTTTCAATTTGCTTCCAGTTTTCCGGGTCTGTCAGAAGATTAGGATAACGTTGAAATGTGAGCTCCCAATTCTCGATAAAGTCGTCATAAGCACCTTCAATCGTAGCGACGTGGATGGAATGATCCGCAGACACTTCCCGAAAATAGCGGTTGTCAACGGATTCTCTCAGGGCTTTTTGATCGCTTTCGGTCAATGCCCTTTTGTGTCCTTGTATTTTTTTGGAAATGCCGATCAGAAATTGGCTTCCGTCGTCAGGAGATTCGTCTTTCATGGAAAGACTTTTTATAGGGGAAATAAGCTGCTTATCTCGCTCGCATTTCGGTTTGCGAAGCTCCGCAACGATTTCCGACCGCTGCTCCTTTGGAGCCTTGACGATGGCACAGATTTCGCGGTCAGAGGCTTTGATCTGGCCGTTTAGAATTTCCTCTCGGGCACCGGGTGCTGCTTCGTCTGCAGCTTCCACGCCGTTCATGTACTTTTCGGCCCGCTGCACATAACCTTCACTGGTGCCGGTCTCTTTTGCAATCCGTTGCCGGGTAACATGGCTGCCGGATTTATTTTGGCAGGGATCATTTTGATCCGTGGCATCTTTCTTAGTAGATGTGTACTGATTGCCGCGGTTTTGCGAGATCTGCTTTTCCGTTTCATACCGCTTTCCGATCAGATATTTTCTGCGTTCCGGTGTCAGATTGCGCCGCCCAAGCTGATGATTGCAAATCCAGATCAGCGCTTCCTGACGGCTGGAGAATTCCATCTCTTTGATCTCGTACTCGATAAATGAATGCTTCTTCAGAAGGTTGTAACGGTTATGCCCGTCCAAAATGGTTTTATTCCACACAATGATCGGGTCTGTAAGCTTTTCATCCCGAATCATGTTCAGCTCAAGCTGATGGAGCTCATCAAAACTCAGCGGCAAAATTTGAGCGGAAAATTCGGGGTCTATTTTGAGACTGCTTAGTTTCAGCATAGTGCTCGCCTCCTTTGACAACAGTGTAGCGATTTCTGCGGCAAAAGTTTATGGACTCGTAGTCCAAGTTACCCACCCTCTTAGTCCATGTATTGTATACAATAACGCAAAATAAAAAATCCGACCCGATTCTACGATGCCATAGCATCGTGTGAATCAGATCGGAGGCTTAAAAGTGTTTGCAGAAAGATGCGAGGGAGAATATGGAGTCAAAAATATGAAGCGTTTTGCGGCGGGGAGAACTGAAGGATACATAAACGGCAAGCAGCACATCGTTCTCTCAGCACATCTTCATTGTAGCTTAGGCTTGGGCATCTGTATCGCTCACTGGCTGTGAACCTTTCAGAACCAACACAATTGTAGCAAGCAGGGCAGACGTATATACATCTGCTATTTTGCGTTGCAAAATGCTTGTTGGGAAATCCCAAACCCTTTCAAATCTGCACCGTCCCGGCGCAGGCTGCGCGATGGAATCGCTGAATTGCACAAAAGCATATTGGAGTACCGACGTGAAGAAAAAACGGCAAAGCAGATAAAATCCACTTTACCGTTTTAGAAGGTATTCTATTAC